>Ga0315312_1000262_pt1 | contig 75868 bp, 77 predicted proteins | sample TDP7_MG_FD_203629 | JGI IMG/M metagenome (GOLD analysis project Ga0315312, IMG submission 203629) | Freshwater sediment microbial communities from Lake Towuti, South Sulawesi, Indonesia - TDP7 | ecosystem: Environmental > Aquatic > Freshwater > Lake > Sediment | place: Indonesia: South Sulawesi...
CGCCATAAACAAGGTCTTTAGCGTTTATTGTTGAACGATGATGGGCAATACAAAATTATCCTCTAGGGAAAGGCTTCTAGCCGCCATTAACCACGAGGAGGCGGATCACGTTCCACTTACATTCAGGGACACCCAGCTCCCCGAGACCTATGGAAACTCCTGTAACGACCAGTTCGAGGCAGTCGACATCTTCCTCGGGCTCGGCATAGATCCGATGCTGTACATACAACCTGATAACCTATGGCGACTTAATCCCGAAGTGAATGTGGAAATACACAAGGGGATATCGACCGGAGAAGAATACCCCATATTAACGAAGGAGTATCATACGCCTGAAGGCGTCTTAAGACAAGCAGTCCGACAGACGCCAGACTGGCCCGATGGAGACAACGTTCCATTGTGGAGCGATTTCATGGTCCCAAAGTCCCGTTCAGTCAAGTACTTAATCGAGAATATGGATGATGTCAAATGCTTCTCGTGTCTCTTCAGCGAGCCAACCGAGAGTGATTATGAGGCCTTCCAGGAGAAGGCGGAACGCTACAAACGTTTCGCTGAAGTCCGTGGAGTTTTTATTAATAGCAGTATGGCGATAAGCATAGGCGACATCGTAGCTTGGAGTTGTGGGATCGATAACGCCATTCTATTCAGTTTCAGAAGACCGGATCTCCTACATAGACTGTTGGATGTCACCTTGGAATGGAACCTAAAGTATGTCCAACAGATCCTTGAGAGCGGAATGGTCGATGCTGTCACCTGTCGAGGTTATTATGAGAATATGAACATGTGGTCCCCGCGATTGTACAAGACCTTCTTTGCACCTAGGCTGCAGAAGCTGAGCGAATTAGTTCACGGAGGGGGTGCGAAGTTCTGTTATCATAACACGACTGGCATAATGCCCGCTTTAGAGTTGTTCAGGGACATAGGCGTGGATATACTCTACGGCCCTGATCCTGTTGAGAGCACGATCGAAGTTGACCTGCAGGAGACTAAGGACAGGGTTGGTGAGGAAATTTGTCTCTGGGGTGGAATGAACGCCCCAGTCACGTTAGGGATCGGAACGCCGGAGGAGATAGTTAAAGGAGCCCGGGAAGCTGTGCGAATATTGGCGCCGGGAGGCGGATTCATCCTCTCTGCATTAGAATCGATAATCCTTGGACATGATCCGAAAATCTGTGGATCAATACCATGGGAAAACGTCGAACATATGTTAAAAGCCTGGCGCAAGGTTTGCAACTACCCGATACGGTGATATAGCGTCGCATGAACATCGATTTAACGATGTGGCTTTGCAATCGGTCCAACTTACTCAAACGGTTAAGAGATTCGTCAAAGTATGGACAGTTATCTCTACTACGATAATGTTATATAGATTTCAGTCCGTCTATTCGCGAATGGCAGATGGGGTTAGGGGAATATAAAGAGTATAGGTTAACATTAACATCGCTGTTATTGATCATTGGACTGACCATTGTCTTAACCACCTCGATGAATTTATTCCTCTACTTCCTGCCCTCGATGGCAGCCTGTAACCTGCAGGTTGGTGATCTGATACCGACAGCAGGGGTCGATCTGCTCGGGATTCCTTTCTTGATGACCATTGTGATAGCCATACTCATGCGCATACCGTCTACGAGGAGATTCTTGACGACCGAAAACTTGGTATTCATATATATCGTGGCCCTGGCTTCGTCCGGCTTCTCGGATGCATATGCTGGTTGGAGGGAGACCTTCGAACCATTAACGGCAAGAGTGGGTACATCAGTGGAAGTCATGGCATATGTCCCGTATTACGTATCCCCGCCTTTAGAGGCGGCAGCACTACTCGTGAGCGGCACCGGCAGCATCGCGGCCATCCCCTGGGCCCTACTGCTCCCTGCCATGGTCTGGAGGTTCCTCTCGTTCGCGATATTCATAGGCATAAGCGTGGGGGTCTCCAGTATCTTCCGCCGCCAGTGGATGGACGTCGAGATGCTGCCCTACCCACAGGTAATGCTGGCCCACAGCGCGATGGTTGGTGCAAGGGACGTGGGGGATCGTAAGTGGGCCGGAAGGTTACCGTTCATAATAGGGTTCATAGCCGGATTAGCCATTGAAATGCTGAGGATGCTTGGCATCCTATTCCCATGGTTCCCCGACATCTTCGCCTTCCGCGCCAACACCTGTGGTCCGGGTGCCCAACAGATAGCATGGGGGACAATACCCTGGCATATGAATCTCGCAAAGCACACACCCCTCTATGCCCTTCTGATGCTGGTGCCACTGCACTCCTTGTGGAGCATGGTATTTTATGGCTTGGTATACGAGGTATTGGGCACTGCCGCATACTATACGGGATCCTATACTGGCTACCTCGAAATGGGTGCCTGCGGAAGGAGTTGGTGTGCAACAGGAACGCCGTACGCGGACCCGCCACTTAACTTCGGCTCGCTCATCAGCGGTGTCTTTTTGGGCGTCTTCGTGATGACGATCATCCTAGAGAGGCGCCACATCTTAAAGACCGTGAGGATGGCCTTCGGAGGTCTGAAGGACCAGGCGTACGAGGCTGGGGAGGCGATGTCTTACAGGTCCGCGTGGACGATATTGATCGCATCCTACCTGCTGCTGATGGCACTATACGTTTCGACGGGCATGAGCCTCTGGGTTTCGTTCGTGGTTGTGCTAACGAGCGTCGTGACTTGGTTCTCCGCAAGTCAGCTGTGGGGGAGAGTTGGCTTCTCAAATGAACCGGGATATAACTTTGCACCGGGTTTCATGAAGATGCTCATCTGGCCCACTCAGTTCCGCCTGCCTGTCACCTCTACGGACCTGATCCTTGCCCCATCGCTCAATTACGAGTTGGACTGTGGACCATACATGCCACATGCGACCACATTCTATACCCTGTTAGGGACGTATAAGATGTCCAATCTCATGGGGGTGCAGCCTAGGAATATGGTCAAGGTGGCAATCGTAGCCCTAATCGTGGGGGCATTCATGGCCAGCATCTTGAACATGGTAATCCCCGGCATATATGGAATGGGAATAACTTGGATGCGAGGATCATATGACCTCATGGGCAGGGTCGATACAGTGTGGACCAAGCCTTCGCCGCATCCAATGACCGATATCGCGCCATGGGTAGCAGTTGGCTTCATATTAGTGGTCGTCATGAAATTACTTCAGGCCAGGTTCCTCTGGGTTCCGGATCCGATTATGAGCATAGTAGCTTGGGACTGGGTGGGCTCGTTGATGGGTACATGGATGGCCGCATTCATCTGTGCGGTCTTAAAATGGCTTGTTCTCAGGATCGGGGGCAGTAAGCTCTATTCTGAACGGGTCGTCCCGTTCGTCGGAGGCTTCATACTGGGAGACGTGTTGAATGCCCTGATTGCCGGAATCTTGGCGTTGTCCATGTTCCGACCAATATGATCACGTCGAGACTTGTCCGCTTGCCACGAAACCGGCTGGGACGTGTCTGCACTCGATTTCGTGACCCCTGTATCGGACACCGTGGTCGGCATATGGCCAACACCGCCCCTTGCCGAATATTCCGGTTTATCCTTGTGAGCGATGTATGCCAAGATCTACCCTTTTCCCTCGTCGCCATATTGGGTGCCGCAGAATATACTACAGCCCACGAATCCATATTGTCATGTTACGATGTATTTAATGTGACCTATCCTGTCCATTGGATGTCAATCTTAAGTAATGTCGGTAATGAGGCTGACGGTTTGCTTCCACCTGGCATTGGTCGAGAAGTAGTAGTCCCATTTCCTAGCTAGGCTTATGCACCTTTCAAGGCTATCGACAGTGAGGTGGAAGTGTTGGCTCTCGATGTGGTCGTGTATCCCCTCGAGTTCGCCTTCTTTGAGCTCATTCATGAAGATCTCACGCTGCTCCGTATCCACTGGCAGTTCAAACCCATATCCCCTCACATCCTTCCTTGAGATGGCCGGCCTCACAGTCCACCTGGCATTGCCTATTATGAGGATCATGTGGATCGTGAATGGGCCGATGGCTTTCAGCCATATGCCTCCTCCACCGTATTTCCATATCTCCTCCAATTCCCTAACGGATTTGATGAACTCCTCAATCCCAAGGTACCTTATGAATCCCTCGAATTCCCTTGGGTTCAGTTTATCAATAGTCGAGACGAGCTCTCTCTGTTCCTCGGGTATGTAGAGGTCCGGGTGCATCCTCTTCAACACCAATAGCTTTTCGACGTGCCTGTGCCGGGTGACGTACACGTAGATGGCCATGCCCTCATTTGGGAGGCCCCTCCTCTTCATCGCAGATCTGAACCTCCTTTTTTGAAAGTCCACATAGAATGGCGGAACCTCAAGAACCTGGCCGTATCTACCGAGGTGGAACTCAACCTTCTCGATGTTACTCATCTTTCAAACCTCCATTGTCACCTTTTTCATCAGATGCGAGTCCATTTACATCTGCCGCAATTTTTATTGGGGCACCATGGAGACCCATCGCTGTACTTAGGGATGCCATGGCTATGCGGAGATATGGCGCCAGTTCAGCGTATTCAGGGTTTTTATCCACTAGACTCTCTAGGGCTTCAAGCCTTTCAAATGTCGAATCGAGGCTTTTATTCAACTTGCCGACGCCTGAATCCCTATTTGTTTGAGAAAATATTACGTTTATATTTTTTTACGTGATATAATGAAATCCTAATTAGGGAAAAGGTGTTACGCGATATAGTTCCCTATGGCGTTTCCCAGTTAGGACTTCAATCGCCACAGCGAATAACAATCTTGAAAGGTTCCATCGCGCTTTAAGGCTCTTCTGTCGAGCATAGAGCAGCAGGAAGTACTTCACGGCTTTTCCCTTTGAGAGGGAAATACGTCCACCAGGATTTCCAAGGTGGAGTTCGAAGTCTATAGTCGAGTCTTCCTCTTTCCCTCGGATCGTCCTCACATACTCGACCGCGTCGTCCGTAGTCTTGAAGACGAAGCTCGTGCGGGTCTTTTCGTCCAGTGACAGTGTGATCTGCACCTTCTGAGGTCCAAGGATGTGCAGGAACCTTGAAAGGTCGAGGACATTGTGGATGCCGATGCTCCTAGTGTATGACTCCACGTATGGATTCGGAAGTGCCTCCAGAAACGTTCGGGCATGATTTTTGATATTCCCCCCCTGAAGTTCGACCCCCGCACTTGTGATGAAGTCGATGTCACGCATCAAGTTGAGAGCGAAGGCGATGAGGGGAAGACGCCCATTACCGTCCCGAATTCGGTATACGTTGGCTTGCTCTATGAGCGTGTCCAAGTTCCAGAACCTCGACATGCAGTAGGTTGCTAATTCTTCGACCTCATCTTTGGTAAGGTACTTCGTCCGATAGACCGAGTGCATCTCATCAAACTTCTCCCAGTCGGTCTCGAAGATAAGGCCCTTTTCATCGACCTCCTTGTAGAACTCTGTCCCAGGGAAGGGCGTGGCTATGCCAAAGGCAGAGGCCATCAGCCCGATGTCCTTGGCGTATGCAGGAAAGCTCCTGATCTCCTCCGCGGTCTGATCAGGAAGACCTATCACGAATGTACCTCCTGGAATGCCGCCGCCTTCCCGTATGTTCTTGACGGCCTGTCTGTGTACCCTTGTGGTGATGCCCTTCTTCGTCGACCTCAAGTCACTCAAGTTCGGACTCTCGATGCCCATCTCGAATCGCATAATTCCAACATCGCACATCTTCTTAACAACGTCTGGATACCTAGCCATGGCGTCTGCCCTGACCATGGCACAGAAGTTGATATTCAGATCGCTCCCCTTCATGAGGTCACAGAGCCGATCGACCTTCATAGCGTCACCCATGAAATCTGGATCCGCAAAGATGCATTCAAACGGCTTCCCATCGTGGTATCGTGCCATTTCCATTATCTCGGCGAACACGTTTTCGGGGGAACGGTACCTAACGCGCCCTTTGCTCATGCACGGCTCGCAGCAGAAGGTACATAGGCCGCGGCATCCACGGGACATCACGATCACGTCGTACTCCTTCGAGCGGTCCATGCCGAAGTATTTGTGGCGCCTCAGGTGTCTGGCGGGAAAGGGTAGGAGATCCAGGTCCTCAATTGGGGCCCTCTTATCGTTGTGCGTCACATCGTCGCCATCCTTGTAGGAGATGCCAGGGATGCCCTTGGGAGAACCATTCACGACCAAGTCCTTCATCGTCACTTCGCCCTCGCCACGGGCGACCATATCGATCTGGGGATAGGAGAGCATCAAGTCAGGCACGGAGGTCGGGTGGTACCCGCCAACGATGGTGGCTATGCCCCTCTCTTTGGCCATCCCTGCGAGTTGTAGCCCTTTCCGATGGTCAGTGGCCGACATCGTTATGCCAATGAGGTCGGGATGGTATAATTCAATGAAGTATGGGAACGGTTCGCGCTCTTTGTCGAGGTCGACTATGCGAACCGCATCCACAAACGGCTCGATGTAGGCCGCTATATACTCCAATCCTATGGGAATCAGGTCAAAGGCAAAGCTCAAGCCCTGCTTCCCAGCGGCCTTCACCAGTAGGACGTTCCGGAATGGCATTAGGCCATCCGCCATTGTCCCATTATATTAGGGTAACGAGTGAAAGCAAATGTTAAGGATTAACCTATGGCCAGAAGTCTATTATCGACTGCAGCGTTTAAGATGACTGGGAATCCTTGAACGTGCGCTCAGTTGCAATATTAATTGCACTGGCAACGGCCCTGCTCATGGAGTGGCTGGATTGTGCATAATGGCAATAAGGCTGGAGACCATGGACCCGTCTATTACCAATGTATGTTACCTAGTAATCATACTTATTTAGTAGGTGCCGGTCGGCTAAAATGAGCTTTTGCACATGATTAGCAGTACTCGCCCTGAAGTGCACGCTGTCCCCCAAAAAGATAGGCCATGGCGCGGCATACATGTATTAGTCCACAACGACGATGAAACCAAAACTCTGTCTCAAGAAGTCCCAAGGCTATCGAAGATGGGTGTGAACGTCCTCGTCGTCGAGGTTGATTACAATTACGCCTATGCGTCACACCCCGAACTGCGCGCTTCCAACCCTATGACCCGGGAAATTGCCCGCGTTTTAACGGAAACGTGTCGCTCTCACAGCATCCGCATCATTCCTCAGTTTCAGTGTCTTGGACACCAGTCATGGTCTAAAAGCACTCACCCACTCTTAATTCGGTATCCACAATTCGATGAGACGCCAGGTCAATTCCCAGGCAACGAAGGCATCTACTGCCGAAGCTGGTGCCCTCAACACCCCGAGGTAAATCCCATCATATTCGACCTATTCGACGAACTGATTGATGCGTTTGATGCTGATGCACTGCACGTGGGAATGGACGAGGTATTCCTCATCGGTTCCGATCATTGCCTCCGTTGCAAGGGCCACGACACGGGTCTACTCTTCGCACAAGCAACAAACGACTACAATTCGCACTTACATGATGAGCGTGGGGTTGAGATGCTCATGTGGGGGGATCGCTTACTCGATGATGCCACAACAGGCTACGGCAAGTGGGAGGCTGCAGATAATCAGACCCACAAGGCAATCGACCTGATCCCGAAGGACATAGTGATCTGCGATTGGCACTACACGCTTCGCGATAGTTACCCTTCGATACCGCTATTCTTGGAAAAGGGATTCCGTGTTTGGCCCAGCGGGTGGAAGGAAGTTGAGGCGACCAAAGCGTTAATCGATTTCTCACATCTCTACAAGAGCGAGCGTATGCTCGGGCACTTATGCACGACGTGGGGGGTCGTTGGGCTCGGTCAACTTGCCAGGTGGCCACCGATCCAAACAGCGATAGGGAGTCTTCCTTGACCATCTGATCTCCTTGGGTTATTCGAAGAGTCAGCGCAAACACTTCACCTTATCCAACCATATTAGGTTTATCTGAATGACGTTAAAGAGGGCCTAGAGTGGGTTTAGAAGCTTAAAATATGGATGAATAGAAGATGCCAGCAATTAGCTGTATGTGTATCGAATCGACACCCACCGATTAACTTAAACCGCTCAATATGCGTGTCTGGCTAGTTAATGAGCTGACTGTAACTGGGCCATGGATATCGACGCTCAGAGAAAAATGGAAGCTGAAGAAGGTAAGAAAGCGGCCAAGGTGGCGATGGTTGGAAATAGCGCCATCTCCCTGTTTAAATTAACAGTGGGCACGATGTTTGGCAGTATGGCGGTCATTGCCGATGGCATCGATTCGTTCTTCGACATCATATCCTCCGCAAGTGTCATGATCGGCATCAGGGCATCAGAGAAGCCACCTGACGTTGAGCACCTCTATGGCCATGGGAGATATGAGAACCTGCCAAGCCTCGTCATAGCTGGCAGCCTGATAATAGCAGCCATGGCCATAGCCATCGAAGCGGCCAGGAGGATCACCTACAGCGAGTATAGGATCTTCGAATGGGCCGTTTTGGGTGCGGCTCTGCTCTCCATCGCCTTCAAGTATCAGTTGCAGAAATACCTTTTCAAGGTAGCGGAACGGATAGGCAGCATGTCCCTCAAGTCGTATGCCCAAAACATCAGGGGAGATGTCCTTACTTCGATCTCGGTCGCCATAGGTGTTACCACGACATCCCTTGGTGTACCATGGGCTGATCCACTTGCTGCAATATTAGTCGCGGCATTCATCTTTAGGACCGGAGCAGGGGTTGCAACTGAAACCTTACAGGTGCTCGTAGATCGCAGCCCAGGAATTGATACGATATCGCAGATACGTTCGTCTGCTTTGAGCGTTCCAGGTATAAAGGATTGTCACAATATCAGGGCCCGTAGATCTGGAAGGAATCTACTAGTGGACCTCCATGTGGCTGTAGACCCCGGTATAGATGTCGTAACGTCTCATGGGATTTCTGATAGAGTCGTAGGGACTATACTGAAGGAAGTGCCTGATGTAAAAAGCGTGCTCGTCCACATCGAACCCAGTCCTGAGGAAGAGGATAAGGAGAACCACTCAAAGGAAATCGAGGCCATTAGGTCGAAGGTACTGGTCGTCAAGGGCGTGAGGGAATGCCATCAGATAAAGCTTCGGCATATCGGGGAGAATATGATTGCCGAGATGCACATTTTAGTAGATCCTAACCTCAGCATTACCGAGACACACAGGATATCTGAGGAGGTTACAAGAGGAGTGAGATCTCGCTTCAAGAGGGTTAAGCAGGTAATAGTCCATGAGGAGCCGGAAGGACATGCGCATGATGAAGGCTAGGGTAATTGCCTCTCATGCCGTCGCCTCGGTCGAAGGGCGGCCATAGCATTGGCAAGCAAGGTCAAACTGATACTTGCAGCAGGCGCGGTTGCAGTATTACTATCATCGTCTATTTACTTATTGTCAAAGGAGGGCGAGGGGAAGCTCTTCCCCTTTTACCTGCCGTGGGACGATGATGAGGAAACGGTCGTAAGCATTAGCGGAAAGCTCGACAAACCTGCTGGCAACCTGGGATATGTCCGTGCAGGGGAAGACGGCCACCTTTACGTTGGTGGCAAGCGCATAAGATTGCTGGGCGTCAACATCTGCGGTGGAGCCGCCTTCCCAACAAAGGATGAAGCAGGGAAGATAGCGGCAAGGCTGGCCAAGTTCGGCATCAATGTAGTGAGGTTCCACCACATGGACGCATCGTGGGAAACCTTCAACATATTCAATAAGACTTTTGGTGACACTAGGCACCTGAACCCAGAGGCCCTCGACAGGCTGGATTACTTCATAACAAAGCTAAAGGAAAACGGCATCTACGTTGACCTTAACCTCTTGGTCTCCAGGAGATTCACAAGCGCCGATGGCCTTCCGGCTGAGATAAGTGAGATGGACTGGAAGGACCAACAGGTCCTGGGATTCTTCGTGGAAAAGGTTGATGAGCTTGAAAAGGAGTATGCAGAACAGCTCCTGACCCACCGCAATTCCTACACGGGACTGACCTACGCAGAGGATCCTGCTGTAGCGTTTGTCGAGATAGTGAACGAGCAGGGTCTTATCCAGGGCTGGCTCGGCGGAGTCGTGGACGGTCTCCCCGCTGCCTTCAAGGAGGGGCTTGGGACAAAATGGAACGAGTATCTGAGCCTCAAGTATGACTCTGACGAAAAGCTGGCAGAGGCTTGGAATGGGGAAGGGGATCGATCGTCGCAGGACGAGCTGTTAGCTAACGGCAACTTCGAGGCAGGACTTGAGGGTTGGGCCGTAGAGGTGCATGACGGGGCTGAGGCCTCCTACGAGGTTGTTGAGGGATCGGAAGGTCTGAGGGCTTTGGAGGTCGATGTAACGAACCTCGGCTCCGCTGCTTGGCATGTGCAGTTCAACTATCCGGGCTTGGATGTGAAGGCCGGAGAGAAATACCTAGTGAAGTTCAGGGCCAGGGCGGATGGCGAGGTTCGCGTAAGCGTCTCCCTCAAGCAGGCCCATGAGCCGTGGAACGACCTGTCCATCGGTGTTGGGATTGGGCTTACGACCGAGTGGAGGGAGTTCGAAGTAGCCCTCACAGCCTCTGCACCTGAATTGAACGCCAGGCTTGACATCTCGGGTCTAGGGGCTGTTAGAACGACGTATCAGTTCTCGCGCTTCTCCATGAAGCCCTTCAAAGGGCACGGTTTGATTGAGGGGGAAAGCCTTCGAGACTCCACGGTACAGACCCTCACGCTTGGCGAGTATGGGAAGAGGACCGTTGCCGCTGAAAGGGCCTGGGTCGAATTCCTTTACGGCTTAGAGGAGGGGTACTTCACGGGGATGCACCGGTACCTAGATAGTGAGCTGGGGGTGAAGGCCCTCACGATAGGGACGATCGTAGGCTGCAGCACACCTAACATCATGTCACAACTTGACGTCATGGACACGCACGCCTACTGGAACCACCCTGCTTTTCCTGGCTCGCCTTGGGACTCGAGTGACTGGTATGTCGTGAATGAGCCAATGGTGAACCACCTCGATGATGGCACCCTATCTAGCCTGGCCTTGAAGAAGGTGTACAACAAGCCGCATATTGTGAGTGAGTACAACCACCCCGCTCCCAACATGTACGATGCGGAGACTGCCATGACGCTTGCGACCTACGCCGCGCTTCAGGACTGGGACGGGATCTTCCTATTCGATTATGGAAGCCGCGACGACTGGGACTCCACGCGCATTAGGGGTTATTTCGACGTGGACCAACACCCGATAAAGATGGCGTCCTTTCTACCCGCGTACATGGTGTTCGTGAGGGGGGACATCGAGCCAGCCAGCTACATGTTGACCTCCAAGCTTGACAGGCAAAGGGAGATAGACCTCATAGCCAGCGGCAGGGCTACGGCGTGGGACCTCCCTGACGGCGGGCACCTGGGCATGGGGGCCGATACCCACCTTATCCATAGGACGGCGTTAACAGTCGATGGTGAGCCCGAGTCGAACTTGGGTTCACTTGATGTGAGCGTTTCAGAATCGGTTTACGTCTCGGACAACGGCGAGGTTACGTGGAATATCACGGATCGGGAAAGGGGCTTGTTTCTCGTGAATACCTCAAGAAGCATAGCGGTTGTGGGTTTTGGCGGAGGGAAGAGCTTCGATTTTGGGGACGTGGTGGTTGAACCTGGGGACACGCTGCTCGATGGCTGGAGCGTGGTGACGTTATCGGTATTGGAGGGCGAGAGCTTCAGGGATTGGGACAAGCTGTTACTCTTGGCTGTAGGTTACGCGGCTAACACTGGGATGAGGATTCGCGAATATGAGGGTGGGAGGGAGATCGCTGTCGGCTCAACTGACCTGATGGAGATGAGCCGGTATAACGGCTTGATAACGTGCGGCACCAGCTGGGGTGAGGCTCCCACATTGGTCGAGGGAGTATCATCGGGCGTTAAGATCAAGACGTCTGAGGATTTTGAGGTTTGGGCGTTGGACAATATAGGGGAGAGAGTGGTTCGGGTTCCGGTGTCCACAGAGGGGGAACGCAAGGTGTTCTACATTGGATCGGAGTTTAGCACCGTGTGGTATGAGTTAGTGGTAGAAGGGTAGTGGCACATCCTACGCTCTAGTGACCTGCCATTACAGGGCCACACTGCCTCATCCAGGGACCTTTCGATTTCCAGTCTCACCGACTAGAATTTTTCATAATGGACGATCTGGGACATGGATTTTCGAGTCCTGGGAGGGGGCGATTCTGCTGGAAAACCCAAGGGCGTCACGGCCAGAACCCTCATGTTCGCGGGAATCCCCAGCGCCCCCTTGATCTCATCATCGGCGTTCCAGCGGCCTATCCAACAAGTTCCAAGGCCTAGGTTTGCGGCAGCCAGGACCAAGTGCTCAAAGGCTATGGCAACATCTGTCTGGCCTGAGGCTTCAGTGCAACCAACTATGACAACGGGCGCCTGCATGGCCCATTCGGATATGTCAAGCAACCTTTTTCTCTTGGGATCTTTGACGACTATGAAGTGCCATGGTTGTCCGTTGCCCCCAGATGGCGCAAGCCTCGCAGCATCAAGCACCTGGTTTAGCAGTTCTTCCGGTACGGGGTCTGTTTTATACTTCCTTATGCTACGCCTTTTCCTCACGACTTCCATGAAGTCCAACGTTGATCTGATCTCGACTGCTAGGTCGAGATCATTAGCTTAATAACTCTACTTCTCGTTGAGCGGTGATCATAATATATGATTGACGCTTATATATTGTCTATCGCTGTTATATTGAAATTACCTCTTTGCTAGGAAGAGGTAATCTGAGTTGAAATCGGGCATTCGTATGGTCGATGGTTTTCCAAAGTCAACTTGAGGCGAAATGGGCTGTCTGTTTTCAAGGTCAATTAATTGACAGTGATAACCGCTTAAGTTAATATCCACTGCGATATCGGAGCTGTAGGGACTGTAGAATGCTATTTTAGTTAAATCAGTGTCTGCCGACATTACAACCTCTTCGTCATCCGTTCTGATCCTCCTGGCTGGCTCGACGTCGAACATATTGTAATCCTCAAAAATCCACCGGGCATAAGACGCATCCCAAGCCCCTTCCAATCGAAGAGCTACATCCCAATCGAAAGGTTCAAATGAACGGGTGGCATTTAAAAACCGCATACCCCTTCTGTGGAATGACCATATGCCATGAGCGCCATATGTCATTCCCATCTTAGCACCAGAAAGGAGGCTCTGCCAGATTGCTTTTCGGACATCGAAGCGGCTGAAACGGGTTTTCGTGCCTACTCTGCCATGTCCCTCATAACATGGCTCACTGTTGAGGACTGGCCTCTTGATGGGATAGGCACAGTATTTCTGGGCTAGGCGGTAAGGTCTATCTTGGTGCCCAGCCCCATGCCCAGATTGGTACATATAGAAGTCAACTGCCTCGATAAAACTCTTAGGGATATCGACGTCGGAACCGATGTGCATTGAAATCAGCGCATCCGGACAGACCGATCTTACTGTCTTTAGTGCTGTCATATAGTATGCCTCTTCGTGTTCGGACTGAAAACCAGTATCACCACTGATGAAAAATATTGGATCAAACCGCTTAAATAGCTCTGCCACAAATTCGGAGTAGGCCTTGACCGCGTCGATCGGCATGGCCGTGGCGATTGGGCTTCGCGCACAGGCAGGCGTTCCCGGAACATAGCAACACCAGAGAACCCCTAAAACAGGCACAAATCCAGCTTCTGCCGCTAAACCAACCATCTCCTTTGCCTTATTAAAATAGACATCGTTGTAACTCGTAAAATCCCAGTTGCCATCGTTATCACGGTGAAAGGGATCGACGTTATCTTCCGACATGCTAGTATCATGTGTAACAGGGAGTATGCTCATCTGTAGTGCTGTAAAGCCCTGCTTCCTGCGGTAGGCGAGGTACTTTTTCCAATCCCAAATTGATAAATTCGGAAAAGCCATCCATGCGGTGTCAGCAAGGTAAAAAAACGGCACCCTATCTCTGAGTAGATAATCCTTAGTCGAAGACACTATTAACTTGCTCAATTTTATACATCCAGCTTTGGGGTTTGTCTTGCCACAAACATCTCAAAGTGCGATTCACTCCCGATACACTCCTATAAGGCTTGCTTGGGTGCATTCTCCATGGACCACCACAACTTGAGTGAGCTGTTGACTGATGCATAAATCGAATGTATTGATATATCCCTCCTATACGGTAATGGATCGAAGAAGGCCGCGAATATGAAACTTGAGCCCTTTCACCTGGAGAGGTTCCAGTCAACATGGGAACATGTTGTGAAATACAACCTCGCCGAAAGCGGGGTCCAGCCCATCGCCTTGCAAGAGATACTGAGTGATGGGGAGGAAGTCGACAAGATTATGCAACTCCCCTTCGGATATATCCAGACAAATGGCAGTTCTACCCTCAGGAGAAATATAGCCTCACTCTACCAAGATGCAGAGGAAGGCAATGTACTTGTGACAAGTGGGAGTAGCGAGGCTAATTTATTGGCTGTCTGGTCATTGCTGGAGGAGGGGGATGAAGCCTTGGTCATGTTGCCAAATTACATGCAGATCTGGGGATTAGTCAAGATGATGGGCGGGAACGCCATTCCCCTCTGGCTAAGTGAGGGTGTTGGTTGGAACCTGGATCTGGGGGAGGTTAGGGAAAAGGTTTCACGCAAGACGAAGATCATAGCCCTATGTAATCCAAATAATCCAACGGGGGCAGTGTTGGATAAAACAGCTCTTCGGGGTGTGTGCGAAATTGCCAAAGACGTTGGCTCTTGGGTCATATGCGATGAGGTTTATCGTGGTGCAGAATTAGAAGGATACATGGCTCCCTCGATTTGGGATGGCTATGACAAGGTGATAGTGAGTTCTGGACTTTCGAAGGCTTATGGTTTACCTGGATTACGCATCGGGTGGATCTTGACCCAGAAGGACATGATAAATCGGCTATGGTCCTATCATGATTATACAACTATTTGTCCATCGGCAATGAGTGATTTCATAGCAAGCTTGGCCCTTGAGGAGGAGAACAGGACAAGGCTGATGTCCAGAACCAGGAGGATACTAACTGAAAATTGGCCTATCTTGGAAAGGTGGTATGAGGACCATTCATATATTTTCAGTTACGTAAAACCGAAGGCAGGAGCCATCTCCTTTGCGAAATACAACACGAATGAAAACTCAACCGTGATTGCCGAAAGACTGGTCAAGGAGAAGAGCGTTCTAGTCATACCCGGCGATCACTTTCTAATGGACGGGCACATGAGAATCGGATATGGTTCCAACGCAAGATGTCTAGAGACGTCGCTTGCTCTCGTCGCTGACCTATTCGAAAATATGCAGAAGAAATGAACTATGGCTTGAAGTTTTATGTGATCCGTATACGGGAAACCTTAATTTAGTTAAGAGTTATAACTGTGGAAGAGGAGAAAGAGGCGGTACAAGTGATTCGCAACATCAGTTTCGTGGCCGTCATAGTCAAAGATACGAGGAAGGCTCTTGAGTGGTATAAAGATAAACTTGACTTCGTTGTGAGGGTCGATACTGGTAGCCACCATGTCGAAGTTTGTCCCCCTGACGCAGAGACGGCGATCCACCTATGCGAAACGCGTGACTTTGATTACGAATCCGATGAGACAGGAATCTGCTTCGCGGTAGATGACATATATAAGACGTACGAGGAACTAACCAAGAGAGGGGTTGAATTTACGAGTAAGCCTTGGCATGAAGCTCCCGGATTGTGGCTCGCGAGTTTCAAAGACCTTGACGGCAATAACTTCTACATTTTTCAACATAAATAGGCATAATACCCACGGGAAATTCAAAACCTTCTAAGGGTATTGGTAGTTGTCATCACCATGTCCATTACTGTTCGGATTAATCTGTAGTGCTTGATCCATGGATAATAGTTAAACGATAGCCATGAGTGGATACTAATTGTGCCGATGTTGAGTAAGCTCATCACGCTTCCCCACAAGGTATGTGATTCTGAATGCTATGTCAATGGGATAGAGGATGTCTTGGCCTGGAGGGGGAGAGGCTATGCCGATCATCTTCTTTCAGTGGTCGGTGGGATGGCCAGCTTCTCATACCTGAAATTTAAGCGAGCAAGACCCCCAAACATGGTCTTCTGGGGTTCGAGCACGAGGTATTTCATCCCGAACTTAGAGAGGGTCATCGGGTTCAAGCAGGTGTTAATAGAGGGATGCAGCTCTCCGACTACCTTCTCGAAACTTAAAGGATTCATCGATGAAGATAAGCCTGTTGTGGCAGGTGCCCTCGATATGTTCTATCTGCATTATTACCCGCATTTATACAGGAGCCAGCACATCCCCATTCACTATGTCCTTGTGGTCGGTTACGACGACGAAAGGCGGATCTTCTATGTCCATGACTGCGGAAGGGCCGAAGTTCAGGAGGTATCATATGAGGACATGCAGATGGCCCTTGATGTAAAAGTTCCCGGGATGAGCAAGAAGAATACACTCAGGACTTTTAAATTACCAAGCGCGATTCCCTCGGAACTGGAAGTCGCTATCAAAGGCTTTCGCTACAAAGCAAATGAGATGCTTAATCCACCAGTTAAGATCTTCGGAATTCCCGCAATGCGAAAGCTATCCAAGGAAGTCCTATCCTGGAGGGATAGGGAAAGTTTCGAACACATGGCGACGTATGCCACGACGCCTCCCACAGTTCCGGAGAACTTTAAAAGTAGCCATGGTATGAGGCATTTGCAAGCCGCTGTCCTTAGAAATCTAGCTAAGAGATATGACATTGATATTTGGGAAGATGCTTCGAAGCTATTCGAGCAGTCAGGGGAGCTTATAATCCAACTCTGCGAGGCTGCTCTGAAACAAAACAACCAGAGGGTTGCCGAGTTGCTTTTACGTATTGCCGATACGGAGGAGCGGGCATATCATCTACTCCAAAGAAAGCCGTAATTAGACTAATCCTTGAAAATAGTTTATGGCCTACGGGCATTTATCCCATTCATGGAGAAGAAGATTTAAATCTTACAACCCACCAACATAATGTGAGTTTGTCTAAGCGTTTGTTCAGGGATTTGTTTGGGGGACAACCTATTGTAGATGATAAAACAATAGATAGACTGAAAACGGTGATTCGTAGCGATGAAGAGGATCTTGATAATGTGGCTTTGGTCGAGTTGATGAGGGGTTCTGAAAATATTAAAGATAAATACAAGAGATTAAATGAGGAGTTAAAGGGAGAGGCTTTCCCATTCATATGCGTGCTTGGCGGTCCAAGTTTGACGAATGATGTAAGACATTTTACTGCAGGCTTTACGCAAAGGATGTGCGAGCTCATGAGGGAGAAAGGAACGATGTGTGGCCCAGGAAATCGCGGGGTAAGTTACGTATCATTTAACCAAGCATTGATAAATTTTGGCGAATCACTTTTAAAAAGGAAGGTGTTCTCCATTGCTCCACAGGGAATCCAACCTGATTTCCTAAATATAACCCCAGAAAGGCTTGGTCGAACCCATCTCCAAAGGGACATCGGTATGGTGATGTACCTCGCGGAGCTTTTAATTTTCATACGAGGCAAGGATTTCTATGAAGGGAAACGGATACAATCCTTAGAGGATGTAGATAGAACGCGATTGCAGTTAGACATAGCGTTTATGGGTCAAACTCAGGCGCCCATAATCCTCTTCAAAGACACAGGCGGTGCAACTGAGCTATACGTGAAGCATCTGGAAAAAATGGAATATTTATCCGATGCAAAGATTAAGGAGAGGATAAAAATAATCGAAGGAATAGACTCCCAATCGATAGAGAAAGCCATATCATATATAAAGACTAAATTCAATTATGTTTAACTGAGCTCCATCCTCATCCTCAATTCTTCTCTTATTTTTTTCTGTTTGGCCCATATATTTTGTGGATATATACGCATGGATTTGCAGAGGCCACAATTCACGATTTTTTCTGTGAGCCCCTTTTCATCCTTTTTCTGGTCCACCCCAGCATATCGTGCCCCTAAACCAACTATTGCTGCTGCAGTTGCAATTTCCGATTTCTTTGTGAGCGATTCATGGCGTAGGAATCCTTCACCTAATAAATTGAGATTATTGTAAGAGGCGTCTTTAATGTGCTCATCCCAACCCAATTGTTTAATTATTTCGTCTATATTAGAACCTATCCTATTCATCAATGAACCATGTTCTGGAGCTTCATCTTTCATACATGAAAATTAGCCAGAGGAGATAAAAATCTTTCGCACAAGATAGGATATTCGTACTATGCGGAATGGCATACGTTGATGCTTTCATCGATATGTCCATATATCGCGTGATCCTATTCTCTGAAGTACGGCAATATCTTTTCCCCATAAAACTTCAGGAATTTTGCCTCATCGGGGCTAGAGCTTACAAAGTATAAGTGGTTAAATCCAACCTTAATGTATCTCTCTATCCTCCTTATATGTTCCTCCGCGGTCGTAGCCACAATCCATCTACTCTCTATAGCTTCGTCCGCAACGAGCCTTCCTTTCCCCTCGATCTCCCTAGGATCTGATATGTCGAATTTGTAAAATTCAGGCAGCATCGACCCCGCCCAGAACCTACAGGCCTTCAACGCCTTTTCATAGTCCTCATCGTAGGAAACCAGGATCTCTACAACCTTCTCAAGAGAGTCGGGATCTCTGCCCATCTTTTTGGCCCCGTTCTTGAAGGCATTGAACAGCCTTTCAGCCTGGCCCAAGTTTGGCGTCAGCAGGAGTCCATCGGCAAGCCTTCCAGCCAATTCCGCGGTCCTGAGACCCCCGGCTGCGACGTAGACCTTAATGGCCCCATCGGGTCTTGTATATAGCTTGGCATTTCTCAACTTGTAATACTTGCCCTCGAAGCTCACGAAATCGCCATCCCAAAGTTTTCTGATTACAATCATTGACTCTTCGAGCATCTCTACGCGTTGGCTCGGCGTGGGCCAAACATAACCCAACGGCGACTCGTTGAGGGCCTCGCCAGCGCCAAGCCCTAGGAAGATTCTATCCGGATACATGTAGGCGAGCGTGGCGAAAGCCTGTGCAACGATGGCTGGATGGTATCGGAGAATGGGTGCTGTAACAGAGGTCCCAATTTTCACGTTTTCCGTCCTTTCCGCTGTAGATGCGAGCCACGTCCAAGCGAAACCTGAGGCCGCCCCAGTGTGAGCCCATGGATGGAAGTGGTCGCTCGTCCACAATGTATCAAAACCATTTTTATCAGCCAGAACCGCATGCGCGAGTAGCCTGTCAGGTTGGTATTGCTCGTGGCAGGTCTTGTAACCCAAGGTCAGCGTCAATCAAATCCCATTTGTTCGTCGCTCGGGCTTCATATATAAGGTAGATGTTTATGAATAGAGCCTTTTGAGGATTCGGCAGATCGATAAAGTCACCCATAATATCCTCTCCCTGTTCCTTTCATTCTGAGATTCCCCCTTCCCTTCTACATATGTCGTTTTCCACAACCCACTCGGCTCTTGATTACGTACAAACCAGTCTATTGCCTTCCGGATATCCGAGTCGTTTATGGAATATCCCATCAACGAAAGGGAATCAAGCGCTGTGATGAGGTTGGGCCACCAGAATAGAAACCTCACCCAGTAACTCGATGCCTTATACGTAGAATAATTGTCCGGCTGAAAGAAATGGGCCTTCAGCAGGCCTGCGGCTACCATAGCTTCCTTCGACTTTCGATATTTGGGATGTGCGGCAAACGCTCGCAGGACCATGTCCGTACAGTTGTGCGAAAACGGCTTTGATCGATCTGGCTCAACAGGTTTGGCATATTGACTCGTCAACCTATACAACGTTTTTCCATCGAATTCATGTGTAAGAATGGGAACGGCCCATCCCCCGTCATCTTGTCGCATCGATAAAAGCCACTTGAAACCCTTTTCGATGCGAGGATCTGCCCCATATCCGGCCTTAATGAGAAGCGCCATGACAGCTCCTGTATAATACGTTGCATACTGGTTGCCGATGAAACCACGGATATCGCCAATTTCCGTCTGGCAAGAGAAGATGAATTCAGTGGCTCTTATGGTTGCGGGATTTGCCTTAGTGATGCCGTATTCCTCCACCAAGAGCCTGAACATCTTCCACGTCTCGATAAGGCTGTTGTGATGCTTTGGATAGGTAATCCTCCACGTGCCAGGATATGTCCATGAGCCATCAGGTTGTTGTTTTTGTAATATCCTTTGAACTCCAGGTAATATCCAAATGTGGCTTAATGGTTCCACGCTTTCCTTTAGCAGATCACGTTTTGCGAAGTATTCAACGGCCTTGTTCCCTGAAGATAGCAGTGGTGGAATTGGATCGTAATGCAGTTGTCCTCGCCAGCTCATCAACTTGAAGGACCTTCACCTTGCAAGCCTCTTGGCAGATGAAATATATCCATTCGTAATGATGACAGGTTTAGTTTATATGTAGAGTGCCAAAATGGGATCGACGTCGGGAAGAAGCACATGGGCGAACGGCAAGGGGTATGGCTTTCATCTTTAACTGACCCGTTTCGGGAGAAGTTGCTAAAGGCCGGTCATGAATTGCCAAAGCGAATCGTCCAGTGCGCTACACCACTTGAGGGCGACCCCGCTTTTAACCCCGAACTCATCGACCGAAAAGCTCGTGAACTCAAACTCCCCTCAAATGCATTGTTCGAACATCCACTTCTGGAACAGGCGGTGCGTATCGGACTTGCTCACATCGACGCAACTTTCATAGGAGACCATCCAAAGTATGGCGTTGGCAATTACGCCCAGAGGCGACACGATTCGTTTCCGCCGATCATCGTCGCCGTCGTAGACGCCCTGACGCTGTGGGGCATGGCCCCCCGGGCACAGAGGTTGTTCTCCTACTGGTTACGCCATTTTGTCCTCGATGACGGTAATATCGATTATTACGGCACGGCACTCAGCGAATATGGGCAGCTCTTGACGACCACAAGGCGATTGATGGCGAGGGGTACCAAAAGGGATTGGCTCGTACAACATGAGCCATATCTATCTCGTCTAGCCTGTCACCTACGGGAGTGCTTGCGTGAAACTGGCAGAATGCAGCTTGTGGCCGGAGTCCCTGAAGCTGACGAACGGAAAGCTACCGCTACCTACTTCCACAACAATGCATGGATGGCGCGGGGGTTGAGAGACTGGGCATATCTGCTCAATCTACATCTAAAGCGTCCGAAGGAAGCCGGTTCATTCCAGCGAGATGCTGGCTCTTTACGGCAGGCGCTCAACAATGCGATAGAGGTGACCTGGAAAGGCGACCCAAACGATTGGTGGTTGTCCCCGATGGTCGAACCCATACAACGTCCCGAGGGTCGAATTAGTACGAGCCGAATTGGGAGCTATGCCAACTGCCGCTATTGGCCGGAGCTGCTTTCCAGCGGCATGCTGCGAAGAGAAAGGGCGCTGGCATTGGTGAAAGCTCGCCTTACGGGAGGGGGGCAATTCCTCGGCATGACCCGGTTCATGGACCATCTTGACGACTGGCCGTTGATGGACTATTTAGAGGGGCTGTGGAAGCTTGGCTTGCGCGATGACTACCGACTGAGTTTGTGGGGTCACATCTGCTATCATCAAGCAAAAGGGCATCTGACGGCCTACGAGCAGGTGACGCTTCCACCCGGACGAAAAGTCTCGGATTACTGCCTTCCCTGTCAGTTGGTCGCAGTGCGGGCCGCGCATCGATTGGCTGTCAAGTAATAGCACGTAATTAGGATAAGGGTTCAAACAATATCCATCAGAACCAGTCCTTAAGAGTTGCTTGGCAGTTCCCATTGACCTTTAGGAATGGTTGCGATCTGGAGACAACGACTCCGATCTCCGCCAACTGCCTCCTCGAATGTATCCTGATGCCGTCGTTCCTAAGTGATAGTATTCTCTTGGCGCTCATGGGGCCGATACCCGGCACCCTGAGGAGCTCCTCCCTGTTGGCCTCGTTGACCTCAACGGGGCCTTTGAGGAAGAGGCGCGCTATGGTGATCTTCGGGTCCCTGTTGGGCAGGAAGTCGTCGATCAGGGCTTCCTTTATCTCCAGTATAGGATAATGGTAGATCCTATAGAGCCAATCCACCTGGTAGAGCCTATGCTCCCTCCAGGCCGGGGCTGCCTGCCGGGATTGGAGTTTGGTCTCCGGGATGGGCTCGAAGGCCGAGTAGTGGATCCGCCTCATCAACATCTCTTCGTAGAGTTGACGCATTCGGCTAATGATCTCCCAGTCCGTCTCCTCTGTAGCCCCCACTATGAACTGGGTCGCCTGTCCTGACGGCAGTTGTGAGTTAAGGTCCTTCACCCAAGCCTGCCTCCTGAGGATGTCGATACCATAATCCTTGGTAGTGGATAACTCAGCCATCCTGCTCCCGCTCGGCTCTTCGACGTTCAGGCTCACCCTGTTTGCTAAATGAACCGCCCTCTGTATATGGTGGCGGCCTGAACCAGGGAGTATCTTGAGGTGAACGTAACCCTTATACGCATACTTCGTCCTCAGGATTTCGACTGCATCGATCATCTCCCCCATTGTATTCTCTGGATTCCTGCCCATTGCTGAGCTCAGGAAGAGGCCCTGCACTATGTTCTTCAGGTAAAGCTGGTTAAAGACCCTCGCGAGTTCATCGGGGGTGTAGCTGTATGTCTCCCTCGTGTGGGTGGAGTTGATGCAGTAGGCGCAGTCGGAGCTGCAGGCATTGGTGTAGAGGGTCTTGAGTAGGACGCAGGTGCCTCTGGGAGTTGCCGCCCGATATATCCCCGACCTTGCTATGGATTCAAATAAGTCCTTTCTTGAGGAGTTGGCCCATCCACAATTGTCGCGTTCGGTGCCTTCGCCCAGAGTCCAGATCTTCGTTAGAAGGGCCTGCTTCTCAGGAGATCCTAAGCGCCTCCCTTTATCGGCATTCAATCCCCTTTGCCCCTGATGGTCTGACTCATCCACGGCATCCCATCTCCCGAGTTGACAGAGAGTGTCCAGCTTCTCAGTGTTAGTCATGTACGTTGACTCCTTCAGGAGCCTCCTATGAGTAGGAGCTCTGTTCGGGCTAATAAGTGTTGGAGCGCCTTTAGGGGGGGAGGGGTCTTCATAGACAACAGTTCGAAATTTATGCCCTCTTAGTAGGGGATGTGTACCAACTTCGACCTTTCTGCATTCAACCTGGCTCTCTCTTCTTCCAACTCCGCCTTCTCCTCAGTGCTCAATCGATTGAGCCCAGTTACATCCAGTCCAACCCAGCCACTCCACGCTTCGGTTAGCTTTTTCGTTATCGGGCCTGGTAATTCATTGCCGATTAGGACGCCGTTGAAATAACCGATTGGCTGTACCGGGCCAGGGAAGGTCGAGGAACGGAAAGCTTCGTCGCAATTATAGAGGTGCCAAGGCTGAAGGTCCTGCTCAATAACCGGTATGTCGAGTTTCTTGGCGAGGCTGATGACGTTATTCCGAGTCTGCCCCCTGAGGATGTTGCGCTCCGTTGGCGTCAACAATTTACCATCCCGGACTATCCAGATGTTTCCGCCCGTCTCCTCGGCGAGGTTGCCGAACTGGTCGAGCATGAGGGCGGTCGCCCTTGGATCCACGAGCCTTGCCTCGAGATCGGCCATGACATAGGAAAGGCGGCTGTAAGTCTTTATCTTGGGATCCCAGCACTCAGGGCCAATGTGCCTGCCTGGGGGAGTGACCACATGTATCCCAGTAAAAAATGCCTGTGCGCAGAGCTTTTGATCATTGAGGTTATTCTTGATAATGACAGTAGGCTTGCCCACCCCCTCCGGAGCCGGGGTCCTTCGGCCATGCCAGCCCCATTCCCCCCTCGTAACTTCCCAGACGATGTTGTATTCCTCGTAGCCCTTCAATAGGGGAATATTTTGCCCTGTAAGATCCTCGCAGAGCCTGCAAAAATCCTCCTTACCCAAGCTGGGGTTCATCCTGAGCACCTTTAACGACGTGAAGAGCCGGTCCATGTGCTCACTAACCTGGAATGGCCTGTGCCTATACGTCCTGGCATATTCGTAAACGCTGTCCCCGACGGTAAAGCCCCTATCGAAGATGGAGATCCTGGCCTCAAGCTCCGGTAAAAATACCCCATCTGGATACAGGTCGCTTTTGATGTAGACCACCCTCCGCTTCTCAAGTTCCCTCTCTCTGGCGGCCTCTTTCGCTTTCTCCCCATCGATCCACTTCTCTTGCATTCCCATACCCAATCACAGCATAATTATAGGGCACATAAGATCTTCTATTGGAGAACGTACGATGATCTTGATGATGACATAACCAACTATAATGTTTTTTTCCTTTGACGTGCTGCCCTTCGTTTCCTGTAATATTCCTTCATGTAATAAAAGGAATCATAAGTCCTTTTGGGATCGAGCTCACCCGCTTTCGCTACATTAGTTTCGCTCGAATATTCGTATAGGAAGGTGGGTTTCCCAAGCCTCTTGAGCTGTTCGAGGTTTTCAGCTATCACTCCGCTATTATTCATCCAAATCATAATTGCGGAATCACAATCCTCGATCATTTTCCTCTCCCTCTCCTTCAGGTCCTTTCCATATTGGAAGTCCCTCCAATTCCCCGCGTTATACCTGATTTTCACTGCGTGCCCGACAATCACTTTTTTATAACCTTTGGATTTGAGGTAATCTTGAAAGAGCCTACTTGCACCATGAGCCTCTCCCACGATAATATTCATTTTACTAGCCATGGCTTTATCTAATCTTTCCCTCACCTCAGCTGGTAATTCCTTGACATTGAAGGCGCTGCTTCCCATTAGGAGTAGCTTCTTGCCCTTCATCTTGATCGAATTCAGCGAGTGTAAACTTATAGCTCTTACTGTGAACTCGATAGTTGATATAGCTCAAGAGGGGGACGACGTGATGGTCGTACATGCAAGTTATTTGTGAGATACGATCAATATAAATGACTTTTTTGTAATGGGTGCATGAAATCCGATAACACTTGGATTGACTTGCTAAATCCAAAGTAGATAAAAAGGAGAATATCTCAAGGGGTTAATGTTATATATGATTATAAGGTGATTTCATTCAGTGGTGGAGTGAAATGGGGACAGAAGTAAAGGAGTTTAAACTATCAGTACCTATGTTGATTTGGGCAGTTGTCATAACCTCTCTACTGACGATAATAGGTAACTTCTTCATCTATTTCTTGCCTTCAGTCGCAGCCTGTAACCAGAACTTCGGTGATCTGATACCCACACCTGGCGTCGATATGCTCGGCATGCCTTTCGTGATGATCCTAGTGGTAGCGGTGCTCATGCGCATACAGTCTGTGAGGAAGTACTTCACGCCCGAGAACTTGACTTTCCTATACATCGTTGCCCTAGCGTCGTCCGCCTTCGCGAATCAGGATTCCCCGTGGAGGGAATCCATTGAGCCAATCACAGGCAGGATAGGTTCATCAGAACAAATTACAATGTACATACCTGATTTTGTATCCCCTCCGAAGGATGCTATTAATGTCCTTGTGGCCGGTACGGGGGGCATCGGGGGCATACCTTGGGCCCAGCTCTTCCCTTCATTGATCTGGAGGTTCCTCTCGTTCGCGATATTCATAGGCATAAGCGTGGGGGTTTCGAGCATCTTCCGCCGCCAATGGATGGATGTCGAGATGCTGCCTTACCCACAGGTCATGATCGCTCACAGCGCGATGACTGGAGCAAGGGATCTTGGTGAATCAAAGTGGACAGGCAGGATACCGTTCATCGCAGGTTTCGCGGCCGGATTGGCCTTGGAGATGATAAGGATGCTAAGTGCCTTCTTCCCGTGGTTTCCGGACATATTCGCCTTCCGCACTACTACGTGCGGACCGGGCAACCAACAGATAGCGTATGCGACTTTACCTTTCCACATGGGCGTTGCCAAGCACACGCCGCTCTACGCGATGCTGATGCTGGTGCCGCTACACTCCTTGTTCAGCATCACATTCTTTGGCTTGGTTTATGAGATATTGACGGCCGTCGCATTCGCTACAGGAAGTTACACGGGCTATGCCGACATGGGTTTCTGCGGGAGGAGCTGGTGTGGATCAGGTACCCCGTTTGCGGAGGCGCCGCTCAACTTCGGCTCTCTCATAACGGGTGTCTTCTTCGGCGTATTCGTTATGACGATATGCTTGGAGAGGCGCCACATCATAAAGACCTTAAGGATGGCCTTCGGAGGTCTGAAGGACCAGGCGTATGAGGCTGGGGAGGCGATGTCCTATAGAACCGCGTACATCATGGCCATCGCGTCCTCTATTCTCATGATAGCTCTCTTCGTGTCGGCTGGCATGACCCCCTGGGTTTCGTTCATAGTGACTCTCTCTGGCATCGTGACATGGTTCACGGCGAGCCAGCTGTGGGGCAGAATCGGTTTCTCGAACGAACCCGGGTACAACTTTGGCCCAGCCTTCGTGAAGATGTTCGTCTGGCCTACCCAATTCAGCCTTCCGGTCACCTCCACAGACCTGGCCTTGGCACCATCGATCACCTACGAGCTAGCATCTCACAGGCCCAGTGTACCTTGGGCGACAACATTCTACACGACCTTGGGATCCTACAAGATGTCTAGCCTCATGGGTGTGCGCCCAAGAAACGCGATAATATTAGCTGCCCTAACTCTGGCACTAGCCTCGTTCATCGCCTGCTTGATGAACTTCGTAATTCCTGGAATATACGGACTGAGCGCGACGCCCACCATGCGAGGATCCTACGACCTACAGGGCAGAATCAATACATTTTGGAACGCGCCATCGCCGCACCCCTTGACCGATGTCGCCCCATGGCTAACAGCGGGATTCGTCTTGGTCGTCGTAATGAAATTGCTACAGGCCAGATTCCTCTGGATACCGGATGCCACTATGGCCATAGTCGCTTGGGACTGGGTAGGGGGACTACACGGGACCTGGGCGGCTGCGTCAATCTGCGCGATCTTAAAATGGGCGTTGCTTAGAATCGGTGGCAGCAAGCTATATTCCGAAAAGGTCGTCCCATTCGTCGGGGGCTTCGTAATCGGCGACGCATTAAATGCCTTGATTGCAGGCACCGTAGCGTTCACCACGTTCAGACCTGTCTAGCCGAAACCCCCCCTCTTTTTTTTATCATGCTTTAATGAATGTAACCAAAGACATGTTACGCACAATCTATTAGTTGTTCGCATTATGGACTCTTCGTCCACTTAAGTTTTACACATTGTACAGTTGTCAGTCCCTCACTGACATTCGTTATTCCTGCCCTTTCGATCATGTTGAGGAAACTAACGATCATATCCCCCCTCTCATCCTTTTCAACGTAATCCCTTTCTATCATGACGTATAGGATCGGCAGACGGGCTATCTTCACCCTCATCTTAACTCTCTCGTCATCGGCCAGCCCTTCAGCTTCCAGTAAACAATCCGCTTTAGCGACGATATCCCTTGTGAGATATCTTGGGATATCGTCCAGGTCTTGGGATCCTGCTCACAGTTGATGAAAACCGCCTGCAACCCAGGTACCTCCCCAGGAAAGTATAAGTCCCGTACATCGTCCCCCTAAGCCTTCCGCCAGTTATCACGAGGTAATCCCCATAAGTCTTGATGACGAAGCCTTCGTCCCCCAGCCTCTGATAATCGATTCCAAGGCCAAGCCTATTGAGGTGCTCACTTCCTCCGATTAATCTCCTTTTCATCTTTTCCAACGCGATCCATTACGAGATCATAATCAGCATTTGTAATGGCATTGAGATAGCGCTTCAGCTCATTAGCTGCATGGTTCTCGGATGGAGAACAAGAACTTGAAACGACGATCTTATAATCCGTCTTGCCACCTATGGCCAATGCCATCGTTTTCATGGGTGCCATGATTCACCCCCCCTACGTACCGAAAATATGTTACGATGCTGCTATTTTGCGAAGTCGACCTACCCTCAACCTAACGAGGAGGATCAGGAGCTTTCGTGCCTCATCGGCGGGCAATCCCTTGCTTTTCAGAGATCCGATTTGCTTTGCCAATGTCACATCTCCCAGCATCTTGACCCAATTCTCGAAGTCCCCTCTGGCCATGTGGAACTCGACCGAGGATGGCCCCACTCCCTTTAGAACGTCGTGGAATTCCTTTAAGCTTCGCGCCGTTATCCCAGTTGGAGCATCGAGCGATTTATAGAAGTGGAACGCATTATCCCCCGGGACTTCCCGGAGTATATTGTTTGCCACTTCCTTCGTCATTTTTACCTGAGACATTCCCCTCTGAACGTGTTGCCTTCCATATTAACTCTTATTCTCGATTGGGTACATGAGCATGAGTTGAATTGTTCAAGCCTCATTGTGCCCAGAACGGGCCTTTTGCTCCCTCCCACGAATTATATAATAGTAAATTGTTCAAGCCTCATACATTCCTCATCAGTCTCTTTGGGAGTTCTACTCTGGCGGTCGGCATATCCGTGACGATCTGGCAGACACGGACATTCCCTGCAAGACTTACCAACAGCAATGCCTCTGAAGATGATAAACCGAACTTCATCTCAACGTAATCGACGATGTCCCCCACTGCCGTCCGAGCCGCCGCCATGAGATCTCTCGCCGCAGCCACGGTTGCCCACACCTCGTCTGTTTCGATGAGTGGCCTTCTCAGACGCCATTTGCCAATTCCGACCTCGATCTCTATGTCGGCTGCGACCTCGATGCCCTGTCCACTAACTTCCCCATCCCCCATGATTGCGTGAACGTCCCCCATGGCAAGCAATCCGCCTTCGGTGAAAATGGGAAGATAAATGGTGGCGCCGGCACGCGCTAGGTTACAATCCATATTGCCGCCATGATCTCCCGCGACCATACTGCTATACCCGCCTTCCCGGGGGGCTACTCCGATGACGCCGATCATGGGTTGCATTTCAAGCGAAATGTCATCTGAAAACCGTATTTCATCCCCGATAACATGGAACTGCCTTACAATGCGCTGTGTCCCCGAACCTGCACCGGCGTAACCAGTATTGATGGGGCGGATCGAGAGTATATGCACTGCAAGCACATCGCCTGGCCTTGCCCCATTGATGAAAATGGGACCTGTGGCAGGATTTACATCCTCGGGACCGAACTCTAGCTGGTCGAAGGCCCGACCCTCAAGGGCGTCCATGGTGTGGATGATGATCCTTGTGCCCAAATCGATGCTTGCGGCTGGCTTCATGTTTGATTCAAAGAAATGGATGTGCTCGTCAGAATTGAGCCTCAGAGGTTTTCCCATCGATAATATCTCGATGAGGTTTTGCGATTGTGGGCTTATAAGTCTATGGAACTGCATGCCCTAAGAGAGTGTTTTCTTGTAGCTATTAGAAGATATATAAAAAAAGGGGATCCGAAGATGAACCATGGGAACTATTAAACCACGAACATTGAAGGTATACTGAAGGAGATCTATGTTGGAGGGGATGCAAATAAATGATGGTCAAGAAGACGACAGGAACTTACCTTGTTAACGATGCGCAGGCCCCTCTCCGTTATGGCGAGGTGAATTTAATCAACCCGCCTCGTCGGGAGCGCCTTGGCCTGCCGGAGAAAATTGGGAAGATCTGCCAAACTGTCATGGCCGGCTTTTGTGGCACGGATTGGGAACTGATGCAGATGGGCAGACGCGGACAGCTCATGCCCAAGTTTCCACTTGGACAGCAACGACTGATCAACGGGCACGAGGGAATAGTGTGGGTTCCAGACGAGGGGCGTTACGCAATCGTCCTGATACGTGGCGGCGGTGCCTATGATCCAAGTCGTTTTGAGTCCGATGAAAGTTGCTTCGAATACGGATGTGATGGCGCAGATGGCCTAATGAGTCAGGAGAACTACTACCATCCCGACATGCTGTTGAAGATCCCTGAGGGGTATTTGCCGAAGGGGGTTCGGCTCGACCGCAAGTTGGCCAATCGCCTGGTCTTTTCCGACCCGATGGCCTGCATGCTCTTCCAGCGCGAGCGGTTAGAGGACTTGCTCATGGGCCACAACTGGAGGATATACGCGGCTCGTGGTCTTGGTATGATGAAGGCCATGGACGAGGCGGTGAAGGATGGTTTTGCGAGGGTCGTGATCTATGGCCTGGGAAGCGCCGGCACCCTTTCGGCGATCGCAATCAAGGACAAGTATCCCAATGCCTCCATCGTGACCATCGGCCGAACGCCTCAAGGTGGGGAGAAGGACCGCTTCCTCCGAAAAAATTGGCCAGACATCCAATATATTCAGGCCGATGCCGATCCTTCGAGTACGGCGCGAGCCATTGTCGAACGGCTGGGAGGTAGACCAAAGATCTTCATGGCCACTTCTGGAAATGCGATCGAATCCGATGTGGCCCTCAGACACGGCCTCTTGGACAACAACGGGATATACGCCAGCTTCAGCCTCGGACCCATGGTGAGCTTTGACACCATGCCCTTCGGATTCAAAAACCAATTGATCTTCGGGGCTATCAATTTCAGGCGCGATCACATGGAAGCTGCCATTCGCCTTCTATGCCGTTCACCCGTGGACGACCTGGTGCGTGAGCATTCGTTCTCTAGCCTTGCAGACGATCCATTGGGATTTTACGACGACATCTATCGCGGTCCCAGCAGGGCAGTAAAGTCAGTCGTCGTGTGGAACGAGGGGCTGATCAGATGAGGGTCGATGCCCATCAGCATTTCTGGAGATACAATCCCACCGAATACGGTTGGATGACGGATGAGATGTCCTGCCTTCGCCACGATTTCCTGCCTGAGGACCTGGTGCGTGTGCAGGCGCCGTTAGGCTTCGATGGCAGCATTGCGGTGCAGGCCAGGCAGACCTTGGCCGAAACGGAGTGGCTGCTCCAACTTGCCGAGCAACACCCATTCATAATGGGCGTAGTTGGTTGGGTCGATCTGCGCTCCCCCGAACTTCCAATCAAATTGGGAAGATTATCAGGATACACAAAACTAAGAGGCGTAAGGCATGTTGTGCAGGATGAGCCCGATGACCGCTTCATGTTGCTTTCGGACTTCCAGCGCGGCATTGGTGAGCTATCGCGATACGGATTGACCTATGACATACTGATCCATCCCCGTCACATTCCCACTGCGTACGAGCTCGTGAGGCGTTTCCCAGATCAGCGATTCGTGCTTGACCACATTGCGAAGCCCTTCATCAGGCGAGGGGAAATGGAACCGTGGGCAACCGATATCGAACTCCTTGCGTCATCCCCGAACGTATACTGCAAGCTCTCGGGGATGGTGACCGAAGCGGATTGGCGTAATTACAGGCCTGAGGATTTTAAGCCTTACTTGGATGTCGTCTTCGATGCCTTTGGACCGCGACGGCTGATGATCGGCTCGGACTGGCCAGTCTGCACTCTGGTGGCGCCTTACGAGCGGGTCATGGCGATCGTAATCGATTATACCCGCCATTGCACTGTCGATGAGCAGCGGATGATCCTTGGGGGGAATGCCCAGGCATTCTATGGTGTTGGTAAATGAAGGCCGTCTCATTAGTTGAACCCAAATGCGTCAGAGTGATCGACGTCCCAGAGCCTGCTATGGGTCCTGAAGACGTTCTTATCGAGCTGCGATATGTGGGACTTTGTGGCAGCGACTTGAGTGCCTACAGGGGGCTGTCGCCTTTGGTCACTTATCCGCGCATCCCGGGGCACGAGGTGAGCGGGATCATCATCGCCAAAGGGGATAAGGTGCCCGATGGCGTGCGAATCGGTGCAGCAGTAACGGTTTCACCCTATACCAACTGTGGGACATGCCCCGCGTGCAGGATCGGACGGGTCAACACGTGCCAGTTCAATAAAACACTGGGTGTTCAGCGCGATGGGGCATTGACCGAGCGCATCGCCATCCACTACGGCAAAGTATATGCAAGTGACATCCTCACCCTAAAGGAGTTGGCGTTGGTTGAGCCCATGAGCGTGGGCTACCACGCATCAAATCGCGGCCGGATCGGCAAGGTCGATACGGTGTTGGTCCTCGGATGCGGGGCCATCGGGCTGGGGGCCGTTGCGGCTTCGTCGCACAAGGGAGCGATCGTGATCGCCGTTGACATCGACGATTCGAAGCTAGAGCTTGCCAGTAAACTCGGCGCAATGCACACGGTCAATTCGACGACCGATAACGTCAAGAGCCGGATCGATGCCTTGACCGACGACGAAGGCGTGAGCGTGGCCATTGAGGCGGCTGGCCTCCCCGAAACGTACCGGGCGGCAATAGAGGGGGTGTCCTTTGCCGGGCGGGTCATATTCATCGGTTATGCCAAAGGGGAGATCCCATTACAGACAGCCTCGATTGTGAGCAAGGAACTCGATCTGTACGGATCGCGTAATGCCCTGCACGTCTTCCCTTCGGTTATTAAAATGCTTGAAGATCGAGATCGGCCATTCACGGACTTGATCAGTTGCGCATTTCCATTCCCTGAGACCTATCGGGCATTTGAGGATTGGTCATCTGCCCCTCAGCAATATACGAAGATCTTAATCGAAATGCCCACGAACATTGGGAATCCAATGATATAGTCGATTATCATCTATTGTTTACAAATCAAGTAAGTGGCCATTTCAGTAGGTTCGTTTTTTCACTAATGTGTAGAACTGGGACGAGTATCAATGCTGCGGCAATGCCTACACCTAGCCGGACGGCGGGATCGATCAGTACGTAGGGGAGAAAGAGCGGCAGAAGACCCTCTGGCGTCATGGAACCATAAAATCCCGCTTGAGCCAAGAAGAGGAAGATCAGGTTCCCCGTGGCGGCATCCATCTCCGTCGAGATGAAGGATACAAGCCCCACGCCCCAAGAAAGCCAACGTAGATTCATGCGGTCCTTTAACGTCCTCCCAACGATGCGCGACGCGGGAATAATGCCTGCAAGGGCGATAACCTTGTCCCAGCATGCGTAGATGAAGACAGAGCTCCCCCACGGATGCAACATAAAGCCTAGGATGACGAGTCCAAACAATGCAAGAGAAACATACCAACGCCGAGTGAACAGCATGCCTGCCCCTATGGCTCCTACTAGGCCAGGGATCCAAGTTGCGTAGAGAAGTGCCGCGCTCCCAGGCCAGATGAAAGTAGCAATCACGCCCCCTAGAAGCGCAGCCATAGCGCCACCCAGCGGACCTAGCATGATGCCATCGAAGGGCTTCATTATTGCCGCTACGGATGGCCCATATTGGTAGATTGGCACTATGGATAGGATTATGTCGAGTGCGGCCAGAAGGCTTACGAACACTATGAGTCGACTATGCTCTGCCTTCACGGTGGAAACCACCCCTCGCCCTGGCGACGATATAAAATCCCTATGAGCCTGTTACACCCTAGCACATTTGCCGCCGAGCCTCATGGCTAATGTCCGCCATAATACCCTTTCGTATTATGATAGCGAAAGCATATGATGGCCTGATACATCGGGTAAGCGATTGGGGATGGATATCAAACCCATGCACTTCAAACACGAGGTCGTCGACAGCAGGAGGTAATGCGATGGGGCAGTTACCTCTTTACTTCAAAGCTGCCAGATAATTGGACGTCCTCCGACGACTTCCCTATCATGACCTCGAAGATTCCGGGTTCAACGACTTGTTTGAGATCACGATCGAGAAGAGATAGTTGCTCAGAGCTGAGTGTGAAATCGACCATCTTCTCCTCACCCGGTTTGAGCGTGATCCTCTTGAATCCCTTGAGCTCCTTCACGGGCCTCGTCACGCTGGCGACGGCATCGTGCAAGTATAGTTGGACGACCTCGTCTCCTTCGCGATCGCCCACGTTCATCACCTTTAATGTTATTCTGGCATCGGTGCTTCGACCCTCTCCCTTTGCCTCTATCCTCAGATCGTTAAACTCGAACCGCGTGTAACTCAACCCGTGGCCGAATGGGAATAGAGGGGTGAAGGGCGCATCGAGATATTTGGAGGACCACTTCTCTGCAGACGGGGGCCTGCCCGTTCTCTTATGGTCGTAGTGGATCGGCACCTGCCCCACCGCCCTCGGGAACGTGACCGGTAACTTGCCGCCAGGATTGTAATCCCCGAAGATCACGTCCGCGATGGCGTTGCCCGCTTGAATTCCCAGGAACCAAGTCTCCAAGATCGCCGGTATGTGCTCCGCTGACCACGATATCGCTAATGGCCTGCCATTCATCAGCACTTCGATGACGGGCACACCCGTCCCATGTATCGCTTTGACCAACTCCTCCTGAATCCCTGGCATGTCCAAGGAGGCTCGGGATGCAGCCTCTCCGCTCATCTCGCCGCTTTCGCCGACAACGACGATGGCCACTTCGGATTCCCTGGCGGCCTTCACTGCGTCTTCAAAGCCGCCAGTCGAACTCCCATCTATCTCGCATCCCCTTGAGTACAGGACCCTGGCCTCGGCTGAGGCCCTGGCCTTTATGCCTTCCAAGACCGTGACCACGTCATTGGTATCCCCTTGGCATGACCATGAGCCGAGTGGCGCTGCATGGTCGTCCGCCAACGGGCCTACGACGGCCATCGATCCGATGCCCTTCCTCAAAGGCAGAAGTTCGCCCTCGTTCCTAAGTAGCACGATCGACCTTCGCGCCGCATCGAGGGCCAAGTCGACGTTACCCTTGCTCTTGATGACCTTGCCAGCGAGTTCGGGATCGACATACGGGCGCTCGAAAAGTCCCAACTTGAGCTTAATCCTGAGGACTCGCCTTACGGCCTCGTCTATCGCCTTCTCGGGGAGCCGCCTCCCCCTGACGAGTTTTGCCAACCCCCTCCTGTATGCGTCGGCGCACATGTCCATGTCGACTCCCGCTGTCACCGCCTCCCTCGATGCTTCCACGAAGTCCCCGGCAATGCCATGGCTGACGAGTTCGCCTACGGAGTTCCAATCGCTTACGACGAATCCCCCGAACTTCCATTCACCGCGCAGTATGTCGGTTAGGGTGTGCCTGTTAGCTGAGGCCGGGATGCCGCTCAGGTCGTTGAACGCGCTCATGACCGTTCCAGCACCGGCATCGACGATGGCCGCCCTGAAGGGGGGTAAGTAGACCTCCCTGAGGGCCCTCTCCGATATATCCACCGTATTGTAGTCCCTTCCGCCTTCAGCGCCGCCATAAGCCACGTAGTGCTTCGGACAGGCGACGACGGCATTGGCGTCGGCCAGATCCTCCCCCTGAAATCCGTCAACCGCGGCCCTTGCCATCGCCGAACCCAGACATGGGTCTTCGCCGGATCCTTCTGCAACTCGCCCCCATCTCGGATCCCTCGCTATATCGACCATCGGCGCGAAGGTCCAATGTATGCCCTCGGACCTAGCTTCCGTTGCCGCCGCTGAGGCCACCTTTTCGACGATTTCAGGATCCCAACTACTGGCAAGGCCCAAGGGTATGGGAAAGATCGTCGAATAGCCATGTATCACATCGAGGCCGAAGATCAGGGGGATGCCAAGGCGGGAATGCTCAAGCGCTATCCTCTGAACTCTATTGGTATTTTCAGCTCCCGTGATGTTTAGAAATGAACCGACTTTCCCCTCCTCTAGCATCGACTCGTAGTCGTCCGAGAACCCACTATACTGGCACATCTGCCCGATTTTCTCCTCCGTCGTCATCCTCCTGAGTAGATCCTCGACCCTCTTTTCGATCGACCTTTTTGGATCAAGGTAGAGTGGTTTTACGTCCCTAGATTTCCCCACACTTATTCCTCCACTCTATTATGAAACGTTCATTGCTTAAATAGATTAACGATGCCCTTCAGGTATTCGGCCGTGCTCAAAGGGAATGACTTGTCCATTCGCGCAGGACGGCCGCGTATGAGATCGAGAGCATTAGAAAGGCTTATCATAAATCCTATTCCGCACTAGGGGCAATGAGGCTTGGTACTTCAACATATTCGTTCTGGCATTTCACTAAAGAGAAAGTGCCCATAGGCTACGTTATGGACAAGGCATACGAGATGGGATTGGATGGGGTCGAGATCCTCCATGTTCAGATGGAGGGCGAAGGCCCTTCCTACTTAAATGACCTGAAGAGGCACGCAGTTGAGCTTGGCCTCGACATATTCTGTCTGGCCATACACCAGAATTTCGTAAGTCCAAGTGAGGAGGAGAGGACGAAGCAGGTGGAGCATGCGAAGAGATGCCTTGGGATAGCGTACAGGTTGGGTGCTCCATGCATGCGCCTCAACTCAGGCAGATGGAATACGGTTCAGAGCTTCGACGAGCTCATGGCTAGGAGGGGCGCCGAGCCGCCGATTCCGGGATACGGCGAGGACGATGCCTTCAGGTGGGTCATCGACTGCATCGACAGGTGCATTCCAACGGCAGAAGAGCACGGAGTGGTCATGGCATTGGAGAACCATTGGGGTTTGACGAGCACTCCAGAGGGAGTGAACGAGATAGTTGGGCAAGTCGGGTCGGAGTGGCTTGGGGTGCTCATGGACACCGGGAACTTCTTAGAGGACCAATATACAAAACTGAAGAAGATAGCCCCCAGGACCATCTTGGTGCACGCCAAGACCTATTATGGCGGGGGCGAATGGTATAGTTTGGAAATCGACTACAACAAGGTCTTCAAATTACTCAGGGAGGTAAAGTTCAAGGGTTATGTTTCAATTGAATATGAGGGGAAGGAGAGCGCCCTCACGGCCGTGCCGAAGACGATCTCCCTGCTCAGGAAAGAGATGGGCAAATAGGCCATGAGGGATTGTCATTGGATTCGGGGGGGCAATCGCTCAGCCTACTTTCTCCGCGATTAGTAGGAAATCCACTTGGGTGGCAGGTAGGGGGGTAACGTTCGGAATTATTGCCACAACTTCGCCTTCTAAGCTATTCAGGAACTGCTCTAATTTGGTCTTTAGTCATACTTATATTGAAATGATGGACTCTGCATTTCACATGGGTCATTTCCAGCCCATAAAATAGAGTTCAGCACAATAAACTTGCCATCCCTCCCCTATGAAGGTTCTGTGGCAAGCTTAGCCGTCGAAATAGGATTCAGGGCCATCAAGTGATGATTAACTATCATTTTCGCATATTAATCCACAGGTTGGCGAAGTCCAGGTAGTTCTGCGCGATCTTATCGATTGCCACATCCCGGCCGATCTTCCCGGCCCTCAGTTCGACGAGCGGATCCCAGAATATCGTTCGTCCGACGGCAAAGCCGATTATGCCCTTGATCTTAGCTCCCGTCGTCAACCACTTCTGGACCATCTCCTTGCTCTCCCCCCTCCCCAAGGTGATCACCCCCGCGTTCCTCCCTCCGGCCTGAGCCTGTTTCACGAGCGCCAGCGCGTCGCTCTCCTTCTCCGTGCCCTCTAACTTCCAGATCTCCGGTTCAACGCCCGCCCTCTGGATGTCGCTAAGGGCCATGACCATCAACTTAGGTCGAACTTCTGCGTCATACTGCTCCTTCGATTCGCCCACCTTCGCCAGCTGTTCCTTTGTCGCCGGCACAAGCAGTTCGAACAGGAAGGGGCGCTTCTTTGCGTGCAGGTATTCGCTCAGGACCTTCAGGCGTGAGAGCTGCCTCTCGTTCATGTCCCCGTCGCCCTCCGGATTGTATCTCACCAGCACCTTCGTGTAATCCGGGTCAAAGGCCTCTATGTGTTTCCTGAATTCCCCGCCATATTCGAAGTCGAACTCCTCCTGTCCTGATCTCTCAACCGGCATCGCCAAGTTATAGCCCTCGGCCCTCGCCTCCCGTGCTATGTTGGCCCCGAACTCCTCGTCGACCAGCAATCCAGCGATATCCTTCGGAACTCCCTTTGCCACCGCCAGCTTAAATCCCTCGAAGATGTTCCTCTTGTAGTCACAAACCGCTTCATTCTCCTGGGCAGTTGGAGCTCGGCCTTTAATGCCGAACAACTTCTCGATAAAAGATGACCTATGATCGAATGCGAGGATTAGTAGCTCTTTCATCGTGTAATCGACTTTCCCCATTTGTTTTGAATCCTTCTTGCCGATGTCTTTAAACTTTACCCCGGGGTTCGGGGGGCCTGAGGATTGAGTTCGAGGATGCAGCGCCACGCGCTAACGTTCCTTCAGTTTCTCCGCGATGCTCTTTACCTTCCCATCCTCGTAGTAGACTATTCGGGTCTTCAGCTTCACAGGTATTCCCAACCTCAGGAAGAGGCGGTAGAGCGTTGGGCCGTCTATCGTCTCCGACAAGGTCCCTTTCTTGATTAAACTCGCGAGCATCCCTATTACGGCCTCGGTCTCCCTTGGGAACTGGTAGCTGGCTATATCGAGTATCTCTGATGCCTTGCTGTCCAGGAACTTGGATACGAGGCTACGGGGGCTCTCCTCCTTCCCCTTGCTCGCTTCTGCTGGCTCCTTCCCCTTGTCCCGAGCCCTCTCCCGCAACTGCTTCAGTTTCTTAAGCCTGAGGAGATTGAGCTCTATGTCCTCGTCGCTCATCGCAATATTCCGGACAAGTCCCCGTTAAAAGCTTGTTTTAAGATAGGAATGCCTGATAGGTCTTCATGGCCTCGGACAGCACAAGGCTCTGGAGGTCACTCTCCGGAAAATCCACCTTGTGAATCGTGAATTTCGGGCTCCTCTTCAGGGCCGCGATCCTCTCCGGATATGTCCCACCGGGAAGCTGAAATATTATCACCTTGTGCCCCCTGTCCACGATCCTCTCGAGCATGGGGATCGCCTCGCCGATGTTCTGCCACCCGCCATCGGTTATGATTATGACGAAGCAGTTGCCCGTCGCCTTTGAGATCAGATCCTCTATCGCATAGATCGGGAAGACCGTATATTCGCCGAAATTCAACGAGAGGCCCATCTCCTTTGAGTCCTCGTCCTCCTCCCAGCCGCTCTTCACGTAGTTCGTCGAGAAGGTGATGGACGCCGTCTCTCCCCCCGACCTCCTCGCGCAGAGATAGGCTATGAATGCGGCCGTTGCGGCCTCGTCTCGCGTGTTCGACATGCTCATGCTGCCATCGAGGACGGCAATGACGGAGGGGACGAAACCCGTTATCACCGACTGCCCTTTCGATGATGGCTCCTCGTACCATTTCATGGTCGTGACCTCGGGGATCATCGGGCCATCTTCCAAGGTCAACTCGAGATCGAGTTTCTCTATGTCCTCCTCAATCATCCAGTCATCGGGGAACTTTGCCACCGCCCATGTTGGCCTTCTGGTCGCACTCTCGGACAGGAACTGCATTATCGTCATCTCGGCCCTCGCCCTGTACCAGAACCTCCTCCAGAACGCATCGTCGACGACCTTCGTACCCAGTTTGCGATAATGCTTGGAGATCGAGGTCGACAGCAGCGGCTCCTGGCCTGGTTGGCCGAGCTTCTGATCCGTCGACTCCACTGAGGTCATTCGTTCCCCCGAGAGCGACGACGGCGTCCTCTCATCCAATTTACCTGAACCTCTGCCCGCCCCCTTCTTCCTGTCCTCCCTCGACTTCGCCTTCATGGATTCCTGGAAGCGTTTATCGGCCCTCTGTGGCAGCCTTGGGAGGATCCATTGTCTATAGAACGCCTCCGCGGCAGAAGCATCCGAGATGCTTCCAAACGTGTCATTGAACAATTTGAGGCTCGCTGGATGGAAGTCCTCGCGTACCGACAATGGATTTTCCGTGATGTATTTCGAAACCTTCTTCTTTGAGAACAGCTGCGGGTCCCTGATCCTCAGCCTCTCGAGTATCACGGCCAACATCTGGACCTTCGTGTGCCACGACCTGTTCGACAGCATGACCACCTCGATCTCCTTCGCCGCGTCCCTTATGCCCTTCCGGAGCTTGTGGTTCACCTCGCCGCGGAGGATCTGCCTGTAAGTTGCTGCCGTTATCTGGCCGACTCCCTCGCAGTAGTTCGATAGGACTTGGACGTGGTATGGATCCTCTCGGAATCTCCTGGGCAGGTAGTTGAAGTCCACCTGGAAATCGGAGAAGAGGAGCGTCGCGAGGTATGCAATTTCCCACTGGCCTATCACCGTGAAGGCGGCGCTCTCCAAGCTGTAGGCCGTCTTGATGTCGTAGGGGCAATTGTGGGCGTGGGCCAGCTCGTGGCGGAACAGCCAGAGTAGGAATCTCTCTTGGTCGCATTCTGGCGGCACCATGCTCGGCCCCACCAGGACGACGCCGTTCAGCACAGGAAGGGGCGCAGGGCTTATCTGGGGTTCCTCTTTTCCGGTCGCCACCTTGAACGTGCATGGGGGACAATAGAGCTCCTCGCGGGCCCTATTGAAGAGGTCCTGAGCCCTTACGAGCCTAGGCCCTATCGCCTCTCCACGAGCCCGGGAGCTTCCACCCCATCTGTACAGAGATGGTCTCCTCACCTCTCACCTTACCCTCCTTAACCCATTGGTCCTCTAGCCTCATCAGCTCCTCTGCGAATACTATGTCCTCGGATGCGGCCTCCTTCCCGAGCCTGTAGAGGGCGGGGGTGTAGCCTTTGTATAGTTCGTTCAAGATCGCCCACTGTTTCCTGGAATCCCTGTCCTCGGTCTTCGCCCTCTCGCGATCGAGGAGGGCGTTGATGTCCTGTAATAGGTTCCTGACCCTGACCAAGGCCATCCTGTGTGGCAAGACCCACAAGCTGGCTTTGAGGAGGCCGTTGAAGCTAACGGATCCGTCGAGCCAAGTCATCGCCTTCGCGAGGTGCGTCAAAACGGAGGTCGACCTTTCACTGGGCGGTTCCTTGATGGAACTGCAGACGTCCCTGATGAAGTGGCACCCCTCGCAGAGGGCGGGGGGCTTGACCTCGGACTCCTCGCGATTGCGGATGCAGACCTGGAAATCCCTGACTAACAGGTTGATCTGGCCGAGCGTCTCCGAACTCATCCTCAGCGACGAAACCTCCTTCCTCGCCTCCTCTAGCTCCTCGAGGCTCAGCACCTGTGGCATGGATTCGACCAACCGACCCTCGTACTTCTCGATGAGGTCCTGGAGCATGAATTTCTCACGCCACGTCAGGGAGCTGAGGTAGACGCAGATGTCGAACCTGTCGTAGAAGGGCGGCGGGTGTATGAACGTCGTCGGGTCGCCCGGGTTCTCATTCGCCAACAACACGTAGTCCTCGACCCCAGTCCTTTGGCCGTAGGCCCATACCTCCCCGAACTGCATGAGGTGGTGCACGTTGGCGCTGGTGTATGGGTTCAACCTGTTGACCTCGTCCAAACCCTTTCCCTTAGCCTTAGTGAAGGCGGCCCACAGCACCTTCTCAACGCCCTCCCGCTCGAGCGATGGGATGTGAAGCCTTCCGACCACCTCCCCCCTCTTCACCTCGGATGCGCCCGAGATCACGACGAGGTCCTCGCCGCAGAGGCCTTTGAGGATCAGCAACATCAATGTCGATTTGCCCAGACCCCTATGGGCCCTCACGAGCGAGGCCGATCGCTGGTGAAGTTGGTCCAAGATGAGGGCGTGTATCGCGTCCTTGTTCCCGATGAACCTCGCGCCCACTTCCCTCTCCAATGTCTTGAACTTGTCCCTGAGGTCTCCCAAATCATCCACCTCTCAGCAGGGCGAAGACCTCCCCGACGAGCATCATCGTGGCCACGAAGAAGATCAGGATCGCGATCTTGAAGAACCTCACCCTAGACCTCATGCGCGTTATCTCCTCCTCAAGATTGGAGATCCTCTCCTGGATCAGGGCAGCCACCGACTTCTCGACGACGACGGTTCCCTCGGTAGGCTTTTTGAGATAAATTGCATCGAGCAGCCCCGAGCCACCAGTCGAGACCCTGTCGCTCTGGACGCCCTTCTCATCCCACGAGAACTTGTTGCCGTCCCCCTTTATCGGATTCTTCTTCGCCTCGTATTCTAAAAACTCCTTCAGCTGGGTACTCAAAAGGAACTCATTAGCTACATCGACCATGGGGCCCTGTTAAACTTTTCGTCCACGAGAGGGACGATGGAAACTAATCATAAAGGAACCCTTATATCGGCCCGATCGTTCATTCCCTCAGACAGATACCAGAATTGCACCCTCTCCATCCCCGAGGAGGCAATAAGATGAGCATTTCGCTTACATTTTTGCCTGTTCTCATATTCCTCTTCACGACGCTCCTGGTATCCTCGATCGGTGCTGCGAGCTCACAGCCACAGTTGACACTGAGGGGGAAGATCACGGATGCCATTACAGGTAAGCCATTGGCGGGCGTGGAAGTACACATCCGCGGTTGGGTCGAAAGCGGATATGAATGGCATCGGTACAATTCGTATACGTATACGAACGAGACCGGACACTACAACATGAGCCTATATCCTGGATATTATCGGATGTCTATAACGATGGATGACCCCGAAACGCTTGGAATGGATTATCTCCCCATGTACTTTGAGCTGGGTGATTTCTTCCGTGGGATGGATATAGAGCAAACGGAGATCGTCGCAGACCTCGAGCTTTATCCAGGTGCCACGGTCGTCTTCATGGGCTCACCCGAATTTGTAGAGATGGGCGGAGTTCCACCGGAGATGTACATGGGATTTGGTGCAGTGGATCAGCGCTACGATAATCTCGGGTCGAGGGGAGTCCAGACGTACTATTATCCCTATATACGCTCATTTTTGGGCCTGGGGCCAAATGACGTGGTCGTCGTTGCGGATACGCCCATAGTCCTGGTCGGGTGGGCGAGTGGCGATCTTTTCTTCATAGAAGACAACAACAGCCTCTACTTCGAATTCCCCCAAGGCAGTAAAAGCACCGTGGACATAAGCAGGGCCGTGATGGAGAGGAACATCGCGACCGTCAGGGATAGGCTGAGCTCTGTCTGGCTCTGGGCCAAGAAGCTTTCACTCAACGGCATTGACGTCAAGCCCGAGATGAACGACCTGAACACGGCTTTCGACTTCCTGAACTCTTCAAGGTTGGCATTTGCAGATGCCAGCTACTCCCAGTGCTACGTAAGCCTCAGGGCAGCCTACATCATATACGAGGACATCCTTACAAGGATATCGAACATATCCACAGATGCCACGTTCTCCCCGATCCCCCTCTCGTTCCTATTAATGCTGTCTGGCTTCGGGCTTGCTAGCGTCATCGTCGAGAGGAACGCGATGAGGATTGGCGCAGGGGCATTTATCAGCCTACTCCTCCTCGGTTTCTACTACTACATCTCGCCTGGCTGGAGGCTGACGGATCCACTGTTGCTGCTCAACTCCTGCATCTCGGCAGCATTTTTGGCGATCGGGCTTGCCCTCATCCTCCCACGAACCAAGAGGGACATCGTCACGCCAACGGGCGTCGCGCTCACGTCGAACTTGACCTCAACGTTCTCCATTGCGACGAGAAACCTGAAGAGGAGGAGGCTGAGGTCATTGTTGATTCTGATCTCAATTGTGACGCTCGTATTCGGATTCACGGTCTTCACGTCATTCCAGATGCAGACGGCGGTTGCATCTGGCCGTCCGACGACGCCCTATCCAGGGACGCCACCGGCTGGCCTCATGGTAATAGCCCCACCCAGCCAAAGCCAAAGCCTGCCCGTCGCGGTAGTGGAGGCTTTGGGGGAGGATCCCCTCGTGAGCTCCGTCGCCCCGAAGGCGGAGAGTAGTCCAACCTACATGGAAGCCCTTATCACCACGGAGAGGGGGGACAACATCACCATCAGGGGCGTACTTGGTATCTCGAGCGATGAGGCGAAGATTAGCCACCTGGATACGGCCGTCATCAGTGGGCACCTGTTGTTGGAGGATCAACAGGCCATAATGATATCCGCGCGGGCGGCGGAAATGCTACACGCCTCCCCGGGGGACAGAGTGAATTTCACTTGGAACACGGAACCAGGCTCGATGACGGGCATGGAGCTGACCGAGGAGTTCATGATCGTGGGCGTGTTGGATGACGATATATTCGGGCAGATCGTCGAACTGGATGGCCAGCCCATTAGGCCATATGTCATACAAGATCGCCAGAAGGTCTACCTAGGCACGGATCAGGTGGCGGTCTTCGGCTGGAATAAATTGATAGATCTCAACATCGGGGGTTTGACTAGGATTAATATTCAGCCAAAGAACGAGAGCGACACCGTTCCCCTTGCCATCCAATTCGCAGGGAAATGGCGCTGGTTCGTGTACGCATCAATGGGCGGCGAGGTCAAGCTCTTCTATTACAATAAAGTTCCAACACTCGCGGGTGGAACGGAAGTCCCAATGCTCCTGGTACTCGTCGGATTGAACGTCCTAGCGTGCACGCTTAATGCGGTCTACGAGAGGAGGAGGGAGATCGCGACCCTCTCATTGGTTGGCCTCAACCCCTCGCAGATAAGCTACATGTTCCTAGCTGAAGCGGGCCTAGTGGCCTTCGTGGGGGGAGTGGTGGGCTACCTACTCGGACTCGGCGGGCCGAGGGCCATGCTCAGCATAGGGGGCCCGGGTTTCCTTACGGAGAAGATCTCATGGACATGGAGCGTGGCCGTCATATTGATCGCCGTGGCGGTATCGGTGGGGGCATCGGTTTTGCCCGCGCTGAAGGCATCCACAATTGCGACCCCCAAGCTCCCCCTTAGGTGGAAATTGGAGTACATCCCGTCCACGAAGGACTCGTGGTCGCTCCACATCCCCCAACTTATATCGCAGGTTGAGCTCGTGCGTTTCTTCAGGTTCATCGAAGGCAAGTTCGAGGAGATGCAACTCCTTCGCACGATCCCAGAGAAGATGGAGAAATTGGATTTAGTGGATGAATCGGACCAGGAGAAGGACGTGAAGAAGTTCATGTTCGCGCACAGCTTCGCCCAGGAGGGCTCGAGGTCATTCAGGACCGAGAACGAGCTCATCGCGACTAGAGGCAGGGGATCATCGACGTATGCGCTTGATCTGACCATAAGGATAGCGATGCTCTACAACTACGAGCCCATGGAGGTCGTCAGGAAGGCGGCCTCGGCAGTGCGTAAGCTAATGCTCCAATGGGCGGCTGCCCCTTCATCCGAAAGGTGGGGCCAGACCGAGGAGGTGGTCAGGGCCGAGGGCGTCAGCGTCGTATTGGGAGGGAAGGCGATCCTCAGGCGCATAAATTTTAACGCGAACAGGGGGGAGATCGTGGGAATTGTGGGTGAAGGAAGAAGGGCCTTGCTGTTGGCGATCGCCGGCCTTACGAAGTTGTTTGAGGGATCCGTGCTATTTAGGGGCATGGACACGTACAGCAAGAGGGAGGAGGCTAGGAGGAGGATGGGCATATTCCTCCAAGGGACGGACCCATATGGGGAATTGTCGCTGAGGAAGAATTTGATCTTCGTTGCCAGGCTCGAGGGGGTAAGTGACGTGGAGAAGGCCGTTGACGACCTGATCGAGAGGTGCGGCCTTAAGCATTGCGCCGATGCGAGCATATCCGATCTGAGCCAGGTCGACAAGAGGAAGCTGATGATAGCTCAGGCCTTGATCAACAAACCCTCGCTCTTGCTACTCGAAGATCCATTGAGGGGTTTGAAGGGAGATGGGGTGAAGGACGTAGTGGCGCTCTTAACGGGCTTGAGCCGCTGGGAAGGCATAACTACCATATGCTCAGGGGAGAGCGTGGATGTATTGGGATTCTGCGACAGGATCGGCGGCATAAAGGGAGGGTCATTCGATATGATAACTGACAGGAGATGTGGGGGAGTTGGGTGAGGCTCTGGCGATAGCCGGGAATGAGATGCGGATTCTATTGCCGAGCTGGAGATGGAACCTCGTTGTGGTGCTGGTATTCGTATGTGCCCTTGCGGGATCCTACCAGGCATATCTCGCACATCAGGAACAGATAGAATCGTATGGAAAGGGGGAGGGCCCAAGGCCTGCGTCCCTGGCCGCCTTCGCTTCGGGCATTTGGTTGGCCGCGAACGCAGCCCTGCCAATCCTGGCCGTCATCTCCGGTTATGACACCATGAGCCGCGAGAAGAAGACGGGGGGGATGCAACTCCTATTCGCAAGGTCGACATCCAAGGTTTCCATCGTCGTGGGCAAGTTCTTAGGAGGATTCGTTCCAACGGCCGTCGTCTCGTTCTCATCCTTGCTCGTGACATCCGGTTTGACGGTAGCCTTGGTCGGGTCCTTCACCTCGGAGGAAGTTTACAGGATTGCGGCATTCGCAGCGACGCTCATACTATATGTAGCGGTATGGGTGGCAATCAGCGTCCTCATCTCGACCGTTGCTGGTAGTGGGATGAGCTCCGCATTGGCTTCATTATTCCTCCTGATCTTATCAGGGGGTTGGTCGATTACGTCTGCGGCTCTCTCCAATCTATTGGCCCCTCTGCCCAGCTTCTGGGCGGGGGGCACTGCGTGGTATGGTGCCCTCTACGAGCTCAAGGTGAGAGTAGACGAGTACATCAATTGGTTTTCACCGCCAGCCGTCTTCGCCGTAGGCGGTGGGGCGCTCCTCAACCCAGCGGCGGATGCCCCGCCATTCGTAATTCAGTCCAGGCCGCCGATATTCCCCGTTGACGTGATTGAGACCCTAACTACCATCTGGCCCTGCATCTCAGCGATGACGTCGATGCTAACGGTAACGTTGATAAGCGCCTATGTGATACTGAGGACAAGGGGAATCGATCTCGAAAGCTGAAGGGCGTAGCAAGTTGGGAACGAAGATATTTTTAATCATTTTGACGATCGCGTTTGCCGCCCTCGTGGGCTTCCAGTTCAACGCTCAGAGGGCATATGGCCTCACTGGCGGGAGGGCGACCGTTACGGGCATAGTAACGAAGCCTGGCAATAAGATATACTTTAGAATAATACTCAATTACACCGTGCATCCTGGCCTCACTTCGATTACATACGACCTCATGACTAGAAACCTCCCGAATGGCTGGATCGCGAGATTCTACAAGATATATGAAGGAACTGGGGATAAACAGGAAATTACTTCGTTGACCATAGAGTATTTGGCCAATCAGGGCCTAGGTCCTGGTCTAGACGACGTCGAACTCGAGGTAGAAGTCCCGGAGACGGAGAGACCGGGGCACTACCCCTTCCTGTTCTACGCTGTTGGCAGGGAATCCCCTCTTTCCGAGGCCGTGAGCTTTAAGCTGACGGTGGACGTCGAAGCGTTGGAGAGGGAGATCAAGCTCTCGACCGAGTACCCGGATGTCACCGTCGAGAGGGAGGGGACTGCGAGGTTCGCGATCGTCCTCGACAACATCGGCGAAACCGACGAGCTTGCGAACCTCACTGCGGAATTCCCAGAGGGATGGAGGGTCACATTCAAGGGCCAGTCGGGGGACATATTCGGGGTTTACCTCCCCAAGGGACAGTCGGCCATAATCCAGGCGGAGGTCAAGCCACCGGAGGGCGTGGCCGCAGGAGTCTATGACTTCATCGTCAGGGCACAGTCCTCCGATCTTGTTGCGAACTCGACCATCGCATTGAAGGTGGCGGTCGTCAAAGCTGGGACGGCCGAGAAGATGCTCTCGACCCTTTATCCGGAGTTAAACATCGAAGGCGCCAAGACCATATTCTTCCCGATAACGATAAGGAATCTGGGGACGAGCAGCCTCACATACCGACTGTCATCGATATCCGCGCCATCGGGATGGACGGTGTCTTTCAGGACGACGCCCGATGACAGGACGTCCTCGATATCGAGCATATTCCTGGTCGGAGGGGAGTCCGTGACATTGTACTTGGAAGTGGCACCGCCCGCGACCGTCGCCCTCGGCACATATTCCTTCACGGTTCGGGCGACGTCCGAGGAGGGAGCGAGTCAAGATCTAACGGTCGCGGCCAAGATGACGGGCTCCTACGAGATCGTAATGGATTTCGACGCGCTCTATGCACAGACCAGGGCCGGTGAGACTGCGTCCTTGATAGCCACCGTTACCAACCTGGGTGCAAGCGAGTTAACGAACGTGAGCCTTGATGTCTCAGCCCCCTCGAACTGGGAGGTCACCGAGATACCGACGTTCTACGACACCCTCGGCCTAGGGGAGTATAAGACGATAACGTTGATGCTGAAGGCACCCGGCGATGCGGAGATCGGGGACTACCTCATCGGCGTGAGGGCCACAAGCGACAGAGTCAGGTCAACGCAGATCCTCCTCAGGATAAATGTCCAGTCGGCGTCCGTATCCCTCTGGATCGTGGGCATCGCCGCGATCGTCATTGCGGTCATCATGATCGCGCTCGTCTACCTTAAATTCGGAAGGAAGCGATGAGGTCATCCCAATCCACAAGTAGTGTGCGCCGGGAGAGGGACTTCCGCGAATGGTTTCGAACCCCCGAGACCCGGTGATGGGTCACAGGCTCACCGACAATATGACTCAAGGCCTGCGCTTTAATCCGCTCAGCAATCCCGGCGGACTCTCCATGCCAATCGAATGCTATAAACCCTTTCGCACTCTGTCCTCCCACAATCCTAGAGGGGTGATACGTAGCGTTTATTGCGTCTCAATGCACTTGCATGGCGAGGAGGCGCACCTAGGGCAGGCATTGCCGTACTTCATCATCGCCGCCCTCTCGAGATCTGCACCAACTATGTTGGCGAGCGACGCAAGCCACGCGAGGACATCTGCGAGTTCCTCGGAGATCGCCTCTCCTGAGCCGGTGGAAATCGCCTCCCGGAGCTCCTCGACCTCATCACGAAGCCTGTTGAGGGTGCCATGTGCCCCCCTACCCACATCCTTTTCGTAGTAGATCATCCTCATCATGAGCTGGAACTCCGAGACGTTCAATGACGGCCACCTTCGACGGCTTCATGGCCGCATACGGGGCAAGTGGGATTCCTCTTGACCTCGAGCACATCGAACGTCATGTCCTCACCGTTGAAGATCAGGATCCTCCCCACGAGCGGGCCGCCTATGCCGACGATGGCCTTCAGGGCCTCCATGGCCTCCAACATCGCAAAGAAACCTGGCGTTACGCCAACGACTGGGAACCTCTTGACGTCGGGAGGCGGCCGCGGCATTATGCACCTCAAACACGGCCCCTCAAAGGGGACGACCGTCGTTACTTGGCCGAAGAATCCCTGCACGCCCGCGTGCACGAAGGGGATCCTCTGCCTCACGCATTCCTCATTGGCGATGAAGCGGACCGCCCAATTGTCTGTCCCATCTACCACCACGTTCGCACCCTCCAGGATCCCTCGAACGCTCTCCTTGGTGATCTCAGAGGTGATGGCCTCTATTGTGATGAACGGGTTGAGGGCTTCCAGCTTCTCCTTGGCGGCGATGGCCTTTGGCCGCCCTATGTCCTTCTGCCACCCTAGTAATTGCCGGTTCAGGTTGCTCAACTCGTACTTGTCCCTGTCTATTATGACGAGGTCCCCCACGCCCGCCGCAGCGAGATACATGGAGACGGGGGACCCAAGGCCACCTGCGCCGATAACTACAACCCTTGACCGTTTCAGTCTCGATTGTCCCTCTAACCCCCATCCCGGTATCATGAGCTGCCTATCGTAGCGTTGCAACTCCGCATCTGTAAGACGTGGTTCCAAGGCCGTCCAATCGATCTATGCCGAAGGGGTTTATTTATCTCCCCCCTTTTGGTCGATTCATTGGTGAACGAGATTCGCAAGGGGGGACGGCTGAGCGATATATTGGGGCTTAAGTACTCCCATGATTAAGCCTGTCGGTGTAATGGATGAGAAGGGAAACGGCGATCTTCGCCGCAATCGCGGCATCACTGCTATTTCCGGCCCTAATGCCTGTTGCGATGGCTGAACCATCTGACATAGCCTCAAGGATCAACGGCCTCATCGATAGGATATTCCACACAATCGAGGACATCGCGGGTCACTTTGCCCAGAGGGCCCTGGATGCGGGGATATTCATTGCCAGGGCCGCTTACATGACGCTCATAATATTGGGGGTCGTTCTGCGGTACACTGGGATAAGCTCCTTTGGAGGTAAAAACATGATCGTGGGCGGGCTGGTGCTCGCATTGCTCTCGGAGATAGTGGCCATGGGCCTCTAGCCAAAGTGGGACGGTCCGATGGGCTCCGACCACTTAACCTAGTCGGGTCCATGCCTCACGGCTTTAGCAGGACCTTGATCGCGTCCTCCGCGCGATGGGCTACTTCGAAGGCCTCCTCGAAGCTGTGCAGTGGGAAGGTATGGGTGATGATCGGTTCGACCTTAACAATCCCCCTGTCGATGTAATCTATGGCAAGTGGATAGCAATACGGGCCCAAGTGTGAGCCCAGTACGTCCAACTCCTTCCTATCACCTATGATCGACCAGTCCGCGGAAGTCGGCTGCCCGTGGACGCTGAACTCCACGAACCTGCCGAGCTTCCTTATCATCTGCAGCCCCTGGGTGACCCCACTCGTGCTGGCCGAGGCCTCTATGTAGACGTCACAGCCATAGCCCTGGGTCATCTCGAGCACCCTCTTGACGGCGTCTTCCCTTGCCACGTTCAGCGTGATCGTGGCGCCCAGTTCCTCTGCCAAGCGCAGGCGATTTTCCTTGACGTCAAGGGCCACCAACTTGCCCGGATTCTTCAGCTTCGCGGCCTGGAGCATGCACAGCCCCAAAGGCCCCATCCCGGCGATGACGACGAAATCCCCAAGTTCGATCCTCGCCCTCTGAACCGCATGGATGGCGCATGAGAGGGGTTCGATGAAGGCCGCCCTCTCGTCGGGCATACGCTTCGGGACCTCGTGAACGATCGCGTTCGAGGGGTACTTCATGTATTCGGCGAATCCGCCATCGTCTACACCGCCCTGAAAGCCGAAGATGTTGTGCACCTGGCACATCCAGTACTTCCCAGTCTTGCAGTACCTGCACTCCCAGCAGGGCACTATCTGCTCAGCGACTGCCTTGTCCCCGATCTCGAGGCCCGTCTTCTCAGCCGCGCCCTCCCCAAGCTCGACGACCTCTCCCACGAACTCATGGCCGGGTATGACTGGCGGCTTGACATATGGACTCGGCCCTCCCCAGAGGATTTCGGCTCCCTCGTAGCACTTTATGTCGCTCCCACATATGCCGCTTGCACCAACCTCTACGACGACCTCCCCGTTGCCCGCCTTGGGGATTGGCCTTTCCTCCAGTAGGTACTTCCGTGGCGCATGGCATACTACGGCTCTCATTCGCTCATCGAGCTTGGGGGCCGAGTGGCTCTTCTTATATGTTTGAGCAATGAGGCCCGATATTGAAGCCGACCAAGCAGGTTCCGACAACAGGGTCGGTCGAGGTGAAATTGAGAATCCTCTTGACCGCCAGGTCCCCTTCCATCGAAGGTTCGGCGAAGACGCCATCCCGGACGCGCCCTATCTTCGCGAGCTCCGGGAATGGCCTCGGAAGATATGTGACGCGCATGTCCTCCCTGCCTTTTCGGTCTCTCGGCAGCCTGTCCCGGTATACCACGAAATTGCTCCAGAGGAATACGTTGTTCCTCGATCCCCTCAACTCGGAAGCCTTCCGCTCATCGTATACCTCCTCCCCCACGACCTCGTCTTTGTATAGCAGGCGCATGTGCGGCTCATGAGGGTAAACGAACTCCGAGGTGTTGATCACGATCGCTATCGAGGCATCTCTCTCGAGCGCCTCCCTGACCCCCCTGTTATACGATCTGCACATTCCCAAGACGACCCTCTCCTCGGACTTCGACTCAGCGGATAGCAATTCAACCTTCTCACGTTCTCCCAATGTCCTGGCCGAGAGCACCCCCTTCATCGCGATGAGCGAACTCAGCACCTTCGCGATCACCTCGTCCCGCCCTCCATTTCCTTCGCGGTCAGACATCTCGTCACGCACCATCAAGTTCGCCAGTAGGCGTAAATTGGCGTTATATAAGAAATCCCCAAACAAAGCCAAGGGAGGTAGATTTATAATACGGATTTGAATCGAGGACCAATGGATTAGATTGAGCGAAAGAGTTGAGATCATAGAATCGAAATCCACATCGTCGGAAAAGCCCATGATCTTGGAGGGATTTCCTGACACAGGTCTCGTGGGCATGATCGCGACCTCTCACCTCGTAAACTCGCTCGAATTCGAGCAGGTCGGGCACATTGAGTCGGCATACTTCCCGCCGATGATCACCGTTCACGAGGGGGAGATGTACGAACCCGTTGGCATCTTTTACAGGGACAATGTGTACGTTGTGACGTCGGAACTCCCCATCCCCATTCAGGGCGTGTACCCCATTATACACGCGCTGGTGAATTGGATGAAGGGCAAGGCGCCCACCGTGATCTTCTCGCTTGGGGGCATACCGGAACCGGATAGGATAAAGGTCGATGACCCGACGGTCTTCGCACTCCCCAATGGGAAGGAGGCGGCGGAGGTGCTCAAGGCGTTGAAGGGACCTGAGTTGTTGAAGGAGGGGTTCCTTGTAGGGCCCAAGGCCATGTTGCTCAAGGAATGTAAGAAGCTGGGTGCGCCAGCTTTGGGTCTCTTCTCCCAAGCCTATTACAAGTATCCCGATCCGGGGGCAGCGGCGAAGATCCTGAAGGTCCTCTCGGCCTTTGAGAGCACGAAGGTGGATGTGAGCCCCCTCATCGAGTCAGCTGAGCAGCTTCGCGTGCAGTACAGGGACATAATGAGGAGGACGGAGGAGGAGATGAGCCAAATGGAGAAGTCGAGGGAGCTGGAGGTCCCAGGCCTGCTGGTCTAGGTGGGATGGACATGCGCGAAGATGATTTCCTCAGCGAGGTCAACAGGATGGAGAAGAGGATGAAGAAGGTGTCCGAGGAGGTTGCGAGGAGGATAAAGGAGTTCGAATACTCGAGTGGCATCCTAGAACCTCTCTACGAGGTATCGGAGACGCCGGAGGAGGTGGTCGTCTCAATCGACATGCCTGGGGTGAGCAAGGAGGACGTGGTCCTGCATGCGACTGAGAGTAGGCTCTACGTTGACGCCGAATGCAAGAGGAATATCTGCTTGAAGGGCATGAGAGGACGCGAGAAGATATACACGCGCTATAGGAAGGCCATCTCCCTGCCATCTCCGGTCGATCCTGACCGTGCAAAGGCAAACGTTAGGAAAGGGGTCCTAGAGATCAGGTTGCCGAAGAGGAAGGGCGGGGTCAAGATAGAGGTGGACTGACAAAGGCACCTCCGCTGACTGTGGCAGCGGCCTTAAGTACAGCCCTTGTGCCATCGCCCTAGCCCCGCTAGTCGTCAATGCCGTTGAGTTCACTAGGGTCTCCGCCGCGACGAGGGGGGAAAGCGTTTATCTATGAGCCCTGTGTGGAGCGGCCAACAACAGAAGCGATTGTCGTTGCCTAGATTCGGCTACAGCATGGTGGGCCTGGACGAGACGAAGGCCGTGAAGGCAAGCCTGAGGGAGGTAAACATCTCCCCCAAGAAGGCTAGGGAGTTAGTCAAGGGCATCGTCGGGATGCGCATCCCTCAGGCAAGGGAGTACCTCGAGGGCGTGGCTGAGATGAGGACCTCGGTGCCATACAGGAGGTACAATAAGGAAGTTGGCCATCACAGGGGTCAACGGGGATATGCGGCTGGCGGTTACCCCATCAAGCCCGCGAAGTCCATGTTGAAGCTGATCGATCAGCTGGAGGCGAATGCTGACTTCAAGGGCTTGGATGCTGAGAGGTTGAGGATCGTCCATGCATCGGCCCTAAGGGGGAGGAAGATACCCAAATTCATCCCAAGGGCCTTCGGCCGGTCATCCCCGTACATGAGGGAGTTGACGCACATAGAGGTCGTCGCGGAGGAGAGGTAGTGGGATTGCTCAGAAGGAAGATCATCCAAGATGCAAAGCTCAGGGCCTCCATCGACGAGTTCCTGAGGTCTCAGATCAAGGAAGCGGGCTACAGCGGGATGAGGTTGGTGAAGACGCCGATAGGCACGCAGGTATCGGTCTACGTGCACAGGCCCGGCCTGGTAATCGGAACTGGCGGCAGGAACATCAGGGACTTGAGCAAGATGCTCGAGGACCGTTTCGGCCTCTCGGATCCGCAGGTGGCAGTGGTCGAGATAGAGGTCCCCGAACTTGACGCGAAGGTCATGGCGGCGAAGATAGCCGATGCGCTTGAGAAGGGCGTGAGGTACAGGAGGGCGGCGACATGGGCTTTGGGGAGGATAATGGCAGCTGGAGCCATTGGGGCACAGATCGTCATCAGGGGGAAGCTCACCTCGGACAGGTCCCGGTTCGAGAAATTCACCGACGGTTACGTTCCATCAGCGGGGGAACCCGCCCTGAAGCAAGTGAGGACCGCCGTTGTCAATGTCCTGCTGAAACAGGGCCTGATAGGCGTGAAGGTGAAGATACTGCCCCCAGGATCGCAGTTCCCCGATGAACTCAAGATGAAGGAGGGGGCCGTGCAGCCGCCTGCTGTCGTCCCTGCTGAGGGAGGGGGTGAGGCGGCAGCCGTCAAAACGGAGGGTGAGGCGATTGCCGGCCCTGCTGAGGGTGAAGCATCTGCCGGTAAAAACGAAGGTGAAGCCCTCGACGAGGCGAAGGAAGAAGTTGAGGGGCAACAGCGGGAGCAGCAGAAGGGTCAGGATGACAAGAAGGGATCTGAAGATGATGAGGAGAAGGAGGGTGGATGACTTTGCCACGGCTGAAGGCAAAGCAGATGAGGGAGATGGACGAGAAGGCAAGGGCACAGAAGCTTCAGGAACTCAGAACGGAACTGAGGGGCCTTAAGACGGGCAGTTCAACGGGATACGTCGACAATCCCAGCAGACTTCGAGAGACAAAGAGGGCGATCGCTAGGCTAATGACCGTTGAGAGGGAGTTGGCTAATGCCAAGAAGTAATGATGATGACGGGGAAATTGCCCTTGGGGAGTTGATCTGCCTCGGCGCGGAGGTCATTTCGTCGACGGATCCAACGCTATTAGGATTAAGCGGGAAGGTCGTCGATGAGACCAAGAACACACTCACCATCAGGACATCATCTGGCGACAAGAAAGTCCCAAAGGGGGTGGCGGCCTTCCGATTCAGTTCGAGATCAGGCAGTAGGGTGACGATCGAGGGGCGTTACCTCGTCGTGAGGCCTGAGGACAGGTTGGGGCGAAGGATCCATGGCTAGGAACATCGGCTTGAAGGTCGCGATCCCTGAGGAGGAATGCGATGACAGGAAATGTCCATTCCATGGGGAGACCGTTGTGAGGGGCAGGGTCATAACCGGAAGGGTTGCCAGCGCGAGGATGGCGAATACGCTCGTAGTCGAGAGGGAGCTCTTGATGCAGATCCCGAAGTATGAGAGATACGCGCGGAGGAGGAGCAGGATAACGGCACACTGCCCCCCATGCCTTCAGGTACAGGTTGGGGATGTCGTGAGGATCGCGGAATGCAAGCCACTTGCCAAGACGGTTCACCACGTGGTCGTGGAGAAGGTGAGGCCGAGTGTCGGTTAAGAGCCGTGCCGTTGCCGCGAGGGGGGTATTGGAGTACAGGCTGAGGCACTGTCGTGGGCTCCCGCTCCGTGCGTCGCTCGTCTGCGCCGACAACAGCGGGGCGAGGGTGCTCTCCATTATTCAGGTGCTAAGATACGGTGGGAGGTTGAGGAGGGTCCCCTCGGCCAACGTTGGTGACATAGTTGCAGTGTCGATCAAGACGGGAGTGCCGGAACTCAGGAAACAGGTGATGCATGCCATCATCATCAGGCAGAGGTTCCCCGTCAGGAGGCCCGATGGGAGCAGGATCGCATTCGAGGACAATGCGGCTGTTCTCATGACCCCAGAGGGGGAACTGAAGGGGACCGAGATAAGGGGACCGGTGGCACGCGAAAGCGCAGACAGGTGGCCCAAGTTGGCCGCTTTGGCCAGCATAATAGTTTAGGGATGAACACAAGGCATGAAGCCCACATCATCCGAATCGAGACATGCCCTTCCGGTCAACCTGGTCGACGAGTTAAGGGGGAGGTATGGGAGGAGGTCCTTTCCCGTCAGGAAGGGGGATAGCGTCGTCGTCACAAAAGGCGACTACAAGGGGGTCGAGGGGACCGTGACGAGGGTGGAGCCGAGGAGGTCCTTCGTCTACGTTGAGGGGGTGACGAGGGAGTCGTCCGATGGGAAACAGATCCCCGTACCCATCAGTTCATCGAGCCTCGTGATCAAGAAGCTCAAGCTCGACGATAAGCTCAGGCAGAGGAAGATAGGGGAGAAGCCAGTCCAGGAGGCGGGCGAGGATGACAAGTAAGGGCGGATCGAGGCATCTGAAGAGGCTTGCTGCGCCGAGGAGTTGGACCATCCAGAGGAAGGCCAAGAAGTTCATCGAGAAGCCGAGTCCAGGCCCCCATTCCCTCGAGACGTCGATCACGCTCGGGAATCTACTGACTGAGGTCCTGAAATATTGCAAGAGCTCAAGGGAGGTTAGGCTTGTCCTGCGGGACGGTCTCGTGAGGGTCGACGGCGTGACACGAAGGGCCTCGGACTTCCCCATCGGCCTAATGGACGTTATAGAGTTCCCAACTTTTGGCGAGACCTACAGGATGCTGGTTGGGAGATGGCAGAGGTTCGTCCCGGTCAAGATCGGCGCCGATGAGAAAGGCTTCAAGCTCTGCAGAATTCAGGGCAAGGCCGTCGTCAAAGGCGGGCTGCCACTTTATTCGCTCCACGATGGCAGGACCTATCTCGCCCCGAAGGATGGCGGAAACTTGAGAACGGGTTGGTCCCTCAAGATCGGCCTGCCGAAGGGCGAGCTCCTCGGACACATCCCCTTGGGGGAGGGGGTCGCCGCCGGCGCTGTGGCGGGGAGGAACTGTGGGAGGTGGGGGACGGTTGAGAGACTCGCACCTCATGAGGTGGTAGGGGAGAGCCTGATCGAGATCGCTTCCTTTGATGGCGGGAAGTACCTGACTCCCGCGAGGCATTTGTTCGTCATAGGGGACTCCAAGCCTTGGATAAAACTCCCCGTTGGAGCTGTTGCATGAGATGGTCCCGACTGAGACGAACCCCATGAGGCAACTTGCCATCGGCAAGGTCGTCATCAACATGGCGATCGGCAAGTCGGGTGAGCCGCTGGAAAAGGCGAAGACGGTGCTGAAGAGCCTGGTCAGCACGAACCCCTCAGAGAGGGGGGCCAAGATGACGGTGCGGGAATTCGGGATCAGGAAGGGCGAGCCGATAGCGGTCATGGCGACGCTGAGGAGGGGAGCGGCAGACGAATTCCTCAGGATGAGCCTCCAGGCGATCGGAAACCGGCTTTCGAGTTCGGCCTTCGATGAGAACGGCAATTTCTCATTCGGCCTGAAAGAGCACATCGAACTCCCGGGTGTGCGTTATGATCCGGAACTTGGGATCTTCGGGATGAACATCAACGTGAGCATCGTGAGGCCGGGATACAGGGTGTCCCTCAGGAGGAGGAAGAGGTCGAGGATCGGAACTTCGCACAGGGTTAGGGCAACTGAGGCCCAGGAGTTCATGAAGGAGAAGTACGGCGTGGAAGTTGTGTAGGGGACCGACATGGTGAAGACGAGGAAGAAGATGAGGAAGTACGGCAAGGGTTCTAGGCCGTGCATCCGTTGCGGCAGCTTCGGCCCCATAATAAGGAGCCATGGGCTGGGTTATTGCAGGCACTGTTTCAGGGAGGTCGCGCCCCTCCTGGGATTTAAGAAGATGAGTTGAGTGCGATGGTCCTGAACGATCCGTTGGCCAATGCCCTGTCCACGATAATAAACAACGAAAGGAGGAACAGGAGGGAGTGCATCGTGCAACCGGCCTCGAAGGTCATAAGCACCGTCCTCAGGATATTCCAGAGGAACGGCTACATCGGGGAGATCGAACTGATAGAGGATGGCCGTTCGGGTAAACTCAGGGTCCAACTGCTCGGGAGGGTGAATGGCTGCCGAGTGGTCAAGCCAAGGCATTCGGTGAAGGTCAGCGAATACGAATACTGGGAGAGGAGATTTCTCCCCGCTGCTGGATTCGGCACACTGGTCGTCTCTACTCCAAAGGGGCTCATGTCCCACACGGAGGCCATGAGCCAAAGGCTCGGGGGAAGGCTGATAGCATACATCTTCTAGGTGGACTTATAATGCAAGGCTCGCAGCGCACGATCAAAATCCCGGAGGGCGTCGATGTGGATGTCAAGGGAGGGGTTGTGACTGTCAGGGGGTCGCTTGGCACGGTCTCACGTGATTTCGGTCATACGGCCGTGTCCATAAGGAAGGGAGACGGCGAGATCTCGATCGCGATCGAGGGAACCGGGCGAAAGTCCGAATCGATCCTCGGCACCATCTCCAAGCATGTGGAGAACATGATGTTGGGGGCGACGAAGGGCTTTCAGTGCAAGATGAAGGTCGTATACTCCCATTTCCCCGTGACGCTCAAGGTCGATGGGGAGAAGATCCTGATAAGGAACTTCATCGGCGAGAGGGCCCCTAGGGAGGCCAAGGTTGAGGGAAAGGACACCAAGGTCACGATCGACGGGGAGAACGTCTCCCTTAAGGGAGTCGATGTCGAGAAGGTCATGCAGACGGCCGCGAACTTGGAGAATGCAACCCGGATAATCGCAAAGGACCAGAGGGTCTTCTTGGATGGGGTATACGTCGTAGAGAAGGGATTCCAGCTTGATTGAAAGTGCTGCAACAAGGAAGCGTAGGATGAAGAAGCCGAGATTCGTTAGGATTGAGAGCTGGAGGTACGGTAGGCTCGACGAGCGCTGGCGGGCGCCCAGAGGGAAAGATAGCAAGACCCGGAAATCCAAGAGGGGATGGCCCCCAATGCCATCCATAGGATATAGGACGGGAAGGGGGAGGAGGGACATCCACCCATCTGGGAAACGCGAGGTGTTGATTGAGAATTTGAAGGACTTGGAGGCACTCAAGGGCCTGGACGTCGTAGGCAGAATCTCCGGCAGGGTGGGGAGGAAGAAGAGAAGGGAGATGACCGATGGGGCAAAGGAACTCGGCGTCGTGCTCCTCAACCCATTGAGGGAAAGGGCCTTGGAGGCAGAGCCCGGGACGCCGGGGGTCTGATCGGGGGGCACGTTATGTCTTCGAAGACGGTGAGACGGATGGCCGCCGCCATATTGAAGGTCGGCGAGTCCAGGATCTGGATTGACCCCGATAGGACAGAGGATGTGGAATCGGCGATAACGAGGGAGGACGTGAGGCGCCTGATCTCCGAAGGCGCCATAACGAAGAGGCCCCAACAGGTTCCCTCAAGGGGGAGGATCAGGTTATGGAAGGCGGAGAGGAGGCTGGGGAGACATAGGTCCCATGGCAGCAGGAAGGGCACGAGGGAATCGAGGCACCCATCCAAGAGGGAGTGGATAACGAAGGTCCGAGCCCAGAGGGCCCTTCTCGTGGAGCTGAGGACGAGGAAGACGATCAAGCCCTCTGTCTATAGGGCCCTTTATGGGCAGGTGAAGGGAGGGCAGTTCCAGGGCATTAGGGCACTTCAGAGCGCCGCAATGGCTGGCCAACGGAGGAGGGCGTCCAAATGAGTTCGGCCGTCCACAGGTTGGCCTTTAAGAGGAGAAGGGCTGGATCGACTGACTACGCCCTCAGGACCAAACTACTCAGGAGCAAGCTCCCACAACTCATCGTGCGATCTTCGAACAAATACGTTTACGTCCAGGTGACAAGCCCCACGGCCTCCGGGGACAGGATTTTGACATCTGCCTCAAGCAAGGAACTTGCCACATTCGGTTGGAGGCTCGGTTCCGCCTCAATTCCTGCGGCTTACTTGGTCGGATATATCGCAGGGCTCAGGGCCATCGGCCTCGGCATACAATCTGCCATACTGAATATGGGCCTCACGACTCCTACAAAGGGCAATAGGGCATTTGCCGTAATTGGCGGTGCAATCGAGGCCGGCTTAAATGTCCCACATCAGGACGATGTCATGCCATCCGAGGACAGGCTGCATGGTCACCACATCTCCGAATACGTCAAGAAGGTAAAGGAAGCTGCAACCCCGGAGTCCCGCCCTGTACATTTCTCCAGGGTTTCGGATGAGGGCATCGACATCGAGGCAGAGGTCCTGAAGGCCAAGGAGGGAATTAAGGGGTCGATTACGAAGGGGAGCGCATGACGATGTCTTCAGGAAGGGAACGGAGAGAGCGTCCGGAAGAGGAATGGAAACCGAGGACCGAGCTGGGCAAGTTAGTACAGCAGGGCAAGGTCGCAACTCTGGATGAGGTCTTCGAGCGCGGCATGAGGATAAGGGAGCCGCAGATCGTAGACCTCATGCTCCCCCGCCTCACCGAGGAAGTTGTGACCATAGATCTGGTTCAGAAGCAGACCGATGCCGGTGAGAGGAACCGCTACAGGGTCCTCGTCGTAGTTGGCGATAGGGATGGCCATGTCGGTCTGGCCGTTGGAAAGGCTCGGCAGGTCAGGAAAGCCATTGAGAAGGGGGTTGCATCGGCCAAGATGAACATCCATCCCATTCGGCGCGGATGCGGCTCATACGAGTGCCGGTGTGGGAAGCCACACTCGCTCCTCTTCGCCGTATCCGGCAAGAGGGGGAGCGTCAAGATCGAACTCTACCCAGCCCCAAGGGGCTTGGGGATCGTGACCGGAGATACCTCGAAGATAGTGCTGAGGCTCGCGGGCATAAGTGATTGCTGGAGCAGGTCTGAGGGATCGACCTCGACAAAGCTATCATTTGCGGCCGCCACCTTCGATGCGCTGAAGAAGACCATCGCGGTCCTGACGCCTGACTTATGGTCGAGGTGAGGACGATCATGAGCGGATCCGAGAATGTGCTTGAAGGAGCCAAAGCCGAGCGAAGGGGACTTCTCGCCATCGTACGCATTAGGAGCGGCATCAATAGGGACAGGGAGACCCTGGATGCCCTCAAGCTATTGAGGCTCGGGAGGATCAACACCGCCGTCCTTATTCGCGCTTCCCCCGGGCTAGACGGACAGATCATGAAGATAAAGGACGTGGCGTGTTGGGGGCCGATAGAGAGGGGGGCACTCATACGCCTCCTCGTCAGGAGGGGGAGGCTTGCAGGGGACAGGAGGCTCACTGAGGTGGATCTGAAGAGGGAGACGGGTTACACGTCCTTCGAGGCCATTGCCGATGACCTCTTGCTCAACAAAGTCCAACTCACCGGCGTGAAGGGCTTGAAACCCTTCTTCAGGCTTATGCCGCTGAGCACAAGGGCCTCCAGGAAGAGATCCAGTTCGGACCGTGGGTTGCTGGGAGACCTCGGGAAGGGAATCAATGCGGTATTGATGAAGATGCTTTGACGAATGCAACGTTTTTATCTCGGCCGAACGCTGCGACAACCGCGAAGCCACTGAATTCAGGGCCCTTGGTATCGAGTTGATGACCGAATGCCGCACAAGCTGAGGAAGGTAAGGAAACGCAGGGGCAGCCGCACCCACGGATTCGGGCAGGTGGCCGGACACAGGAAATCGGGGAGTAGGGGCGGAAAGGGTAGGGCAGGCATTCACAAGCACAAGTTCGTCCCCCCTGCGCCGAAGTTCGAGGGGCGTCATGGCTTCAGTAGGAGGGTCACGATCACCGATAAGGTCCTGAACGTCGGGGAGATCGACGACCTAGCGGAGGGGCTGTCCAGTACTGGTAAAATTGGGGAAGAGGCGGGAAGGGCCGTCCTGGACCTGCATGCGTTGGGCTATACGAAACTCCTGGGAAGGGGCACAGTGAAGAGGGGGTATGTCTTGGTAGTGGGGAGGCACTCCGGAATGGCCGCCGAGAAGGTCGCCGGAGCAGGAGGGGAGTTGAGGGCCCCAACAGGTCGATAGGCGTTGGGAAGGTTCTTCGATTCATTCAAGCCGATAGCGCGCTTCCTCCCAGAGGTATCTAAGCCGACCAGCAGGGTGCGTTTCACCGAGAAGCTCTTCTGGACTGGAATAGCGCTGATAATATATCTCGTGATGAGGCTCGTTCCGCTTTGGGGAGTGGGTCAGACCGGACAGCAAGATCCATTCCTGCCAATCCGCGTAGTCCTGGGCGGACACAGGGGAGGGCTCCTTGAGCTCGGGATAGGTCCGATCGTAACCGGTGGCCTGATACTGCAGCTATTGATAGGGGCCGGCATCATATCGTATGACTCCTCGAATCCGAGTGACAGGGCGATGCTCACGTCCGCGAGCAAGTTTCTGGCCCTGCTGATGACCACGGTCTCGGCGGTGGCATTCGTTATAGGGGGGGCATATGGGTCCCTCCAACCGATAGTCGCCGTGCTGGTTGTGGCTCAGCTCCTCTCAGCGGGAGTTCTGCTAATGCTGATGGATGAGATGCTCCAGAAGGGATGGGGTCTGGGCAGCGGCATCAGCCTCTTCATACTGGCCGGCGTGGCCCAGGAATTCTTCTGGTCGGCCTTCAGCCCAGTGCCTGCTGGGGAGACCGTGAGGGGCTCGGTCTTCGCTTACTTCCAGGACATACTTGCGGGAAAGAGCCCCCTGCAGTCCTTCTACGAGAGGCCGTCATCGCTCCCGACGATGTTGGGCCTTGTGACGACGATCGCCATCCTCATCGTCGTGATCTACTTGGAGGGCGTGAGCGTCCAGCTCCCGATCTCACATGCGAAGTACCGAGGCTTCAGTGGCAAGTACCCCATCAAGCTCCTCTATGTCTCCAACATCCCAGTCATACTGGCCTCGGCCCTCTTCGCCGACGTATATCTCCTCGCGAACATCGTAAATAGCTCGCCCGCGATCTCCGCCTCGATCATCGGCGATGTAGTGGGCAAGTTCAACGGGAGCCAGCCGGTCAGCGGCCTGGTCTATTACATAACCCCGCCGAGATCGTTGGATGCGATAGCGGCGAATCCCCTGCACGCGCTGATCTACCTTGCCATCCTGATATTGATCTGCATCGCCTTCTCCATGACGTGGCTCTCGGTCTCGGGGATGGATGCCCAGAGCGTCGCAACGCAGTTGGTAGATTCGGGCGTCCTCGTTCCCGGGTTCAGAAGGGCCACTCAACCCATAACCGCCCTCCTCTCGAAGTACATCCCAACCGTAACGGTCTTGGGGGGCTTGCTGGTCGGACTTATTGCGGCGTTCGGGGATTTCCTTGGGGTCTATGGGACGGGGACGGGAATACTCCTCTCCGTTGGCATCATCTACCAGTATTATGAGATCATAATGAGAGAGAGGATAGCCGAACTCCACCCGGGCCTTGAGAGGTTACTGGGAGGCAGGACTTAGGCAATCCGCCACGCTTTAATACCTTGATTCCGCGTGGGAACTATGGCGATTCGTGGATATGAATTGTTTGCTGCCATGGTACTCGCATCTTCCCATCAGGGAAGAGGGGGGGAGTTAGCGTGGGCCTGATTCCGCCGATCTCGACGATCCTAATAGCCGCTGCCGTCATGGGGATTACGACATTCCAGATGTTCCTGACCAGAAAACTGATGAATCCGGAGGAGAGGAGGGAACTCGACTCCGAAATAAAGGCATACAAAGCGGAGCTTCAGGAGGCCAAGAGACTCAAGGACAAGCAGTCCCTTAAAAAACTTGAGAAGAGGGAGGCGAGGATAAGGCAGCTCGAGGGGAAGATGGCGGGCGCCAGCGCAAAGCAGATGGGGATCACGATGGGCGTCTTCCTGCTTGTCCTCTATGGCCTCATATACCAGATCCAAGTGGGGGCATATATCACGACCCCCCTACTCGAGAACTTCATCTCTTTTCCTGATGCGAACGTGCAGGGCAGGTATTACATACCCGCGATGTGGTGGTACTTCATCTGCGCTACTTTCTTCCAGAGCGTCTTGGGGAGGATGTTCGGCGTTTCTAGGAAGTGAGGTCGTTGGGGATCGTAATAACTCTGAGCGGCCCACACGGAACGGGCAAATCGACATACGCGAGGCAGATCGCATCGAGGCTGGGCCTCCGGTATGTCTCAGCCGGTTCCCTATTCAGGGAGATGGCATCTGAGAGGGGGCTGTCCCTAACCGAACTGAGCAGGATGTGCGAGAAGGACGAGGGGATCGACAGGATGATCGACACGAGGTCCATCAACTCGATGAAGGAGGGGGACGTCTTGATAGACAGCAAGCTCGCAGGGCATTTCGCGAGGGAATACGATGCCTTCAAGATCTGCCTGACAGCGCCGCTTGAGGTGAGGATCGAGAGGATAGCGAAGAGGGATGGTAAGTTGATGGGCGAGGTTCGAGAGGAGACTATGGAGAGGGAGAACTCCGAGAGGAACAGGTTCTTGAAGTACTATGGTTTCGATGTGGATGACCTTTCGATCTATGACCTTTTGCTCAATACCTCCCTGATGCCGTTGAAGGCCAACCTATCCATTTTAGAGAACGCGTCGAAGAACTACGCCGAGTCGAGGGGGTGATGGAGATTGCCGGTTTTCACAGTGGGGAGGGTGTGCGTAAAGAAGGGCGGAAGGGAGAGCGGCCTGAAATGCGTCATCGTAGACGAGATGGACGAGAACTACGTTCTCGTGACGGGGCCGAAGAACGTGAGCGGCGTTAGGAGGAGGAGGGTCAACATAGACCATCTCACTCCTACGGACAAGACCGTCAGGATCAGGAGGGGCGCATCGGACCAAGACGTGGCGTCGGCATTGAGCAGGTCCAACCTGGTGCAGTTCGTCTCAGGTGCACCGGAGACGACGAAGGCCCAGGAAGGCAACGGAACAGAGACGCCAAGGAAATGAGCCCCGCGTCCCTGTCCGCAGTCCCTTGGTTGAGGGAGTTCATACCAGTAGAACGGGAACGCAGTGAAACCTCTGCGTCATATGGATGTGCGCCACAGGACAGGCCATTGGGACAGCACATCCTCAACGGCGTGATCAATCTGGACAAACCAGCCGGACCGACGAGCCATGAGGTCGTTGCCTGGCTGAAGAAGATGCTGGACGTCGAGGTGGCGGGTCACAGCGGGACCCTAGGGATAACGGGGAAATCCTGGCGTGACCGGCGCGTTACCCGTCTGTATCGGGAATGCCTCTAGGATAATTGAGTACATGCACCTCTGCGGGAAGGAGTATGTCGCAGTAGCGGAACTTCATCGGCAAGTTGGCCACGAAGAGCTGTCAGATGCCCTCGGCATGTTCGTTGGCGAGATCTATCAGCGTCCACCCCTCAGATCCTCTGTGGCGAGGAGGGTGAGGAAGAGGACGGTCTACTATATCGAACAACTTGAGGTGGAAGACAGAAGGGCACTCCTGAGGATAGGATGCGAATCCGGCACTTACGTGAGGAAGTTGATACACGACATCGGCCTAGTCCTTGGAGTAGGGGCACACATGGCAGAATTGAGGAGGACCCGAGATGGCGCCCTCGTAGAACAGGAATCGTTCACGTTATATGACGTGGCGGAGGCCATTCAGGATCTCAGGGCGAGCAAGGATGAGTCCAAGATCAGGAAGGTGATCAGGCCCCTCGAGGAGGCACTTCTCCTTCTACCCTCGATATACATCAAGGATTCGGCCGTCGATGCGGTCTGTCATGGCGCCTCGGTATCCATCAGAGGGATCAGCAAACTCGATTCGCCCTTCGCAAAGAGGGAGCCCGTAGTGGTGAAGAGCCTGAAGGGCGAATGCGTCGCACTGGGAAGGGCAACCATGAGCTCCGAATTGATGTCTACGATAGAAAGTGGAATCGCCGTTGAGACGAGGACGGTCATAATGAGGCCTGGAACGTACCCCAGGATGTGGAGGAGCCATGGGGCGAGAGGGCGCTGATGCCTGATATTGGCATTAAGGGTTCTGTTAAGGCCGATGGCCCTAAGACTTAACAGAACCGCATTAAGTAGGACATATAAAATATGATAAGTGCTCCGTCACCCGAGTGCCCTTTATATATGCGTCGAGTCATCTTGCATCGCTTTTTCCTCGTGCCACTTTATCTGCCATTTCCTCTCCCTCTTTTCTGCCTCCGCCTCATTCTGCCGCTCTTCAGGCGGTATCCAACTACACCCAGCCACTAGATGGTAATCAGATCCTAATCCGCGAGTATAAAAGTCTAGAACGTGGTCCCTTTCCGCCTCTATGAGGATACTATGGATCTGCTCATCTTTAAATCCTCTTTTCATCAGCGCAATCTTAACATCTTCCTCTGGCAGGAAATCGATCTGGCCCTCTTTAAATATCTCCGCAAGAATTTGGTTGTGTTGCTGTGTCTTGGCTTTCTCTGCCTCCCTTAGGTTTGTATCGATCCAAATGTAGAACCCGGCGCAGTGGTTCACGATCTTGCGTCTCTCAGCTTCGTCGAGAGCAACATCAATATCTTCACGCTCTATGCCCTTCTCTTTCAGCTTTCTTATCACCTCCTTCGAGGCTATCTGCTTCACATGTCCATTTTGAAACTCTTCATTTATGATTTTAATGATCTCTTCAAGGTTCATTCTTTACCCTCACCTCCCTTTTTCACATTAGTTAATTGGCTAACCATCTTGGAGAAATCATTCTTTCCTTTTACAACGATCATCCAACTACCTCTTAGGCCACTCTTTCCCTTGTATATGTCCTTTGGCACTACCTTAGCGACTACGCCATATGTTTTTTCAAGAATTTGTGCTTCTTCTTTCAGGATTGTAGGAACCCAGTCTACTTTCATTTTTGACAAAAGACTATCATAAACTGGCTTTAGCGTATCAGGGATTTCGTCCCTAAGTTTATCGCTGATATTCACGAACAGCTCTATTGCACCAGAAGGTAAGATTTTAAGCTCCCAAGCGAAATATTCGATCATCCTGAGATGTTCTAATTCTGCCTTGGATTCTATCTCTTGCGCGTTGCTTATACTAACTTTGTAGTTGTGATAATCTATGCTACCCTCATCTCGAATAGCCTGTTCAAAGTAGGCCTTTCTGATCGCTAGATTCCCATATTTGATCATGTTTGGTAGACCGAAGTCCTGCTCGGTCTTCCTACCCTCAACCGCTCCAGCTCTAAGCAAGGCATCGCCTATAATTGCTGAATTAAAGTATATCCCTTTTTGTTTACCCTCTTGATTATAGCGTACTCCTGGCTCGATATCCCCAAAAACGCGTTGGACCGCCCCAATAACAATCTTCCGGTTTTCCGGGTCATAATTGGTATACTCAAAGCGATGATCTGCACTATTGATACACCCATCCTTGAGTGCTGCTGCGAGAATTATTCCACCATCAGGATTATTCATGTTTATTGGGAACTTTGGGTTGACTATGGCCTTATTGTAACCGCTGCTGCCAATTGACTTGACGTACGGCGTCAATGCGTCATATGGAGCTTTCATCACATCTAGAAGCTTCAGTAGGCTTTCTACGGTCATCGAGTCACTTCCTTCCCTTACAGCTCTGCGCAATCCATGGACATCCATTCCAATGGCTTTGGCAAGTTCAATATAGGACCCTTCTGGACTTTGATTTGTTGGAAAGAGCTTCTTGGCTTCCAGTATTATTTCTCTGAACTTACCTTTTACTAGCGTTATGACCTCGGTCAGGCGTATCTCCCACCATTCAGTAAATAGAAGCTTCTCCCACCCTTCAGATACTTTAAATATGGAACTTGTCTTCTCGACTTTGATCGACGCTTTAGTCTTGAGCCTTTTGTGTACACTTGGTTCCTTATCTATCATAATTTTATTCAGCTTTGATTGAAGGGCTGATGGTCCTTCATCTTCCCACTCGAGCTTTTGCTTCCAGAGCCTGTACTTCCTCTCGTTCTTCTCACGTATCTTCCGCTTCTCCTCCCTCCTCGCCCTCCTCCACGCTAAGATCCTGGTCGTGATGTCGACTATGCCCTTCGTACCATAGAGCGTTCCATAGAGGCTGCTGGACATGAACGCCAACGAGAGCATGTAGACCAGCATCGGCCAGAAGGGCGTGCCCTGGAGTTCCTTGATGAGCTTCTCGAACTCGTCGAATAGATGAGGATACCCTAGAAGGCTCGCTAACCATTTGAGGAAGCCAAATATCGCCCAGAAGGCGACCTCAGCCCCATGCAGGGTACTTATGAACTGAAGATAAAACAGGAGGACCACGATCGCGAGGAGGGCACCTACGGCTGTACCGGATATCCCTCTTCTATCCCTAAGAATACCCCTTCTGTGGGTGAGCATTCATTGCATCGCTAGACTTATCCAAAATACTACTTAAGCTCCGATGAATCGAAGGAAACCGCAGATCGGCCTAGGTAGTGTCAACAAAGCCAGATCTGGGGCCAGGAAGGCGCCAGTCCTCCTTGCCGCGCAGGACATATGCAGGCTGGCCCTTTAGGAGTTGTAAAATCTTGTCTTCGAGATCGTGGTCCTAAGTAACAGGACGAAATTCGGTCAATGGCAAAGGAGTATCCTCAAACCTCCCCGCTTTAAAGGCCATTCTCACTTTCTCTTGCTTCAGCCGTATTCCTATGACCTCTACAAACTCATGCTGGAATCTCATCCTCCACAGTATCTTGATTCCCTGCCCCTCCAAGGACTCGTTATCGGGCGTTCACCTAGACTAGACCTATACAATCATCTTAGCTAGGTGATGTAAAGATGGCTGAATAACCTTAATAAGCATGAAAGATACAAGAACTAAATCCGACTTTGAGGGGGGATATAATTGATTACAGCCATTGCAAGACTAAAAAGTGGATGGCGTGGTGGAGATGTCGCGGCTCTAGTAGCTAGTACAAATGCAAAATACGCAATAGTGCTCCGAGTTAAGGTGGGAGGTCGGCACGGACGGTACCTAGGAGCCAGCTTGGAGGAGAATAAAGGACCAGAACTTTACCTGTATGGTAAGTCTCCTCATTGGCCTGGCCTATTCGTCACGGGCAGATTGTCAGAGATGGATATCCAAAGGGTTAAGCGGGTAATTGGGACTACAACAAAAAGGAAACGAGACGACAAGACGAAAGAGATCATCAATGACTTTCAAAGAAGAAAGGTCCGATGGATCTCTCATGGGACTATCCTTTCAAGCGAAGACCTAATGTCAACCCTACCTCAACCGCAGAGAATAGCACTTCTTTCCCTTAAGGAAGTGGTCGATAAAGAAGTTGGTCGCATCACAAAGGACATCATCAAGATAATCAAAGACCATGAGTATAGATATGGCGAATCGGGAGAGTTATTGCTCACATTCAAATTAGTTAAGGATTCGAAAGAATATTATGTAGGCGAAGATAAAGTGTATAAGGACTTATTCGTAAGGGCGGTTACACGACCTAGAGGTCGGTTGAAGCCTAAGAGCGTGGGCACTGCTCGATGCACGGTATGTAATGGACCTGCAATTACAGGTACTTTTGAACATCCACCCTTACCATTCTTTACTCTAGACAAAGCCAACTTCGCCCCATCAGGTAACCCTAACCTTGGATTCAAGGTTTTCCCATTGTGTTCCTCGTGCTATCTAGACATCAGGAGAGGACAGGCCTATATCGAGGATAACTTGGATTTCTCGATACCTAACCCTGAGGGGGGAGGAGCACCACTCAGATTCTGGCTGATACCGATCATCAATGATTCATCCTTACAAGAGCACTTACAAGAGTACTTACATAGCATGAGCCGAGGAGGTTTATATTTAAAGAACCTAAAGGAACTCTGTAGTAAGATGGACTTGATAACTAATCTTGATACTAAGACCGAAACATTCGAATCTTTTTTAAGTTTCTCGGCCATGTTCTACACCTTCGATAAACAAGGACATATGAGACTAATCTCCTCGGAACAAGGCATTTACCCAAAAAGGCTGAGAGAGATTGTGGAGGTTAAGACACAGATCGATAACCTTTATCCTTTTAAGAGAGAGGGTATCCGCTTTGGTTTTCCATTGATCAGGGGATTTCTGGAGGATCCGAAAACTGAAGGCTGGTATTCACGGATAGTAACGCTTCTGATTGACATCTTTTTAAGCAAAGAAGTAAATGCAGAATCGATCTATAGAGTTCTAGCGGAGGGTCTGCGTGAGGAGGCTAAGAAAGCGGAATTGGAGGCTATAAAGGCGAAAAGCTTAAGGGCACTTGCTGTAATTCACTTTTTAGTTCGTTTGGGGTTGATAGAACTGTCAGGAGATGGCGCTAATCAAAATAGTTCGCAAGTTGATGATGCACTGGTCGATGAGGTTAGAAGGTTCATCGACGCACACTCCAAACTGCTCGCGGATGGAACTTTACGGGCCGTATGTGCAATAGGAATCTCTGTGGGGATTCTACTAGAAGTACAGCGAAGGCGGCCTGGAGGGTCGATGCCTTTTTGGGGGCGTTTAAACAGGCTGGAAGTCGACGCTGAGCAAGTGCGACCTTTGTTCTCTCAGGTAGTGACGAAGCTTCAACAGTATAAGGAAAATCGTTTCGATAAACTCATCAGCTTCTTAGGTGCAGACGAGGTTTCCAAGTTGGATCCCACCACACAGCATCTGTCGAGGGATATCATTAGCCTTGTCTTTGCTGTGGGTCTCTCAGAAGGACATATGATCTACAACTTACGGGAAAGGGGGTGATGTGATGAGTGAAAGCGAGGCAAAGCGATCTGAATTCCTATTCTGCTACGATGTGAGAATGGCGAACCCCAATGGGGATCCAGATGAAAATAGGCCTAGAATTGATCCCGTTACGGGGAGGAATCTTGTTACTGAATTTCGCCTCAAGAGGACAATACGCGATTATTTGAAGGATTCAATGGGACAGAAAATTTTCATGCGAGCCGAGGAAGGTGAACAACAACAGCTAAAGACGATAGAAGATTTAGCCGAGGGCTACATAAAAAAGAATAAGTCTAAGAAATCTTCCTCTATCAATAGGACGAAGCTGATATCCGACCATATCGATGTGAGGTTGTTTGGGCTACTCTTTGCGGTTGAGGACATGCATTTCAAGCAAGTAGGTCCTGTACAATTTGCGATAGGAAGGTCACTCAACAAGGTAGATGAACTCACCATTAGGATGACGAGGGTAGTTCCAACGCGGCAGGAGGCAAAGGCTGGCACCTTTGGCGAGAAGTCAGTTGTGAGATATTCATTCATTGTCTTCCATGGATTTCTCAATGATCTCGTTGCCAAGCAGGTAAGGTTATCCGAAGGTGATGTAGAAATGATGATGAAAGCAATGTGGTATGGTACAGATGAACTTTCCACGACTTCAAAGTTTGGCCAAAGGGCAAAATTGCTACTCAGGGTCAAGCACTCGAAACCATCTGCCTATATAGGTGACCTAGATAGATACTTGGTCTTGGAAAAAAGAGATGAACAGGTCAATATTGACAAACTGGAGGATGTCTCGCAATGTCGTCTCAATGTTCAAGGCTTATTGGATGTATTAAATGAGAACAAGGCTAAAATTGAGTCGATCGATTATGCGGCGAGTGACGAAGTACAATGTAGCATTAAGCAGAATGTTGGTACTTTCTCGCATCTAATCGGGGAATGGGCAAAGGATTCTAATATCAAGTTACATAACCTAATTGATACATGGAAAGAGGGTAGTTGAAAGCCTTTGAAGGGAGTTGCTGTTGTTTTCGATATCTGGTCTCCCTTCGCATACTTTCGCAAGTGTTTTACTACAACAACAGCCCTTACATTTTCTTTTATGCCACGAAGCGCCATAGAGGGAATGATCGGAGCAATAATGGGTATAGAGAGCGAAAATTACCCCGACAGGCTGGAGCATGCAAATATAGCTATCCAGATAATTAACAAAGTTAGCAGAATCCCATTCTCGATGGTACACACACATGTTGACGCTTGGAAAGAATTTGCATTGTATCTCAAGACTGGTTCGATGCACATAAAGCCAGACAAGTTCCGTGCACGCGTCAAAGTGGAATTACTACGAGAACCAAAGTATCGAATATACTTCAATCATGACGATATACAAGATACTCTCAAGCTCAGACTTCAAAGCCATGAGAGCGTTTTTACGCCGTATTTAGGGACAAGTAGCATGATTGCAAACTTTAACTACATCGGTGAGTATCAATTTTCTACTACATATCCTAAGGAACCAGTCTATGTTCACTCCTTGATACCCTTTTCTGATCGTTTTCCCCAAATCCATTTGGAAGATGGCATAACCTATGCCATTGAACAGAATATACCCATTCACCTGAGAGCCGACCGCTCAACAACTGGAACTTTCTCTGCACTTTATAGTCCCAATGGAGCCAACATAAAAGTTTCCGATGTGGAGACGCAAGCGTTGGAGACCGAGAGGGGAAAGGAACACGTCATCTTCCTTCCAACTCAAGTCTCATCCTGAGCGATTTCTTACACAACACCTGACGAATGTTGCCAACACTTGTAAAGTATTGATTCCATATCAAGTCCTATCATCTGGACTAAGCACTCATGAGGCGCAGAGATTAGCTCACCTTGTGGGCGTATCCCACGATGTTGGTAAAGCTACAAAATATTTCCAAGAATACATAGCTGGAAGAACCGTTCTTCCACAGCTGAGATACCATAGCCTCCTTTCGTCATTATATGCCTACTATGCAGCCTGTCAGCTGGGATTTGAGATGGGGAAAATCGTTCCGATATGTGCACAAATGATCGTCCAAAGCCACCATGGTGCTCTGAAGTCGCCAATTGCAGCAGCCAGCAAACTATATGGCTCCAAGGATCTCCTTAGAAAACAGGCTAGTGTTATCCAAAATATAGATGAACTTGACAGTTGCCTCGAGGAAATGAGAATGCCCTCTTTCAACGGGTTTCATAGTAAAATCGATAACTTAGTTATGGATCTGGCAAAGGCGGTGCCAGTAGCAGTTCATGAACAACGAAATAAATTTGGTAACTCTTTTTTTCCGTTCTTCATGACAAACTTATTCCTTTCAGTTCTTGTCGATGCGGATCGAATGGATGCAGCCCAATTACCATTTCCTAAGAGAGAAGTGGTTAGAGCAAAGGATGTTGAAGCCTATGTCAGGCTTATAAGTGAGCATGCTAAGAAATTAAAGGATATCGATGAGAATATCATTGAAGGACGCGATCTCTTGTTCGAGACATTATCAAAGGAAGCATCGACGATATCCTTGGATAGCAAAATTCTCTCTATCACTGCCCCGACTGGTTATGGAAAGACACTGGCAGGCATTCATTTCGCTATTAAATTGAGGGAGAGGTTATCTTCTCATGGATTAAATCCAAGGATAATATATGTCGCCCCCCTATTAAGTATACTTGATCAAAACGCTGAGGTTATACGACGTTCTCTCGGTATACAGCTCGATCAGAGCAACCTCCTGTTAATTCATCATCATCTTGCAGAAATGAATTACAGCCTGACAGAAGAATCAGAGGAATCATTTACTACGCTTAACTCCGAACTCCTCATAGAAGGTTGGAATGCGGAGATAATTATTACGACCTTCATTCAATTCTTTTATAGCATCCTAGGCAATAGGGCTTCACAATTAAGAAAGTTACATAACATGACAGGTTCAATTGTATTACTTGACGAAGTGCAGGCAATACCTCATGAGTACTGGGGACTTATACGAGAGGTAATCGGATTCCTATCTGAATATTTTAATATATATTTCATTTTGATGACCGCAACGCAACCACTTATTTTCCATTCTAATGAAATTCATGAATTAGTTAAAAAGTTTACAGATGAATACCAAAAACCTAGAGTTACGTTTAAAATAAAAATCAATCGCGAAATCCCTATAGACAAATTCATCAAAGAGGTAATGAAAATTATCTATTCTAAGCCTCATAGTAGTAAACTTATAGTTCTCAATACAGTCAAATCAGCAATGGAAATTTACCAAGCAATAGAAGCTCCTATAGAGAAGTATTATCTATCCGCAAACATAGTGCCCAAGCAGCGCCATGAGATATTAAGGGTAGTTATGGATGTTCTCAAGGAAAGAAGACCGATTGTGCTAGTCTCAACACAAGTAGTAGAAGCGGGTGTTGATATTGATTTTGACATGGCAATAAGAGATATTGGGCCAGTTGACTCAATAATACAAGTTGCTGGACGTTGCAATAGAAATGGTTCACGAGATTCAAAAAATTCACCTGTGTACATATACAATATAACAGATTCCAATGGAAGGAAATTAGGAAGACAAATATATGGTCCCTATTTAATTGAAAAGACGATGGAAGTGCTCACCAAACCTGGGACGCGAATTCCCCCTGATCATCTTTCCATCGATTACTATAAGGCGGTCACAAGCGGGACGAGTGAACTTGAGAGCGAGAAACTACTAAATTTTATACGCGATTTAGATTATGGGGGAATAGACGACTTCACACTAGTGGATGAGCAAGGATATGTGAGCGTATACATTGAGCTTGATCAAGAAGCCGAACACGTTTGGCATTCATATGAGGGGCTATTAGATATGCAGGGTTTACAAGCAAAAGAAGAGTTCTTGAAACTAAGAAAATTCTTTTATAATTACGTTATAAATGTGCCAAAAGATGATATAGCTGACCTCCACGCTATGAAAGGGTTCTACCATGTATCAAGAGATGATCTGCATAAATTCTATGATTTTGAAACTGGCTTTAGACGTTGATTTCTATTATTGGTAGGTAAGTGCGTGAGAATAAGCAAATAAGCATCCTTTATTCTCTCGTTAAGACAATATCCCATTTGCTTGGTGAAATGTTGGGCGTGTGGTCATACACTTTCAATCCTCATCTTATGAGTCTAGCTGTTGAAGCCTTAGTTAATTCATGTAATCGCTTGACCTCGGCGGCCTTTCAATCCTCATCTTATGAGTCTAGCTGTTGAAGCTGTCGAGGAATACGTGGACGATGTGGGAATGGGTGGCTTTCAATCCTCATCTTATGAGTCTAGCTGTTGAAGCCATGCCTTGACCGGGTGCGTGGCATCGAAGGCCATCGCTTTCAATCCTCATCTTATGAGTCTAGCTGTTGAAGCCCTAAACATTCCAGGCGACATAACGTTAGCTACCCTCATCTTTCAATCCTCATCTTATGAGTCTAGCTGTTGAAGCCAGGGGACCTCATCATGACATACACCGACTGGTACACTTTCAATCCTCATCTTATGAGTCTAGCTGTTGAAGCACAAACCACGGCTTAGAACTTGTGCCACCTATTGATACTTTCAATCCTCATCTTATGAGTCTAGCTGTTGAAGCAGAGGATCAGTACTACAGGGAGATGCAGAATGTCATCTTTCAATCCTCATCTTATGAGTCTAGCTGTTGAAGCTCTACATACTACATCGTACAGTCATTGAATATCTCTTTCAATCCTCATCTTATGAGTCTAGCTGTTGAAGCTTATCAGATAGTGAAAAAGGCATACTAGAAGTGTTAACTTTCAATCCTCATCTTATGAGTCTAGCTGTTGAAGCAAACGTCAACCTGGCCCAGCTGCCTCGTCCAGTCGTTCTTTCAATCCTCATCTTATGAGTCTAGCTGTTGAAGCGGATCACCGGAAGGATGCCGGCATAGTAATTCAGCGTCTTTCAATCCTCATCTTATGAGTCTAGCTGTTGAAGCGCTCGTGAAGTCCTCCCTCACCGATTCCGGATCCTGCTTTCAATCCTCATCTTATGAGTCTAGCTGTTGAAGCAGAAGGACCAGAACCGCCAACGCCACAACCATTCGACTTTCAATCCTCATCTTATGAGTCTAGCTGTTGAAGCCGTGATAAAGGACCTTGGCCCGCCTCACGATCTCATCTTTCAATCCTCATCTTATGAGTCTAGCTGTTGAAGCTGATCTGGAGCCTGGCGACCGCCTGGGCGTCAGAGTCTTTCAATCCTCATCTTATGAGTCTAGCTGTTGAAGCCTCGCTTGGACGTCCGAGAGCGCGTCCCCTCCGACTTTCAATCCTCATCTTATGAGTCTAGCTGTTGAAGCTTTCCTTTCAATACATAATACAATTTTTCTTGATACTTTCAATCCTCATCTTATGAGTCTAGCTGTTGAAGCAGATTAAATCAAGAATTAAGAAGGGCAGATATACAATTCTTTCAATCCTCATCTTATGAGTCTAGCTGTTGAAGCGGAGGGATATGACGCGAGACCTCAAGGGTAAGGAGCTTTCAATCCTCATCTTATGAGTCTAGCTGTTGAAGCCACAAGGTCGGAGGCCACACCATCAGCGTAATCGACCTCTTTCAATCCTCATCTTATGAGTCTAGCTGTTGAAGCGCCCAGGCCCCTAAGCCATGCCTTGCCGTCCCTCTCTTTCAATCCTCATCTTATGAGTCTAGCTGTTGAAGCCGTTGGTAAAGTTATCCTTGTACCACTTTTCCCTGCTTTCAATCCTCATCTTATGAGTCTAGCTGTTGAAGCGCCCGATAATCAGGACCGGATAGGCCTCGCCCATGTCTTTCAATCCTCATCTTATGAGTCTAGCTGTTGAAGCGCTGTCGTCCAGTACCTTGGCGCCGTAGGTCGCGTCCTCTTTCAATCCTCATCTTATGAGTCTAGCTGTTGAAGCGGG
>Ga0315312_1000263_pt1 | contig 74989 bp, 94 predicted proteins | sample TDP7_MG_FD_203629 | JGI IMG/M metagenome (GOLD analysis project Ga0315312, IMG submission 203629) | Freshwater sediment microbial communities from Lake Towuti, South Sulawesi, Indonesia - TDP7 | ecosystem: Environmental > Aquatic > Freshwater > Lake > Sediment | place: Indonesia: South Sulawesi...
TCTAGTAGTCTAAGCATAGCGTCTGAGTTGCTTATTGTCATGAAGGGATGGGGTTCCAACGCGTATCTGAGGCCTGCTTTCTCAGCAGCGTCGGCGCACTGCCTGAGAGCATCCACATAATCGTTAAATATCTTCGTCCAGTCTAGGTCGTATGGAACGACCGCTTGAAAGATTTGGGCTAAGGGTCTGCCTTTGATATTCGGCCATGGATATTTCGGGTCATCTTGCCACGGCCAATGGGCAACGTTGAGCACCGTCTTTGTTCCGAGTTCCGAGGCTACTTCGACCTGTCTCTTAAAGAACCGAACGGCTTCCGCACGCTTCTCTTTCTTCAGACTTGCCATACCCGAGGTGATGCCGTGGAGCCCAGAAATCTCTATACCCAGAGACCCGAATAGGTCCTTGAGTTTCTTAATCTCTGCACGTGTGTAATATTCATCCAATGTCTTCCTGTTCCAAGCTATTATCTCAGCGCCGCCATATCCCAGTTTAGCGATTCTTTTCACAGCATCTTCGTAGGGCGGCATCCATTGGAAAGGCCAGACACAGGCACTTAACTTTAGCTTCATTTAGCAACATCCTCCGTCATAGAGTGTTTAGTCAGCTGTTTACACCCGGTCTGCATTTAAATCTACCGATTGACCTCTCCTTAGCCGCCGTTCTTGTTGAAAAAGGGTAGCATTTCTGCAGACTGATTCATAGCCATTCGATAAGATGTGGAAAATCTTTAGAAAGGGACAGCTTTCGCAAAGTGGGGTAGCGTCTCTACGCGATGTATATGGCTGGCCTGTAAGGTTTCGCTAGCTTCGCTCTGTTTCTTGGGTCATGACGCTCCGAATCTTCTTCGCCGTGGATAGAGACTGTTGCGTTAAGTTCTCTTTCGAGAAATCTTTGGGCTTCAAAGAGTATGCGCTCCTCATCTACAACCCCGATCTCTATGAGTCTAGTCTTTCTATCTTCGGACATCTGGTTTATATCGCCTATTGCCTGGCTGACAAACTCTGCAACCTTCTTGGCCTCTTTTCTGAGCTCGGGGTCGGAGAGGAGTTTTCTCATCAAGTCTTTCATCTCAGCTTTCTTGAGGATCGATTCTTCAAGGGTTCGAAGGTAGGTCTTCCATTTCCACGGTGCAGTCACATAATAGCATACTCTCTTGGGAGTGATCTTCGTGGCCCTTATGATGTTGGATGTGTCCTCTAATAGGTTTGTAACTAGGCGCTCTGCTTCTTCAGCTTCCAAATCGATGTTTGAATCTCTAGGCATAGGCCACTCGGCTGTCGAGACGAACCCTTCGTTCCCGATCAGGTGCCATAGCTCCTCGCACAAGTATGGAGTAAACGGAGCCATAAGACGAACCCATACGTCTACCACTTCTCTCAGAACAGCCGAGTTCGGAGCGTCCGTTCTTCTTAGATACCATCGGATATCGTTCCAGATCTCGAAAAGCGCAACTTCAGCGGATGTTCTCGTCTTCAACACCTCAATCGCCTCCTTGACCTCTTGGATTCTGCGTTGAACTGCGCTGAGCAACCATCTATCTAGACTTGTCACGACGTCTATCTTGGGGAGACTCAAGACCTCGTTCACGAAACTGCACAGAGATTTGAGCTTCGCATCTACACCTCTAACGTTTTCTTCACGCCAGTCTGGATCATCCATATCTTGACCGGCGAGAACTAGCGTCAACCTTGTCACGTCTGCTCCATACTGGTTAACAGCACCTTTCAAAGTGATGAAGTTACCCTTTGACTTTGACATCTTCTCACCCTCGATGGTCAATACGCCGTTGACGCCTATGCCGCGCGGCCACTGTTCCCTGGGAAAGAGGGCTGTATGCTGAAAGATGAAGAACGAAAGATGATTAGGGACAAGTTCCTTTGCGGAGACCCTAAGGTCGACAGGATACCAGTACGTAAACTCCTCTCTCATCTCACGCAAGACTGGCGAATCTATATTTGAACTCTTTGCGGCGGCTTCCAGAATGTCATCTCCTAGAAAAATGTAGTTGAATACAGCATCTGTGAGCTGTTCAGGCTTGATGTCATATTTCCTAACGTGCTTCGCGATGGTGTAGAATGCCATATAGATTGTAGAGTCGCTCAAGGTTTCTACTATCCAGCCTGGGCTCCAAGGCAGGGGGGTTCCCAAGCCTGTGCGCCGCGCGCAAGCCCACTCGCGAAGCCAATCGATCTTATCATGGAAATAGGCGCGAGCCGTTTCTGGAAATATCCCTGCGTTGTCAACAGCCTCGTGAGCCAATTTCTTCCATTCCTGATCTGAATAGCGGAGAAACCACTGATCTGAAAGGATTTTGACAATGCACCTTGTCATACATCTGCAGACAACTTTCTGGGGAAGATCGTACATTGAGTCGGCGATATTCATCTTCTTGAAATCCTCTATCAACTCAGCCTTGGCGTCCCTAACGAGTTTTCCAGCATACTTTCCGCAGATCGTCTTCAAGACACCGGTGTGAAACTCTTTCTTGTATATAGTTGAGGTCGCTTCATCGACATTGGGGTCGAACTGGTCCTTGATCCCCAACTGCTCCACAATTTCAACTGCAGGGTAATCTCCGTAACCTTCCACACTGATTAGGGATATGGGTCTGATATTCTTGGCGATTTCAGGGCTCAGACCGAACTCCTTCAGCCTCTCAGGGTTCTCAGCGAGATCTCTGATGGCGATCCAGTCTGCTGGAGCGTGGGCTGGAACACTGTAAACGATGCCAGTAGCAGCCTCTGGGTCTACAAACCATCCCGGTAGTATGGGAAGTTTCCTATTCGTGATTGGATCTCGAAAGTACTTTCCAATCAGCTCGGAACCCTTGAATTCGCGTAGAATATTGACTTCCCTTAACTGTTCGCTCAGCTTGATTGTGGCTTGCTTACTGATTATCCATTTTTCACTGTTGACTTCTGCCTCTGTATAAGTGGCTTCTGGGTTGACGAACATATTAGTGACGCCGTAGATTGTTTCAGGACGGAAAGTTGCAGCGGGCAGATAACCGTCGCCGAAGGGAAATTTCAGCAGTGTGTACTCCTCAGGTGAGACTCCCATACCTTCTAGTCTGTCGTGATCACCAGTTGGACTTTGATCGTGAGAACACCAGACAACGGGGTGCGTACCTCTTGCGACGTATCCTTCCTTCCGAAGGGTTTCATACTGCCACTCCACGAAACGGCTGAATGTCGGTTCTAGGGATGTTGTGTGGAACTCCCGTCGCCAATCAATCGAATAGCCAATGCGTTTCAAAGCCTCCCTTCCTTCACGTGTATAGTAGTTCGCCAGATAGACTGGGTCTACAAAGTTCGCCAGTTCTTCGTCTGGAACCCCGTCGATCTCTTTAAGTGCCCTAATCTCGTCTTTCTCACCCATCTTCACCCGCAAGGCAGCGCCCAAGATGGGTTCACCTGTCCAGTGCCATGCCCAAGGAAAAAGCACATTGTATCCCTGCATTCTCTTGAAACGCGCATATATGTCAACTCGGGTGGCGGTAAATCCGTGGCCAATGTGGAGCGGACCATTCATGTAGGGATATGGGAAGGTGACGAAACACTTCTTTCTGCCAAGAACAGGATCAACTTCGAAGATTCTCGCTTCTTCCCACTTGTTTCTCCACTTCTCTTCAATCTCTCTCCAATTGAGCTGCACGAGATATCCCTCCTATCTTTTCACGAACAACTTTCTCGACCTTGGCTAATGCCAGAGGAAGATTACTAACCTGGGCTCCTCCTCCCTGTGCAAAGTCGGCTCTGCCGCTTCCTCCCCCTCCCAACTCAGATGAGACTTCCCTTGCGATATCGTTCGCTTTGATGCCCAGTTCTTGGGCTTCCCGCCCCACCATGACGACGACTCTTGCGGTGCCATCTAACCTGAAAAACACCGCAACAACCTTAGGATCTAATCTTGCAAGTTCACTGGCTATTTTTATTATTTCATCGACCTCAGCATCATGAACTACATCTGTTACCAATTTGAGCCCGGAAATCTCTTCAGACATCGCCAAGTATTTTTCAACTTCTAATCTGGCGTATCTCTCGATGAGCCGGTCTCTATCTTTACGAATGTCTTTCCAGTCTGAAAGGGCGCGTTCGACTGTTCTATCAACTTTCTCAATGGGCACTTCGAGTAGATCGGCGACCCTATGGAGCCTCGATTCCTCTTCCTGCACCGTCTCTAGGGCTGGACCTCCAGCGCTAAAGATCATCCTCTCAACCCCATCCTGTATTCTTTCTGTATGGACTATCTTTATTAAGCCGATTTCTCCTGTCGTCTTGCAGTGGGTGCCACCATCAGCCTCAACATCCCAGTTTTCAACGATTACGATACGGATTTCCCTTCCCGGCACAACGCCGCCCTGATATAGTCTGAATCCGTATTTTCTTTCAGCCTCTTCGCGAGGAACCCATAAAGCCTTAACTGGCAGATTCTTCATAACTTGGCAGTTTGCCAACCTTTCAATCACATGAACCTCATCCAGGGTCAACCTTCTATAATGCGATATGTCAAGTCTAGACCTTTCGACATCTTTCTGGGCTCCGGCTTGCCACACATGCTCACCTAAGACTCGCCTAGCAGCACTATTCAGAATATGAGTTGCCGTATGATGCCTCATAAGGCTGATTCTACGGTCCCAGTCTAGGACACCGCGGACTTCCATGCCTTCTTGAGGAACATCTCCCTCAACGAAGTGTACGATGACGTTCCCAAATTTTTGGACATCGACGACTTTTGCCCGGTTTTCGTTGAACTCCAAGTAGCCCCTGTCTGAAGGCTGTCCACCTCCTTCCGGATAGAACGCCGTCTTATCCAGTATGATGCGACCGTCACTTAGGACCCGGATAACCCTACCCTGAAACTCCGAGATATACTGGTCCTCATAGTAGAGCGTACTGGTCTCAGGCAAACCCTTGACTTCCTCATCTAGTTCTGTCAAGCCAGACAACTCTACCATTTGCGGGGTTCTCATATGTCTATCCGCCACGAGACTGTAGAAGTTCTCTGGAACTGCGACGTTTATGCCTTCGCCCTTAGCCATTTCGCTCACTATCTCCGGTGGAAGACCATGTGAATCGTAGAGCTCTACTAAAGTTTCGAGCGGTAGGTCTTTTACTTCTTTCGTCTTCAGTTCCGCGCCTTTTCTCTCGACTAGGCTCTTTCCCCTACTTACTGTCTGCTCAAACTTGCTTTGCTCCACCGAGAGAATATCTACTATGTGATTCCGTATCTCTCTTAGATGTGGGAAATCTTTAGACCAGTAGCCTATCTGCATATCTATTATATCTGGCATCTTGTTCTCGATAGACAGGCTCCTCAAAAGCCGGTAGGCTCGTCTAATCATCAGTCTAGCGAAGTATCCCTCTTGAGCATTAGAGGGAACAACACCCTCAGCTAACAGGAATGCAATACATTTTGTGTGGTCGGCGACCTCGAAAGCGTTCAGAATCGGTTTAAGAATCGCGTGAAGATCTCGTTGAGTCAAGCCAACTCTTTCAGCCATGTAAGCCCATTTTTCGCCGCGCCCTACGCTCTTCGAGAGGTTCATGAGGCCGGATAATTTGGATATTTCCCCGAGGAGTTTGGCATCAACCGTCACGATGTTGGCAATATTCATTATCTTGTCCAGTATCTCACCGTAGACGGCGTGAAAACAGCTTAAAGAGCCCTGAGACAACCATGTAAACCGCTCAATTCCGTATCCTGTGTCGACGGTTCTTATCGGCAACTCTATGTATTCATCGCCGACGACCTTGTACTTCATGAAGACTAGCGTGGCAACCTCCAATCCGCCTACTATGCTCTCAACATCTGGACCTGCGTTTCCCCCACCAGACCAGACGCCTTCCTTGTAGATGACCTCTTCAGATTTTACGCCTAACTCTTTTCTAGCGAACTCGTGATGATAACGCACAGTCCGGTCTTTCCAATAGACTTCTTTCTCTTGCGAGTTGAATGCGTGGTGACCACCCATCTCAAAGATCGTCAAGTGACGCCCGAAAGTAGGACCCACATTGTCCACATCTAGGAAGCGAACGCACGGCTGACTTATGACTAAGGGATTAGCTGGCGGCGGTATTATCCCCTCTGTGACGTAAGGCTGAAAATCGATTATGCTAGCGTTGGTGAAGTAGAGGTCATCCCTCCATCTAGCTACGATGGGATAGGGCTTAATCCTCTCATGTCCATTCCTCTCAAAAAAGGAGAGGAACTTTTCTCTCAACTCCCTTAGGCCGTATCTTTCCCGGGTCGGCGGGTCATTGATGAAAGTATACTCTGCACATCCTTCAGTAGTGGATTCGCCGCAGAGATTCTGATCTGGGTCTTGTGTCCAAAAGCACTCCTTACACCTGGGGCACATCTTCCGAACGTAACCATTCTCATCAAAGAAAGGAAGATGATACTCCTCCTCTCCGAACCTTTTCAACACTCATCTCTCGCAGAGTATCTTTCGAATTCTACACTAAAATAGCTTAAGATTTTTTCTTCTTTTGATTAAAGAACCGAAGAGAAAATGATCTTGGTGAAAGTGCTAGCCGAATAAAGCTCCAAGGCCTTCTAGGGCTGCTTCTTCCTTCTTCTCTTCTTCCTCTTCTTTCTTCTTCTCCTCTTTAGTGGGCTTCTCCTCAGCGGGCACTCTTGTGGGTGCTGTTGGGGCGGCTAGTGGCACAAAAGCTGACGAAGACTTGATCGCCTCATCAATGTCAACTTCGGAGAGGGCAGCTACAAGAGCTTTAACCCTAGTCGGGTCAGCATTGATTCCAGCCGCATTGAGGACTCTAGTTACGTTGTCCTCGTCTATCGGCTTCCCAGCTCTATGAAGAAGCATCGCAGCATACACGTACTCCATCACACTCACCTTACTGATCGGTTAATTGTCTACTTTTCTACTCTTTCAAAGGAACATGACGAAATAAACTTTTCGCCAAAGACACTGACTGGGGACACTTCATCACAGAGAATTTTCCACGCTCAACGCCAATTTTCAGTCCTAAGTTACCGAGCAGAATCGATAACAAAGATGAAGAATTTACCGCGTATACTTGCTACTCAATTCCAATAAGGGAGACACCGGACGGGGCCAACGCCCGAGTCATGGTGTCTTCTGCGACGCCTCTATTATTTTCTGGGTCATACATGGCCCCGACAAGTCTCTCGAAATCCAGCTGGTTCACTCTGGCGCAGGCAGACCTTAAGGCGTTAATGTTTAGGATTAGTGCTGTCTCGACGGGTACCCTCTCAGGATTTATATCGATTCCCAGACGGCCTCGGTAGCCATACATCTTCAAGACAAGTAAGCCAGCATAAGTTTGGTCGATGCCTAGAACACCAACATTAAGGTCTTGGTCGTAGTTGCCTAAAGGCTGACTGTTCCAATGGGTGTGAGCAAGTCTCCCCTCTCGCAGGATAGAGGCCAAGGCGTATGCAAGCTCTTCGTGTCCCATCAAGACGTGGCCTACCTCTGGGTTCAGTCCTACAAGAGCGTGCCCCTCTTTGAGGAGCCTCTTGTTCTCGTCAGCTTTCAATAGAGCCTCAATGTTCCTTGCCATTAGAATCCCGTTTGCCGTGTTTCTATAGATGTTGTTTCCTCTGGGTTCATAGGGCTTGGGCTCGATCGTTACTCTTACGCCGGACACCTCGTCCATGGCTTCGGCAAGTCCGCTCTCGAAATTATCCCACATCCTGTAGAAATCTACGCCTACGGGGTTTTCATAGCCATCTATGCCCGGCCAGACTATGGCGAAATCGGTCCCCAGCTCGGCGTTCAGTTTTAATGCTTCAATCGTCCGATCGATAGCTTTTTTTCGCACTTTAGGATCGGGGTTCGAAAGAGAGCCGAACTCGAAGGCTTTTTCGAAGAAAATTGCTGGGGCGATCGCTACAACTCTTATTCCCGTCTCTTTCTGCAGGCCCTTGTACTCGTCTACCAGGTCGTCGTTTATCTCGATTGGATAGTGAGCTTCCAGTCCGAAGGTGGAATCTATAACTCCCTTGTCATAGAGTGTCTTGACCTTCCCCAATGTATCGTAGATCGATCCCCTCGGCGTATAGGGCTCGTGGAATCTGCCGCCACCTGGAAAGAAATACCAGACTCCAGCGGAGAAGCGCGGTTCTAGGCGAAAACTTTTCAAGTGCTTGAGCATATCCTCTTTACTTCTTCTTACCTTTTGGTCACGCAGATCGAGCATATCAGATCAACCTCATCAATCTAGACAGATGTTTGAAAAATTATTCGGCCTATTGATTATAAATTTTTTCCCTTTGCTAGGTCTCACTTTTCTGATATCGAAACTCGCTAAAGTTGAAACTTCGAGTTTAAGATCAAGGCTTCTGTGTACGCTTTTCTTATTAAATCCACTATTACCTCCGGAGAGATTAGACTTACGTTAAGAGCTAAGTTGTGTGCTTCCCCGTGAGCTATTTGTAACAGCATCGAGATATTTTCAGCAGTCGGATAGCCTGCGTTCAGAGAGAGGTTAAATGCGCAAGTGTATGCTTCTCCTATTGCTTGCTCGAATTCTTTCAGATCTAAACGTAGCTGATCCTCTGTTAGAAGTAGGCCATCGTCATAGACAACCTTCAAGGACAGCCCGGCTTCCACGGGTTTTATCCTCAGCTTCGATAAGACGGCTGCAAGCCTCTCGGATATAACATCGCCTGCCTTAGTCACTAAAGTATCGCGATTAATCCAAACGCTTCCAGACTCTATCCTCGTAGCTATCCCCACAGCGTTCAGCTGGCTTATGATTGGGCCTGGCGGTAGTCCGGTATTTCCGGCGGGAACGAGTATATCTTGCGCGGCTATATCGCCCACTTTGGCAACCATCTTCACCTTGCTCCTCTCAAGGAGTGCCGCTAGTCTGAATGGATTGATGTTCGCAAACAGAAATATGTTCGATCCTTCGAGGAAGCCGCTCAACTTCTCAATGTTCGGACTGTCCTCATATTCAGAAATCACCCTCTCCATCAGAGAATTCTTGATAACCCGAAGATGAGCATCCTTCGCAAGTTTCTTCTTGAGCTCCTGGAGCTGAGATGCTCTGACCTTATGTAAATCGGCTATACCCATGACTTCATATTGTTTGAGAAGATCCTTAACCTCTTCAATTTTACGTGACCTTTCCAGTAGTATTTGGCGCTGCAATCTCGATTCCTCTGACTATCGGTTCAATTTTATCGGAGGACCCATCGTCGTTTTCAAGTAGATCGACCTAATGTTTTCGGTTCCTCTCTTCAGTCTCGCCTCAACTCTTCTGATCACAGCCTGAGCATTGTCTATTAGATCTTCATCTGTCATGTCCTCAGTGCCAATCCGAGATTGGAGAATTGGCTGTCCTCTTGTTCTAACTCCGGTCATCTTCCGATGCCTCTCAATCGCATGCTCAATATTGTCCGTTGGGGGCAAAGGTGTTGGCATCTTCCCTCTAGGGCCTAAGATTGGACCGAGGACTCTGCCTACTAGGGGCATCAAGGGAGCCTCAGCAATGAAGAAATCCGCTTTCTTCGCTATCTCTCTCTGTTTTTTCTTATCGTTGGCAAGATTATCTATATCTTCTCTCTGCAGAACTATGTCAGCACCGGCTTTTCTAGCTCTCAGGGCCATGTCTCCTGTAGCAAGCACGCATATGCTGACGTTCTTACTTATTGGACGCGGCAGCTCTATTATCTCCTGTATTCTGCCTTCAGGCGCCTTCACATCAACATCGCGAAGATTTATTATGAGTTCCACTGACTGATTGAAGTTCCTCTTTCTTGACTCGGACCTCAATTCTTTCAATGCTTCTTGAATCTTCTTATTCTCTATCGGCATTCTGATCCCAAATTTTAAGTCATCAGAAAGTTGTAATCAGTTATAAAAAGGTTATTGGTCGGCTCCAACAAGCATCTGATCGTACTTTCCTTCATCTATCTCACGTTGAACCTCTCGTGGATCTTTCTGCTCCACGGTCACCCCCATACTGACACAGCTTCCCAGAATCTCCTTGATCGCCGCCTTCGAATTTCCCGCCAACAGAGAGGGCATCTTCATCTGGGCGATACGAATAATCTGTTCAAGGGAGAGGTTTCCAACCTTCTGGGTGTTGGGGGTTCCCGAGCCCTTATCTATTCCGGCTTCCTTGACTATTAACGCTGAGGTTGTTGGAACCCCCACGCTGACCTCAAATTCCTTGGTATCCAGATCAACTGTAATCTTGACAGGCACCTTCATGCCGGAGTAATCCTTCGTAACCTCGTTAATCTTGTTCACGATGGCGAGAACATTAACGCCTAATGGACCTAGAGCCGGCCCCAAAGGCGGACCGGCCGTTGCCTGTCCGCCGCTCACGAGCGCTTCAATGACCTTCTTCTCCGACATGTTACCCTTCCTTCTTCGCTTTCTCGACGATCTTTACATAGTCCGCGTGAACGGTGATCGGCAAGGTAAATGTCGCCTCGAGGAGCTCTATCGTGATCTCTTCTTTTGTCCTGTCAACCCTACTTATTTTTGCTCTCATTCCCTTGAATGGTCCCCCTACGACCTCTACGATATCATCTAGGTCTAAATCTTCTATTACAGATTTCACCACAATATACCTTTCAATCTCAGAGAAGGAGACAATTCCTGGAACCCTCGATCTGACATGCTTTATCCCAGTAATGGCTTGCTCGATGAAGTGCGGACCTGTGGCTTCTAGGAACACGTAACCCTTAAGAGTCTCCGGCACGAGTATAGCCTTGACTGGCAAATTGTTCACCTCAACCCTACTTGCGATTAGACTGGCGACGTTCCTCTCTTGACCAGCCGTTGTCCTAACAGCGAAGATCGTCGTAGATAATCTTGCTTCTTCTTTACCGCCCATCTGCAAACCCCGTCTATTGGAATCCTTGCATTAACCATGATATAAACCTGTTTTTCAGCGTGCGAAGATATAGCTGCGTTATGGATCATTTATAGACTAAGACCTTGCCGCGATGAATCGAATCGTTTCTGGGAAAACAGAGAGAGTAGGCTGGATCCCAACGTCTAGCCTACTGAAACTCCGGTGTGAGAGCCCCAACCGGACTCAGATCCAAATGAGCTGTCGATGAAGCTTATGATCATAGGCGAAAAGCCTTTAGACTGCTAAGAGTTCTAATCTAACCAGCAGATTCAGAACGCGCACCAAAAGAATAAGTTTAATGATGATTCAATTGTACTTTTTTCTCATTAACCATTTATTAGTCCCTATGACTTGGCATTCATACCCTTCATTTGAAAAATGAATCAGTTTAATGGAAATTAAATTTCACTTTTTTGGGGCGTTTCATTAACCATTTGTTTTCTCCAATTGTCTGGTAATCGTATCCTTTATTTGTGAGTTTTGAGAATAGACATAGAACGGATATCCCAGCTTGGTGTTATGCACTAAAAATAGGCGAAATGTACGAGCGTCTGGACCATAGAGGGAATAAGGAAGAAATCGTAAATATGATAATGAACAAAACAGGTTTTTCACGGACCTCAACACAATGATACTTAGAAATATCGGGATTGCCTGGGGAAATTATCGAGCTGATGAAAGAGCTCGAAAAACGCTCAGAAAGAGTAAAGGAGCTCATAAAGCGATGCCCACCCTGGGCATGGAGCGTGTGTTGAGCGTTGAAAAAGCTGAGAAAATTGCAAGAGAATTTAGTGGATTTTCGCTAAAAAAGATGTTCGAGGTAGCTGCTTACGTCATGTCACCTACCTATCAAACAGAAATGGTTCTCTTGTGAGGATGAATTAAATACTTAGGATAAATACATTCATACGTGGAGGTGAAACCATTGGGACCCATTCCTGGTAATATGATCAAAAGACTGGTTGCTGAGAAGAAGCTTCTGATTGAGCCTTTCCACGAGGATGGAATACAACCCGCTTCCTACGATGCAAGGTTGGGTTATAAAATTTTGGCAGGTCCAATTCTGGATGAGAGGGGGCGCTCTATGGACTTGAGGGAAGAGAAGAAAAACGAGTATGCGATTGAAACTGGTCAATTTGTTTCAGTTATGACGGAGGAGAAATTCACATTTCCAAACGATATATGTGGCAGATTCGGGTTAAAATCTTTTTACACACGGATGGGGTTGATTTCATTTGGCGGCATTCAGATAGACCCTGGTTGGAGGGGGCACTTAGTGATATCGTTAACTAATGTGGGTCCAGAACCAATTAAACTCGAAATGGGAAAGAAGATGTTCACTATAGAATTTCATAGACTTGAAAGTCCTACCGAATTTCCTTACAGCGGAGAGTACCAAGATCAATATGACTTTCCGGAAGAAGATAGAAAATACGTTGTAGAAGCAGAAACCCAGACTCTGGCCAAGATCCCCATGTTAGAAGCGAAAGTAACAACGATGTCGAGAACGTTGTCGGAAATATCAAAAATGGTGGGTTTAGACCCGTTTAATATACCACTAGATGAGTTCGATAGGCTTCCGTTCGATGAATGGAAAACCTTAGCAAATAGAGCTTATGAATTATGCGTGGATGAGATCAAGAAAGCCTTCAAAGAGGCAGAGTTTGTCGTAGTGTGTGATTGGAATGTTGTGTTAACTACAAACGATCCCCCAAAAGTGAGTGGTGAGGAAATTGTCAAGTTTGCGAAAAAGTTGGGTAAGCCATGTTATACATTCTCCAGACCGCTTATAATCGAAGAGGTTACTTGGTCGGTCGTCAGAGAAAGAGACGAAGATTATTACCCAACTGTGCAAATGTTGATTGGAACAAGCTCGTGGGATACTAAGGAGTTGATAAAAAGGGGAAAAAATATGGTTGCTGACTTTGATACTGGAAATCCATACCGTTATCTTATCCTTGATCAGAAAGTTGGTGAGGGCATAGTTTCCCCTCCAACCCGCAACGAGATTATTACAGGACAACACATAGGAAGGTTCTACAACTATTTCTGGAGAATAGTTCTTGCAGGAATCAGGGACATTAAAAGAAGTTTTAAATCCAGAGAATTATTTACCCAATTAGTGTTAAACTGGAACGACAGCCCATTTGTAGAGGCAAGTCCACATCGAGAGGGATTTACTGGAAGATGTCTCATGTTTGATTTCAATTTCAGAATAACATTGGATCCGAAACTGAGAACCTCTACAATTGAGTATATAAGATAGGATATTACAACTAAGTGAGCCTTTGTGAGCGGCTAGAATAAAACTTCTATACTGAAGCCTAAAGATTAGAGAAATTTAATTTCCGTTAAATAAGTTTGTATCACTGGCGGCTGCGGATAGTCTGTTAACCAATTCCATTCGCTCTCATGACTGGGTTAGACCCCGTTTCCGATTCTTGCTGAACTTTCATACTTCACGCTCTTCAATCTTTCAATTAAGTCGGACAGATGAGAGGTTTCGGTCGGTTCCTTCAGGCTCAAACTGGAGCAGATCTTCTTTATGACTATGTTCTCGATTATCATTGTAGCATTTTCGCCGATCATCTCCCTTAGAGCCTTCATGAACTCATCCGGATCTTTGTGGCAAGTTTCCGCATCGAGGTTATGTTGGTGCCGGACATAGTCATAGATAACCTCCTTGATGGTTGTTCCCAGAATCGTCTCCAGAGTTTCATCTATGGCCGCGCTGATGACACTTCTGTATTGATTAAACAGTTCAGAATCTGATGGTTCGCTTGCCAGATCGGCGTCCAGAAGGATGACCTCCTCCCCAAAATTGAAGTGTTCGCTGAAGGTATCTAAGCTTGATGTCACCTAGCGAAACCGGAATAAAGTGACAGGTCACCTGATCTGAACATCTTAACGCCTATTAGATTCATTTTGTAAAATATGGTAGTTGCCAAGGTGTCCTGTGATGTGCCCCGACATAATTGCGCTAGGCGAGATACTGGTTGAGATAATGCGGAAGGATCGAAATGTTCCCCACAGTATCCCCGGAGTCTACCTGGGACCTTATCCAAGTGGTGCCCCAGCCATCTTCATAGATGCGGCCGCAAATCTCGGAGCCGAGTCTGGCTTCATCGGTGTGGTTGGTGAGGACGAGTTTGGCGAGCTTTTACTTCACCGTCTCAGAAAAGACGGGGTTGACACGAGTCACATGAGGGTTGGGAAGGGGTACACAACAGGCACAGCCTTCGTCATGTACTATTCGTCAGGTGTTAGAAAGTTCGTATTTCACCTACGGCACTCAGCAGCGGGTCAACTCTCGCCCGACGATTTGGAGAATGAATACATCTCCGACTCCAAGCTCTTACACGTGATGGGTTCTTCCCTAGCCGTCAGTGAGAGTAGCAGGACAGCATGCTATAAAGCTGTCGAGATGGCGCAAGATTCAGGCGTCACTGTGACCTTCGATCCGAACCTTAGGCCTGAACTATTAGACGTTGAAACCATAAGGAAGATATGCGAACCTGTACTCAGAGTGAGCCGTGTCGTATTTCCTAGCAGTAATGAGGCAGCAACACTTACGGGAACCCTTGAACCCGTTGAAGCAGGGAGAAGGCTCATTGAGATAGGTCCAGAGATAGCTGTCATAAAGATGGGGGATAGAGGCGCAGCCGTAGTTACGAGAGAAGAAACCCTTTTCGAGCCGGCATTCGAGGTCTCGGAGGTCGACCCAACTGGCGCAGGAGACATCTACGATGCGGCTTTCGCCTGTGGCTTACTTAAGGGTTGGTCCCTAACGAAGACAATGGGGTTCGCAGGAGCCGCTGGAGCGATGAAGGTCACTAAGTTCGGCCCCATGAGCGGGCCTTGCTCAATCAACGAGGTTGAGGAGTTCATTAAGAAGACCAGTAAGAGGAGGCTTCGGTTGGAAACCTATTAAGTGCAGGATTGTCGTCGACTATGCAGGTAGAAGCTCCCTATTTGTCAAGTATATCTACTTTCGGTTTAAACTTATGACCCTGAGCCTCAAGCGTAAGCGCGCGCCTCAAGCCTGACTCTAACCCTGCTCATATTTACTGGTAACTTACACTCCTCCTTTCTCGCGACCCCTGTCATCTCATGTTCAACGAACTTTATTAAGCCAAGATAATTAGCTATCTCGGTAGGAAATAGTGTGATGCTTGCTCCTGTATCAAATATTAGCGTAAACAACTTTTCAGTCCAGGTTTCGTTTGTCCCCTTAAATCTGGCTTTTGCGATTGGATAGAAAACTTCGTGGAAGCCTATTCCAAAAGCCTCCTTCAGTTTCTTCTCTATCTCCTCACCAAGCCTTACTTTCCTAAGCGGGAAACTAGCTTGGTAGGCAAAGAGCTCACCTGACTGGATAAACTCTATCGTACATTCAACCCTCTCCGTTTTTTTCAATACATTAGAGAGGCGTTTCCCGTAGGCAATGACCTCTCGTCCCTTAACCGCAATGTACATGTTTGGATACTTCTTCTGCAACTCCAAATAATGCTCCATAATCCAATCTGAAGTGGTCAAATTAACCTCACCACTGTCCTTATCATTGAATGACCTTATAGGGAGTGTTGTGATTACGAAGCTTTCTTTTCAATTTGACCCTTATCCGAGTCCTTTCTCTTCTTTATTGAGGTGTTGGTGGGCGTCTCTATTATCTGGTGTTTGAGGCGTTTAGGTGTGTTGGGATGGTTTGGTATGTTGTGTTTTGTGTCTCCTATTGATGGCAGCGTCACAACTTGATTGGGTTGTAGAAGCTCTTCTAACGTATTTGTGCAAGAGGTGATTATGTGAAAATTGTGCTCGACGAGGGTGTTCCCTAGTCTTTTCTCTTCCTTCAAACAGATCGCGAGGAGCCGCGTTGCGTACGGATGCAAGGTTGATGATCTTCATTAGCCTAGGCTATAGGCTCGGACCCTGTCCCCACCCCTATACATTTCCGCAACATCCAATGTCGCCTTGACATCGTTTCTACACCATGCAAGGCGATCCGTGTCTCAAGAAGAAAAAGGCTTAACTCTTTATCAACCTAAATCAGACAAGAAGCGAATAGGGCTTGCGCAAATGGCGAGGTCGCGACTGAAATGATAGTAACTGTAAGGGCTCATGCTGAGATGAGAATGAGGGATCGGGGAATTATGGAAACACAAATTCGCAAGGTTTTACAGAATCCTAAAGAGGTGATCTCGGTAAGATACGGCCGATTGGCTGCATACGGCGAGGTTGAAGAGACAAAGCTAGTAGTTATATATGAGAAGAAAAATGAAGATATTGAAGTTGTCACTGCGCTATGGGTGGATGAAAGGAGGTTAAGGAGGCTTGGCTTCACTGGAATATGACTCTAGTTGCAACGCATTATACATTCGGCTGAAGAGAGGGAAAGTGGCGGAAAGCGAGCCGATCTCGGATAACCTTGTCCTAGACTTGAGCAAGGGGGGAGAAATACTCGGAATAGAAGTGCTGGGTTCAACACCAATAGATACGACAAAGTTCTCTCACCCGGTAAAGATCATCGCTAAAAAAGCAAGGTCATCATCTAAAAGCTCAAATTGAGAACGGAATATGTGGAGGAGTGTTTTGGCTGCAGATATGGCTGTCTCACGCTGCGTGTAGCGTCGCTCAGAAAATTGGCTAAGATGGCCCGCGTCCTCGGCCTCCTAACACAAAAAGTCTACCAATTTTGGAAAAATCAGATCTAAGATTCTTACAAGGTTGGGGTGGGTTTTCTGGAATTGTGGAGTTTACTTTAGTAGTATCCTTTTGCTGGCGTTTAGTATAGTTAATCCGACTATTTTTCCTTCTTTGAGGCGGATGATCATCCCTTCCTCAGTTATGTCTGGGTCGCCGGCTTCTTGGGGCTTCCCAAAGCTTATGTAGAGGACGTCCCCTTCAGGATCATAGTCGAAGGCTATGTTGTGTATCAGCTCCGTCTTCTCCAAAGGACGCCCCTTCTAAGTAATTTTAGGGCTTGGTTATAAAGAATGCTGTTATGACGAAGGCCTCTTCATCTAGCTCCCGATACACTACATAGAGGTATTTTGGGCGTTTAGGAGCTCACTCACAAAATCTTAGGGCTAGATACTCGCCAAACCATCCCGAAATGGGATAGCCTAGATCTTCTACCGCCGTTTTAACTTCATCAATGTACTAATTTCTTACGCTGAGCTCCGGGTGATCCTTTAACATCTTATCGATCCATGTGGCTCTAGTTAAGCGTATCCTTTTCCCGAATTTTGACCTTGTGACGAAGACACTATGTTCGGACGCTCTATCCGCCAATGCTACTCTCCATCTCTAAGCCTCTAACCTGCCTCAGCATATGGTCTGGTGCTAATGAGGTTGATGTTGAGATAACAACACCACAACTTGGTTGGGTTGTAGAGGCTCTTCTAACTTTGTCTTCCACTTACCATCCTTCCCACAGAGCACTGCCCGAATACTAAAAGACAATTCTTGGTCTCTCTCCTTCACATTAAATGTAAAGGATAGCAAATATTAATGTTGATTCTCTAACTTTCTATCTTGCCCTTCGTTGAGATGAGAATGAGGGATAAAGGTCAACCCTCTCTCACACGTCGCTACGTCAGGCATCTTAACAGTTTGGAAAGGCTCTAGATTAGAGATCTGTGCGTACCAGTGGCCCTGCCGTTTAACTGGGGCTGACCCTAGAATATGTCCGTAAAACTTTTCTTCTATATACAATTAGCTTTAGCTTATTTGGGGGCATTTATCTTTAGAATCTTGCCTATATGCAAATCAGTGTTCCATAACGATGTTTCCCTAACTGAGGATGGTTTAAGTCACATATTGCTTAGGCATCCTGAGCTAGAAAGGATACCAAACCTAGAGAACGAGATTGCAAAGACGGTCAACGCACCGGAGTATGTTGTTAGGGGGCTTCATGGAGAGCACATAGCCATTCGATACATTGGCATAACCCCCTATGGTGCCAAGTACATAATAGTTCCATACGATGAAGGCGGCGAGGTCAGAACAGCATTTATAACATCCAATGTGGATAGAATAATTAGGCGGGGAGTCTTATGGAGGTCACCGTAGAGAACATAGACAAGCTCGATGTGGCATACGACAAACAAAGAGATGTGCTGTACATTAGCTTCGGGGAGCCAAGAGAAGCCGATGAATCAAAGCTAACTGAAAACGACATAGTAATCAGGTACAGATATGGAAAGGTCATAGGTCTCACAATAATAAGCTTCTCCAAAAGACTAACCACCGAATACCAAACAACTCAATAAAGAGAAGAGCCCTACGGCTTAACCCGCTTGCGGTTATAGTCTCTAGGTTCATTAGAACTGATTCCTTGATTTTTGTAAAGAGTGAGTCATGTTTTCTTTTAGCTTGACCTTTACTTTCAGTCCAAGTCCTTTTTCTCTTTTCTTGATATGTTTAGTAGACAGCTCTATTATCTGGATGTTTGGATGCGCATTAAGATAGCTTAGTATGTTGTGTTTTACGTCTCCTAGTGTTAACAACATCATAACTTGGTTGGGTTGTAGAGGCTCTTCTAGCTTTGTCTTCCACTTGTGATCGTTCTCATAGAGCACTGGCAGAACGCTAGAAGGCAACTCTTGGTCTATCACCTTAGACCCTTCTAACCTGTCGTAGATAGTAACAAAAGAATCGTTTAAACATGCCTTCTATTTGCTTATGAACTATTATAGTTTTGTTATCTAGGGAAAAAGAGGGGAAGAGCGGGATACACCCGCTTATCGGCTCGCTATAGAGATTCTAGTACACTAATTATCAGGTCGATTTTATCGACAAGCTCTGGATGCGCTACCATTAGCCAATCACCTATGCCGTCAAAGTCTAGCTTCTCCTTTATGTCGTCTTCGAGCTTATCGATTGCACCCTCGTATGCACCAGTCTCAATTCGGTTGATTACGGCATCGATCTTGTTAGATAGCGTCTCCTTCCGTTGCCCCGCTGGCTTTTTCAAAATATTTATAAGATAACATTTTTATATGATTTTGTTAGTAGGCGAGATTATGGTTGAGGAAAAATTATTGGTTAGGCTAGGCGGCGCTGCAGCAGAGGTTTTAAATGAACTTGTGAGGAGGGGCTATTTCGCCACCAAGTCGGAGGCAATTCGGGCGGGAATCTTAAGGTTGGGTGAGAATTTTGGCCTTTTTAAGCCATCTATGCATTATTGGCGGGAGCTCGATGAGGAAATAGAGAAGACTGGTAGGAAGATGACGCATAAAGAGATTGTGGAGGCTTTAAATAGGCTTGAGCAAGAAGCCTAGAAGGGCTTACTTAGACTCCATGGTCTTCATTTTCGGCAGACTTGAAGAATGCAATTCTAGGCTTGTTTTATTTTTGGCTCAGCTCGGCGAGTTTGAGGTAGTTACATCCGAGCTGGTTATCGAGGAGGTGGAGAGATTTTTTAGAGAAAATTTTAGCAGAGAAGCCGCTTTTCTGGCGCGAAAATTTGTTGAAGAATTGTCTTCCCATATTGTGAGGAGAAGCGATATAAAGGCTGAAATGGATTCATTGAAAGGCAAGATCAAAGATAAGGATTTAGAAAATATGGCTGCGGTTAGGCATGAAGACTTGAAACATCTTGTGGCTTACGATGAGGATTACGAGGAAGCCAATGTAAAAGAGTATATAACGCCAAGGGATTTTGTTAAATTATTTAAGCTTGAACCCTATGATAAAGAATACTAAATATGAAGAGTGTGCCCATAGCGAATATAGCTTAGGCTTTGATCTTGGATTGCTGCTAGAAACAAAGTTTTACCCATTTTGAAAATCTGGTTAACGTGTTCCAGGGAATTTTGTTATCATTATCCGCTAGAGGCGTTTTAGAGAGAGTGGAGTGTTCTCATAGCCTCTATGCTCATTGAAGCCAATTCTTTGATTTTGTTAAAGAGTTAATCCTATTTTCTCTTAACTCAACCTTTACTTTTAAGCTAGGTCCCTTCTCTTTCTTTGATATATTTAGTGGGCATCTCTATTATCTGGATGATAACAACACCACAACTTGATTGGGTTGTGGAAGCTCTTCCAACTTTTTCTTCCACTTACCATCCTTCCCACAGAGCACTGGCAGAACACCAGAACGCTTTTAGTCTTTCAACGGACCTACCTAATCCGTTATGCAGTAACAGAAAAGAGTCATTTAAACATGCCTTCTATTTGCTTGTGCAACCATTCTAAACTTGGTATCTAATGTTATAGATTTTACAAAAATGGGGAGAAAAAAGAGAGGAAATTAAGAGCGTTTCACTCTTGTAGCTCAATCAGCTTCTTGGCTCAGACAAAGGTTTACTTATTTTGGAAAAATCTTTCATAAAGGAGATAATCCTTTTAGCATCATCAAACTGTACAATATATTTGTCAAATATATCTAGGCGGCCGATTATTGTCGGAACTTCGACGCCGCTTTCAGCAAAGCCGACGCGCACCTCAAAGATCTCCTCACCTATTCGTAGTCTAATTTTGTGAACGTAAACAAGGATTCTAGTGACCTCCCTTCTGCCCCTGCAGACGCCGTATATGTAGCCTTTGACATCTGTTTCCTCAACCCTTTCAATGCCTAATTCCCTAGCATAATCGTAATGGAGAATGGAAATCACTGCACCGCTGTCTACCAGCCCGCCTAACCTCATCCAAGATCCATCTTTTCTTTCAGCATAAAGCTCCGCGTAGGGCAGGGATATCAGGCCAAGAAGCTCAGACCAGCCTTTTCTATAGGTGAATTGAGCGACCACTTCTAACGGCAAGGAGAAGCCCCTAGACGACCAGTATGTATTTGGGGTCCGGCACGTACTCGACGAGGGGGTTGCTTTCCGTTACCCTCTCCCTGGCCTGTTTTATAGCTTGGGATGGACTTTCTCCAACACCTATCACCTGCCTCTTCCAGACAGCGATGAAAAGGCGTGCATATTTCTCCTGAAGCTGTATTAGATTTTCGGATACCCATTCGAAGTCTTCGCTCGCCATAGCTTCTCCCACATATGTATCATAGGCCGTAGTATTTATACGCCTCGCCATCAAAACGGCATTGATAATCGCTTGAGTTGACGATGCCAACCTCGAAATGCTGACCAAAATGCTACGGATCCTCAGCTTCCTAACACAAGCGAGTTTACCTATTCTGGAAAGCCTACATTTGATGAGAAATCCTTCAGCCTCTGTGTTTATTGAAACCGTTCTTCATTACTGTTTAAGAGTTGATCCTATTTTCTCTTAACTTGACCTTTTACTTTTAAGCCAAGTCCCTTCTCTCTTTGATATATTTAGTGGGCATCTCTAGTATTTGGATGTTTGAGTTGTTATCAGGATAGCTTAGTATGTTTCGTTTTGCGTCTCCTGGTGATGGCAACATCATAACTTGGTTGGGTTGTAGAAGCTCTTCTAACTTTGCCTTCCACTTGTGATCGTTCTCATAGAGCACTGGCAGAACGTTAGAAGGCAACTCTTGGTCTATCACCTTAGACCCTTCTAGCCTGTCGTAGATAGTAACAAAAGAATCGTTCAAACATGCCTTCCATCTGCTTATGAACTATCATAGTTTTGTTAAACCAGCTTATGAACATCAATGCCCCTCGCCCTCCTCTTGAATCAGAATCATATTGGTTTGTTTTTGCGATGCTATTTCTTGGTGCTGAAAGGCTTCTCATTGTTCAGCTAGTTATTAGAGATTTGGCAATTAATGTATAAACTAGTATTCTGCCCTGAAAATATTTTAAATTTGGAAAAAGATAATTATTTTTGAATGTCTTGGTGATGATTCCACGATTAATTGTAACAATTCGCTCGTCTCCTCTGTCAGACGTAGGAAAATCGTAGTTATTGATGCTAGCCCATTAATTTACTTGGCTAAAGCTGGCTATTTGGAGTTGGTAGCTAGGGTTTATGATGTTTATGTAGCACGCGCTGTCTTTGAGGAAACCACCGTGAAGGAATATCTTAAGGATGCCCGGGAAATCATAAAAGCTGCTACTGGTGGCTTAATTAAGGTCTTGGAAGTTAAGGATACTGTAAGGGTTAGAGAATTGGTTAAGCGTCGATATGCTCCCTTTGCCGTAGGTGAAGCTGAAACGGTCGTAATTTTCTTTGAAGTTAAAGCTGACTATGTGCTTTTCACTAATCATAAAGCGGCGAGCAGAGCCTTAAGGGAGGGCGTTGCGGCAATTTCACTTGATGATGCTGCACGTGAAGTTTATCGGCTGGGTTTGTTTTCGAGAAATGATGTGTTGAGGTATATAAGAGATCTGAGGGATAAAGCGGGATACTGCCCTTTAAGAATGAGGTTGCTAGAGAAAGAATTTAAGTCTGCTTAACCCTAAATTCGTGGTGGATATGGGCATCATTAAGGCCGTGGAGGAAAAGGCTAACCGCGAGAGACTTATGGCTAAGATTATTTTGGAACATCTCAAACAGTATTATGCTGGCGATTGGACCTTTGGGATGACTTATGAGGCGATCAAGCAAAAGCTTGGCTTAAGCCTCTCTGAACTTCTTGACTGGATGAGTGCGTATGGTCTGTATGAGGCGAGCTGCGAGGATGATGTAAACCCGAATCTCGAAATACTTAAGAAGCTTGAGTCGTCAGATCTTAGGCAATGAAAAGCTAACCTACCTCTTCTGCCAATTTCTTACAGCCTGTACATTCAATGAAGCCAATTCTTTGATTATTTGCTAAAGGGTTGATCCTATTTTCTTTCAATTTGACCTTTACTTTTGAGCGAGGTCGCTTCCTCTCTCTTTGATATATTTAGTCGGCATCTCTATTATCTGGATGTTTGAGTTGCGTCAGGATAGCTTAGTGCGTCGCGTTTTACGTCTCCTAGGGATAGCAACTTCACAGTTTGATTGGGTTCTAGAAGCTGTTCTAACGTGTGTGCGTAAGAGGTGATTATGTAAAAATTGTTCTCTATGAGGATGTTGCCTAGTCTTTTCTCTTCCTTCAAACAGATCGCGAGGAGCCGCGTTGCGTACGGATGCAAGGTTGATGATCTTCATTAGCCTAGGTTATAGGCTCGGACCCTACCTCCTACCCCTATACATTTCCGTAACGTCCAATGTCGCCTTGCCGCGGGTTCAACTACATACAATGCGATCCGTGTCTTCAGGGAGAAACAGGGGTCGTTCTGTCTGTCCTGATTTGTCTTGCGATAACAAGAAAGTCGTTCAAACATGCCTTCTATTTACTTCTCTGGTTGTCCAGCTTGGATTACTGAATGGGGTCTATCATTCGGTATAAACGCTGATTCTGATTCAGCCAACAAAAAGAAAAAGGGGAAATTATTTTGTCAGATGATATCCGGCGCTCTTAATCCAATCCAGGTGGCACTGGATCGTGCGGTGTATGTCTGATTGGTTGCGGAAGCCATGGATCCCAGTCAACATTTAAGCTAACTGCATCTCCTTTACCGACTGCTTTGCCGGCTGGATTGGTCCTACCGCCTGGGCCACTCGGACCACTCGCATGACCCCACCAGTTGTTTTCGGCTTTGAATATCTGAGTTGTATCCCAGTTTCTGACACCTTCGGTGTTGCCATAGATATTGTTCCAGGATGCTGTATTTCCCAGTCCTGGTTCATCTCCAGGCCCAGTGTAATATGGGGAGCCGGGCCCCAAGAGATGGATTCCGTAGTAGTTGTCGTGGATTTCATTGCATTCGATAGTATTGTACGCGCATTCTTCTGCCCATTCCAGTTCTATGCCCTGATAGCAGTCGTAAATTTCGTTGTAACGGATAGAGCCGTAGCTGCTTGGACCTATACCGACGTCACTGTCGTGTACCACGTTGTATTCTATTGTGAGCCCGTCTCTTGCTTTATACCCCATTATGCCGAAACCCAACCATGTTCCTAGTGCATAATGGAGGGCGGAGATATCGTTGTAGCTAGTAGTGCCTCCAGCCTCGAAAGCGAAAACTATGCCATTTGGAACTTGCACTCCACCATCACCCGGACCAATGATGGTGTTGTCATGTATGTCAACGGTCAGGTCGGCTCCTCGTGCAATGATGCCATTCTTGTTATAATAGCTGATGCGAGAATTCTTAACCTCTACCGAAACCGAGGTGCTAACGGCGTCCAGCCACATCCCATAGGTGCGAGCGGCGACTGGTACGCTGTTCATGTTAACGACCGTCACACCGTCTATGGTTCCAGCAGTCTCGCCATATGAGATGCCCACAACATAATTTGCCCCGACAGGGACACCATTCACGTTGACTCCGTCAACTTTAAGATCCTTCACTGTGACGCCCGCGGTTCCCACGTTCTCGACACTGATGATGCTTGCAAGCTTGTGACCATTCCAGAAAGCTCCCGCCTGAGTCCCAAGAGTATAAAATGAGGTCAGTACGCCAGTTCCAGAAGGCTGAATGATTGTAGTGTCACCAACACCTTGAAGCGTTAGGCTCTTACCGATGACTACCTGCTCGTCATAAATCCCTTCATATACATGAACGGTTCCGCCTACGGCAACCGCATCAACCCCATCTTGGATCTCGTCGAAATGGGTCGTGCCCCACGTGGGCGTTGCAGGGGTGTAGTCGTCGTCAACCCATACCTCTGACGGTTGTGCACTCACGGGCACTGCAACCACTGTTATGCTTGCCAGAAACAGCGTTATCATTATTGTTGTAATCAGTTTTGTTTTCATTTCATCACCTCATTTTCCAATATGGTCTCTTTCATCCGTTCACTTGCGGATAGGCGGTTTCCTGCCTCCAAACGACTCACGTCTGGCTTATTTTGACTAGGATAGACTATGGATGCGATGAGCACCCTCCCTCCACTACGCTCCATCTCCCTCCATGGATGGTCATACATGAGCCATTGGTGTAACAATATTGATTAGCGATCAGTATTTAATACTTTCCATCACCCGACAGGTTTTAACCAAAAAAAGTTTAAACCAGACACAGACCCAAAATCCACAAAACAAATATCACCAGAGGGAATGCTCAGTCCCAGATCATAGCATCAGACTACGCAAGTATGGTGCACTTCTAAAATGTAATTAACATCGCCAAATGTCCATTCAGCGAACCATATCAAAAGACAAGAGGATATTTTATATTTAGGATAGAATGATTACTTTATGGAGGATCTGCTTTGGATACTGATTTGATGGATGTTCTTGATAGGCTTAGCCGTATTGAGCGCGAGGTATCCGAGATAAAGGTTCTTTTAAGATCCGCGATCACGGTTATAGATGAGAAAACCCTCAAAAAATGAGAGAAGCCGTTAAGGGATTCCTCGCCTTGGGGGATGTGGTTTCCCGAAGATGGATGGGGGAGCCCACAGTCTCAGAGGAGTTTAAGAGAAGTAGGGGCCATGAGAGAGGTTAAGGGTAGACGGCTCCTCACGTTAGATGGAAACGTTTTTGTGGCTGCATTGAAAGCAGACGAACCATACAGCGATCATTGCTCCAAAGTCCTAATAAAGGTTCCGGACGACTTCCATAGTATTTTTCGTACTTCGAGTTAGGTAACTTTCAGTAGCGTGTTTTTGACATCTCCCCTTCAGCCTCGGTTTATCTTTACGTATCTATGGTAATCCTTAAGAGATTGTTCTAATTCATTACTCTTGGTGATGCCATTGTATACTGTTACGGTTAAGGTTGATGAGGATTTGAAGAGAAAAATGGGCGTGGTTAAGATCAATTGGTCTGAATATATTAGGGAAGCCATTCAGCAGAGGATTGAGTTGGAGGAGAGGAGGACGGCGGCTGAAAGGCTTCTGGAAGGCTTAAAGACGGGGAAGCCTATTGTTCCGAAGGGGTTCATAAGCGAAACCATAAGGGAGATGAGGGAAGCTCGTTGACGGTTTACGTTATTGATGCCTCTGTCGCATCCAGGTTTCTGTTGGTTGAGGATCTATCCGACAAAGCGCGACTGGTTCTAGAGGATTTTCTTCAGGAAGCCTTCGATCTGAGAGCTCCAAAACTGGTGGTTTATGAAGTGGGAAACACTTTATGGAAAGCCGTTAAACAGGGGTTCATAAATCTGGATGAGGCTGTGCAAGAATTCTCGTACTTCTTGAGGCTTGGAATAGACTCCATTGAGTTAGCTGGGGAGGAACATAAAGAGGTTCTGGAGTGGGGTGTCAGGCACGACGCAACCTACTATGACAGCGTATACGTAAAGTCATCCAAGAAGATTGGAGCAACCCTCCTCACCGCCGACGACGTCCTTTACGAGAAGGCCCATAAAGAAGTTCTAGCCCTGCATTTAAAAGATTTCCAAAAGTAACGGTTCATATCTTTCTCCAACGGCTATGCGTAGTCTTGCCTTATCCACGTGGTAAAGCTAGACAGGACGTTATAGCCCTCTCCTGACCCTTAACTATTATCTGCTGCAATCTCCGAGCTTCAACGCCTCTATCAGTCCTATCTAGAAGAGCGAATATGAAGAAGTTAGCGTCCAGATAGAGCACTAGAGAACTTCTTCGTAGAACCTATCCCCGTAAATGAGCTCTTTAGAGACATCGAGTCCCTCCCTCTCAGCAATATCCCTCCACTTCTCCACAATTCCTTCATCCAAAACCTTAATCTCAAGCGACTTATCCTCAACATTAAGGACAACAAACTTGTTCTCCACCAGACCTAGACTCTCTCTCTAATAACCTTCGGTATGACGAGCTGACCCTTGCTTCCCAATGCTGCGCCTGGAAATAATGTAACCATCTTCTTACCGGTCAATATTCAATACTTTCCGTCAACCGAAAGGTTTTAACCCAAAATAGTTTAAACCAGATACAGACGTAGAATTCACAAAACAAATATCAATCCGCCTAAAAAGAATCAGAAAGCCCCGTGCAAAAGCGTGGGGAGGAAGTCGCGCACTAAATTGGGAAGTGCCTTAGAAGTTTGATTATGCCAGTTTTCGTAGCTTTTTCGTAGAATTCTGTATCTGCTGTTATTATCTCCAATCCCATCACTTGTGCAAGGCTCAAATAATAAGCATCGTAGATGCTTAAATTACATTCATAAGCATGCTTAACAGCCTTTTCCATAAGCTCTTTACTTGGAGTTATTAGGTCTATTCCAATGTCTATTAAGTCTGCAATCACTCTTGTTACATCGTCCATATCGAACGCGGGATTATAGCGTAGCGAGTTTACAACCTCATACAAAACCAGGTCGGGTGAAACTATCGTTGTCAGCCCTTCGATATGCTTGTCTCTAATCCTCACAGCCATATCGCTGCCTTCTTCCTCGGAAAACCATTTAACCACAACTGAGGCATCTAAGACTATCTCCGGCTCTCTCTCCACTTCCGAATCTCCTCCACACCAGACCATCCTTTTAGGCTCTTTTTTCTAAGATCATCCATGTCCCCGGCAGCATTCAACATACGATCTTTATCCCTAACCCTACCAAACTTTTTGAACATAATCCAAAGGCGAAACGCTTCAGAAGCGGCCTCGCTCAGCTTCAAACCATGCCTAATAGCCTCCGCTTTAAAATTTCTAAAGACATTATCGTCCATATCCTTTATCGTAACACTCGTAGACATACATACGCCCATCTTCTCCAACTATTAAAACTTTCTTAAAAAGTTTTCTTGAGGCAAAGAATCATTGTTGTAACGTTTGCTAGCGATCAATATTTAACACTTTCCGTTAACCAACGGGTTTTAACCGAAAAGAGTTTAAACCAGATACAGACGTAGAATTCACAAAACAAATATCACTTGTGTAGAATTCAGTTTGAGTTCTCTTCATAAGAAGGTTTTCGCCGCACTTCTTATGATTTTTCTTTACTTAGTAAAGTTTTTATTCTTGCCCCCATCTTTTCTGTTGGAGGTTAGAAGGTGGAGCTGGTTTCTATGACCCCTGATGGGCGGGTCGTCATGACTCTAAAGCATGGCAAGCACACATATAACGAGTTAAGGTTGGAGACCGGGTTGAGCGATAGGTGGCTGACCGTCAAACTTAAAGAGCTGTTAAGGGAAGGGGTTGTTGAGAAGAGTGGCAGGTGGTACGGCTTAACGGAGAAGCCAGCGGTTTCAGCTTATGAACTGGCTTTGTACATGAGAACTCAAGCTAAGAGGATGGCTTCTAAACTCGCAGATCTACGCTTTATCAGAGCGATTGTTCTCTTCGGAAGCGTGGCACGGAAGAAAGCACACGAGTACAGCGACCTAGACATGATGATTATCGTGGATGAGCCGGTTGACAAAGCGAGAAAAGAGGTTGCATCGGAGATCTCTATCTTGGAGTCGAAGTATCACATGACAGTTGAGTCGTTAATTCTGAGCGGGGGAGATTTTTTGGAGAACATTCAATCGGAGGAAGGAGGCATCATATACGGCCTGGCCGAGGGCTTCGAGGTTCTGTTCGATAGGACGGGAGAAACAGCTGAAATCTTGAGTGAGAGAGTTGAGGAAGTCAAGCAAGGTCACGATTACCTAGAGGAAGTGAGGATATGGTTGAAAGCAAAGTAGAAGTGCTGTTGAGGGTTTGTGAAGTGAATCTTGAAAGGGCGGAGAAGCGTTTCGACGCCGGAGAGTATGACTCCGCGGTCTTTCATGCTTCAATGGCTGTTGAGAGCGCGGCAAACGCTATGATTCTTGAGCTTGGAGGAGACGAAACGAAGGATCATAGGGCAATCAGCGGGTTGGCTGCAGTTCTAAGGAGGGTGAAACCGAATCTACTCAGGGAAGAAAACTATATGCGGCTGATCGAGAGAGGAAGAGGGATTCAAGGAGAAGTTGTATACACACGTTACCCACTTAAGGTAGCCGGCAGATGGGTGACCCCTATGGAATATTACACCCGAGAGAAAGCTAGAAGCATAATCGATGACGCCAAGTTCGTAATCAATGGAATAAAAGATTACATTAGAAGAACACGAAGTTTTAGGAAGATAAATAAACGCTGAATTTCTTCTAGCGAAGCCCCTAATGAAAAGTGCGTATACGAGCCTTACAGAAAATCTTGCGTTAAGATCGCGAACTACCCTCTACAAGGGGGACAAGGGGGATAGATTATGGATGCGATGACCACCCTCCCTCCACTACGTTCCATGTCTATCCATAAAGTATCATACATAACTCACCATTGTATTTCTTAGCGGTCGATATTTAACACTTTCCATTAACCAACGGGTTTTAACCAAAAAGAGTTTAAACCAGATATGGACGTACAATTCACAAAACAAATATCAATAAACCATCTTTTCTTTTCAACAGAACGCCATTGCCCCAACACCCTGACGAAGAAGGAGTCAAGACTTTCCTACAGAAGATAGGCCTGCGCAAGTACGAGATCCAAGCATACCTAACCCTCATCAAACACGGACCCCAAGAATACACAGGCCTAATCAAACTCTCCGGCGTACCCTACGGAAAGATATACGCCACCCTAGACATCCTAGCCCAGAAGGGATGGGTCAACGCCTCCGAAGACAGGCCAAAAATCTTCTACCCCGTCGACCCAGAGAGGGCCCTCAAAAACCACCTAGAGAGGATCAGAAAAACCATCCGCGAACTGGAAGAAGCCTACACACGAATCTCCCCCCAATTTAGAGCCCTGGGAACGCTCGAGAAGGAAGAAAAGACGAAAATCAAGGGAAATAGCGCGACATACTAACCGCATCATTCTTTATGGCAATCGTGTAGAATCTACCCGTAACATCTCACGTAATTTTCCACATTATCTTCCACAAACCCTAAATAGCTGAAGCAAAGTTTATTAGAACTTCAAGCGGGGAAGGAAGATGAAGAAGGAAGAAGACTACGTTACGGTTCGGATTCCTAGACAACTCGCTGATGAGATGAACCAGATCATCCGATCTGGGACACTAGGATACAAGACTAGAGCCGAAATGGTGAAGGAAGCCATACGCCTAAGAATAGAATCAATCCGCCTCAGCAACTCAATGAGACCTAACATGGCAAGGAAGAAAGAAGAATAATTATGGAAGGAATAAGTACCCATCTAAGTGGAATAGAGTATAGTCCTTTCCATAGTGCTCAAAAAAAAAATAATGACAGAAGAGTCTGAACACTCTTAGCTCAGCAAAAAATCTTATCTTGATCAATGAATAGTCTTTGTTACCAGAGCATCTCGGTAGGAAATATCAATTAGAAGAGTGATAGATTCGACCTTTGGGGTTGTGTTTTGATGTCGACAATCAGCGAGTTGGAAAAGAATTACGTCAAAAAACATCCGCTTTCAAAGCAGCTCTACGATCGGGCTTTAAATTCGTACGCAAGTGGCGTTTCACACGACGCAAGATATGCTAAGCCGTTTCCGATATACATGGCGAAAGCGGATGGGACGAAGAAATGGGATGTAGACGGAAACGAGTACATAGACTTCGTTATGGGTCATGGTGCATTACTCTTTGGATACAACGATGAAAGACTGAGATCGGCGATTGAGAGAGCCCTCTCAAACATACATATGGGCTCCTGTACAGAGCTGGAGATCGAATGGGCTGAGATGATAAAGAAGTTAGTTCCCTGCGCACGAGACGGATATGTTAGGGCTTGGGCGTGCGGCGGCGAAGCGATCATGATGGCGGTCAGGCTCGCCAGGATTCACACCGGTAAGGGCAAGATGGTCATCAATGAGGGATGCTACCATGGGACTTGGGAAGAAGTGAATTGGGGTCACAGCGGCCCGCCGTACGGATTGTGTAATGTTCGCGGAATACCGAGATCCGTCAGAGATGATGTCGTGGTTCTACCGTATAACAAGCCTGATGCAGTTGAGAACGCATTCGCGGGCGGAGATGTGGCCTGTTTCTTACTGCAGGGCAATGCACCCTACGCTAAGGAATACATGGAGGAGATCAGGGAGCTTACCACCGAGTACGGGGTAGTATTCATACTGGACGAGGTGGTCTCTGGCTTCAGGTATGCCCCTGGAGGGGCTCAAGAATATTACGGAGTTACGCCTGACTTGGCTGTTCTCGGCAAGATTGTCGGCGGCGGGGCGCCTATAGGAGCCATCTGCGGGAGCAGAGACCTGTTACGATATCACGAATTCAGGGAGGGCGATAGTTACTGGAACCGCTTCGTCAGGATATCGGTCGGAGGCACATGGAACGCCCAACCCATCTGCATAAGCGCCGGATTGGAGTCCATGAAGATCATAGATAAGGAGCGGGACACCATCTATCCCCACCTATACGAGATCTGTGACAAGTTGACTGGGTATATAAATGAATATGCTGAGGAATTCGGCATAGCAGTTTCAGTGTCAGGCACCCCCCCTGAGAGACCCATGGTGAATATAGGTCCAGCGTTCGGGTCTGGGTCTAGCTCATTAGCCTCGTATGCCTATTACCTTTCTATGACGAATAATGGAATCTACCCATTCGGTGCAAGTCGCTTCATACCCTGCGTGAAGCACCGCGATGAGGACTTAGAGAAGACCAGTGATGCAATACGTAAATCTATGAAAATATTAAAGGAGAACAATATAGTACCGCTAGGTTGATATTCCCTCAGAACTCAACTCAAACAAATCAAAACCCCATTTTTATTGCTTTATGGATTGATTTAACTTAAATAAGGGTAAATTAACGTCTTATTAAATGAAGGATACCATGGCTATCGAACTCAAGATCACCCTTTATGATGCTTCCTATCTGGCTCTAGCTTTTGAAGCAAATGCGCCTCTCGTCACATCTGACAAGGAGTTATATGAGAACGGGAAAACGGTGGGAAAGGTAATCCATGGATCCGAAGTAACTTTGTAAAGTGAGGATATTGAAAAACGGGCTGACTGAGAATGTTGATCCTAAGCCATGGGGTAGTTGATTCGAGGCGATCTGCTGAAAAAATTTAAGTTTTGTCCGATTCATCTACTATTATGATAAACGGCCTCTTGTGTCAAGGTGATATGATGAAACTGAAGGAAGGAATCGAAGGGGTCTTAAAGGGACACAAAGAGATACTAGTAGCTTATCTGTACGGCTCAACGGTTAAGGGCTACGAGAGGAGGGGAAGCGACATAGATGTGGGACTGCTCCTAAAGGAGGACTTCGAGGCAGAGGCTCTATACCCAGCTCGGATCGCTGGAGAGATAAAGGAGAAATGCGGCCTTAATCAAGAGGTAGACGTGAGGATTCTGAACAAGAGGCCTTACCGCTTCCTTCACCAAGTAATCAAAATGGGAGAGGTCATCCTATGCGCGGATGAGAGAGAAAGGGTTAGATTCGAGATATCCGTTATGGATGGCTACATCGATTTCAAGCCTTTCTATGAACAGTACGATGAAAAGAGGAGGAAGAGGCTGCTGGCATGCACCTAGAGAGGGAGGTAATAGAAGGGAAGTTCGACATCATTGACCGCAACCTCAGGTTTCTAGAGGAAATCAAGACCCTGACCCCAGACCAATTCGTAGAGAGTTACAGAGACGCCCAAGCCGCGAAGTATTCTCTTCTGGAAATCATGGAGGCCTGCATTGACATCGCTAACTACATAATCTCCGTAAAGGGTTACAGAAGGGCCGAGGAGTACAGCGAGATGTTTAGGGTCCTTAAAGAAGAGGGGATCATGGGAAAAGAGCTCGCCACCAGACTAGAAGACATGGCTAGATTTGGGAACCTCCTGGTCCATAGGTATGGAGAGGTCGACAATAGAAGGGTTCTGGAGATAATCAAATACAACCTTAGAGACATCGAGGAGTTTGAAAAGGAAATCGAGGAGTTCGTTAAGGGAGAATAAGGAATGAGGCGGCCGTAGCAGATAAGGGGCGCCTTTATTTTCCGTGCTTGTCAGTGACTGTATCAGCCCACTACTTGATTACGGGTAGAACTATAGTTGCAGCTTCATTCAATATGACAGGCACCATACTTAATTGCAGCTTCTATATCTCCACCTTGGACTTCTACGCCCTTCCAAAGCTAAAAGAGCCTGTTGACATCAAAAAGGTAGTAACCGAGGGTTAGACTCTCTTCGAATACCTCCAGTATCCACAAGCCCACAGCTGGGTTATAGTCACCTGCTACCAAGGATACTGGTAGTCTTCAGCAGGGCCATCAATAGTTGCGTTGAAGGCTCTAGCTTCAATTGTTCTTTGAAGCGTTGCGCCGGCTCCAGGATAGACGAGTGAGGGTGTAGTGACGCTTGGGGTGGCGATGACGATCTCGTAGAGATGACGAGGAAAAGATTAATCTCCTCGGCTTCATTATAATTGAGGCCAAAGACCAAAAGAGAGAAGATGGAAGATGAGGTAAAACATCAAGGCTGTCAGAATTAGCTCGTAAAGCAAGTTTTATAAAACATATCCCTTTTTAATTACGCAAAGTATATAATCGGTGTTATTTGAAATTTGAGTGAAGAGGAGACATCCGCTTCTTAGGGAGGTTTCTTGCTGTATGGTCTCAGTTAGTCCCTTCACGGACTTCAAAGATGAGTGCGGGAAAGCTCTGAGGGACGCGGTTCGCAGTGCTTATCCTGAGCTAAGCCTCCCGGTAGCTCCGCTGGATCTGCCTCCGGACTTGAGGTTCGGCCACCTGAGCTCCCCGATCTGCTTTGAGTACTCGAAGGGGGTTGGCGCCTCCCCTTTAGAGATGGCCAAAAGGATCGTGAGGGAGATTGATCTGTCGCCTTATAAGCTGGTGGAGTCGGCTAAGGCTGAGGGAGGAGGTTACATCAATTTTTACGCCGATTTTCGAGCGCTTTCAAGCTTGACGGTTGAGTTGGCTAGGGGCTTGGACGACGAGTACGGGTATGTGAAGTGTCAAAAGCCGGAGGGGATAATCATCGAGCATACAAGCGCCAACCCCAACGCTCCGATCCACATCGGGAAGGCTAGGAACTCCATACTCGGCGACTTATTAGCCCGCCTTCTAGAAGCACGAGGCCACGAGGTTTCTAGAAACTACTATGTGGATGATGTTGGACGCCAGTCAGCCATAATAGCGTATGGTTATGCCAAGCTGGGAAGGCCCAAGCCTGAAGGGAAGCCGGACCACTTCATAGGCACCATCTACTCGGTGACCAGTTGCCTAATCGAGATTCAGAGGCTCAAAAAGCTCAAGAACGAGGCCGAGAGAAGAGGAGAGGCCTCCGCCCGCGAGGAAGCCGCTAGGCTCCAGAGAGAACTGGACGATTGGACGTCCATAGCCGTTGAGCTCGAGGGCAAAAATCCCAAGATATTCAACAGGCTTCTCGACGCATTAAGCAAGGAAACTCAAGACCCTGAGCTAGAGGTTTCGAGACTTAACCGCGAATATGAAGCGGGCGAAGAGGAAGCAAAGGGGCTCACCCGTGAGGTCTGTCAGATATGTCTAGAGGGTTTTGAGCAAACTCTGGGCGCCGCTGGGATATTCTTTGATTCCTGGGACTGGGAGAGCAGCTTCATGTGGAACAGCGATGTCTCCCGAAGTATTGAGAAGCTTAAGACGACCCCCTACGTCTTCATGAAAGGCGGAGTCTTAGAGTTTGACGCGGAGAAGGTGGCTCAAGCTCTAAACTTGAAGGGCTTTCTTGGTCTGAGCGAGGATCATGAGATCCCATCGCTAACTTTGGTGAGGGCTGACGGAACAACCCTCTACACGACTAGGGATGTCGCCTATAGCATATGGAAGTTTGAGCGGGCCGACAGGGTCATCAACGTTGTGGGCATGGAGCAGAAGCTAGCTCAGCTACAGCTCAAGCTTGCACTTTTCGCGCTTGGATATGCGGAGGAGGCCAAGAGGCTTACACACTTCGCATACAACCTTGTTAGTGTTCCAGGCTATCGGATGTCAGGCCGAAGAGGTCGATACATCACGTTCGACGAGGTTATGGATGAGGCTGTTCACAGAGCCTATCAAGAGGTTTCGAAGCGTTCGCCAAACATCCCAGAGGAACAGAAGCGTAGTATCTCCAAGCTTGTCGGAATAGGCGCGGTTAGGTTCGCCCTAGTCGAGACTGACCCATTAAAACCCGTTGTCTTCACGTGGGACCGTGTGATAGACTTCGAGAGGAACAGCGCCCCCTATCTCCAGTACACCCACGCCAGAGCCTGCAGCATCCTCAGGAAGGCGCCCAAAACATCTGAGGGAGGAGAAGCGGACTACTCCCTGTTGAAGGAACCGTTAGAACATGAGATAATCCTTGCAGTAGCCCGTTTCCCAGAGATCTTCATCGACGCAGCTGAAAACCTAAAACCGAACACGATCGCCGATTTCGCTGTCTCTCTGGCTGACAAGTTTAACACGTTCTACGCCAAGCATCCAGTCATAAAGGCCGGATCGCCAGCTCTAAGCCAAGCCAGAATCGGGTTCGTTAACGCTGTCAGGATCACGTTGAGGAATTCCCTGAGGCTCCTAGGCATAGAAGCGCCGGAAAGGATGTAAACCCCAATGGGAAGAGGACCATGCTTTTGATCCTTCTAAAGACCATGGAGACTGTTTGCCAAGTGAGCTCTCAGCAAAGGTCAGGTATCAAGTTCATCTTGTTCCTATGTTAGGACTGCTCCTTGATCTGCCGATGTTACCGATCTTGAATATCTGCTCAAGTATCTCGAAGATACTCGTTGCGGAGCCTTGACCTCCTTCAGCCTATCTTTCATCTCACCATCTGACATCTTAACCTCAAGCTTTCTCAAGAGTATATCATAACAAATGAGGTCTCCGTCCTTCACCGCAGCTATGGGGCCTCCTAAGGCTGCCTCTGGGGAGACATGGCCTATAGCGGGTCCCCGAGTTGAACCTGAGAATCGGCCGTCTGTTACTAGGGCAACGGAGTCGTCTAGTCCCATACCTACGAGAATTGATGTTATCATGTGCATCTCGCGCATGCCGGGTCCTCCCCTAGGTCCTTCGTAACGAATCACAATGATATCTCCTCTTTCAATCTCTCCATTCCAGACTGCTTCTACGGAATCCTCCATAAGATCAAAAACCTTGGCTGACCCCCTATGCTTCATCATCTCCGGTTTGATCGCGACCTGTTTCACTACGGCTCCGGCGGGTGCGAGGTTTCCCTTCAAAACGGCGATGCCGCCTTCTTTGTATACAGGGTTGCTTAGGGGACGAATTACCTCGGTGTTCAGAACCTCTGCTTTTACGATGATGTCTTTCACTCTTTCTCCGCTTACGGTTAGGGATTCAAGGTTTAGAAGGCTTTGAATCTCTCTCGTAAGGGCGGGGATTCCTCCGGCTTCCTCTAGATCCAGCATCGTGCATGGACCTGCAGGTTTCAAGTGGCATAGGTAAGGTGTTCTCCTACTGATCGTATCGAAGATCTCGAGGTCCATCCTAATTCCCGATTCGTTTGCGATGGCTGGAAGGTGAAGACAAGCGTTAAGTGATCCTCCGACTGCGAGAACTACCGTGACAGCATTCTCAAAGGATTCCTTTGTCACAATGTCTGAAGGTCTAATGCCTTCTTCAAGCAATTTCATGATTCTCATCCCGCTTTCCTTTGCAATACGGACTTTCTTGGCGCCTTCTGCATGGGCAGTAGCGCATCCCGGAAGAGACATGCCTAGGGCTTCAGTAGCCACCGCCATAGTGTTCGCGGTTCCCATCATGGAACATGATCCAGATCCCGGACAAGCATACATCTCGATGGTTTTCAACTCCTCTTCCGAGAGCTTTCCAGCCTTGACAGCGCCTATGAATTCTCGCATATCTGAAAGCGCAAGTTTTCGCCCCTTGTACGACCCTGGAAGCATAGGTCCTCCCGTCACTACTATCGAAGGTATGTTCAAACGGACAGCAGCCATCAAGTGTCCTGGGATGCTCTTATCACAAGACGGAATGAAGACTGCGCCGTCAAATCGGTGCGCTTCAACCATGACCTCGATCGAGTCTGCGATGATGTCCCTGCTTGGAAGCGAATACCGTATGCCCACGGTTCCTTGAAGCATCCCGTCGCATACGGCTATCGTGTTAAACTCGAAGGGTGTCCCTTCGCCTAGTTTTATTCCTTCCTTTACCGCTTCCGATATCCTTCTCAGATGCATGTGACCAGGAACAATCTCATTCCACGAGTTGACCACGGCGACCCACGGTCTCTCGATCTCCTCAGTGGTCAGACCCAGAGACCTCAATAAAGCCCTATGCGCTGCTCTCATAACTCCTTTCTTTATCTCATCACTTCTCATACGCGACATCTTTTTTGCTTGTAGATCCATTTTACTGTATGACAAGTACAAAAACTTATTTGCATGCTGCCCGTTCATTGACCCAACTGTTCAGGATTTTCCACCTCAACCCTCCTACCTCTGGAAATAAGCATAGCTATTCATAGCCTACAGGTCAGCCAAGCTGGTCTTAGATCACTTTGGCAAATGAGGGAAAAACCATAGCGTGCGGTGAATATAGAAGAGAAGACCATAATCATATATTATATACGCCATCAAAGAGAAGCATACAATGGATAATAGGAGACCAATTGGGAAGCAGCGTGGCGATAGTTTTGATTCTTGAGGGAGAACACATCGATCTTAGACCTCTTAAGGAAGAGGACTTTGAAGATTTTTGTGTATGGTATAACGATGAACAGGTTACTCGTTATCTAGGGATGAAACCTTTGTCTAGAGACAAAGCAAAACTTGAATTCAATCAGTTGCTAAATGATCAAAACGGAGTGTATTTTGGTATAATCAAAAAAGATGAGGGAAGAATCATCGGCTATGTTTTCCTAACTGATATTTTGGAGAGCCACATGGTTGCCCAAGAATTTGGTATAGTCATCGGTGACAGAAACCTATGGGGGCATGGGTATGGTAGCGAAGCAACAAAGATTGTTCTGAAATACGGGTTCAAACACTTGAAATTACACAGAATCCAGTTAAAGGTTTTAGATTTCAATAAGAGGGCACAGCATGTTTACAGGAAGCTAGGTTTTGCAGAAGAAGGATCCCAAAGAGAAGCTCGTCTAGTCGATGGGAAATGGCACAATGTACTTCTAATGGGCATGCTTAAAAAAGAATTCGAGAGCTAAAGCTGTTCTCACGTCAGGAATCCCTGAATTGTTCGCCCATAACCTGCATATGAATCGACCGTGTCCCATGGTAAACTTCTATCATCGGCTTGCGAAAAAGGCGGCAGAACATCACCCGATAGTCAATTTCCACGGCGCATACAAACCGGACGTCTTCGGCACACGTCTTCAAACCTGATTACTCGTGAAGGTGTTCTCGGGAATGAGTACAACAAATGGAGCTCTCTTTGCTGAAAGGTTATACATGCAAAAAGCAAGGGAAAAGGCTAAGGAAAGACCGCAGTTCATGGAAAATACTTTCCAAGCCAAGTTTCTCATATAATCTTCTGAGTATGGCGCCATTATAGTTATATGCTTGAAACGTGTACTCAATATTTAGGAGGGGAGCTGGGTTCGACCCGGCTGAGAGGACGGTTAATTGGACCGTCGACCCTTTGAACCTGATCCAGGTAATGCTGGCGGAGGGACCCGAAACATGAGTAAGATTACGTCTGAAACTAAGATACTTGCCGAAGGAACCGTTGTTATTGCCCTCACCGTTATCCTCAAAGACGTTTTACCGCCCATCTATCATCTTCCTCAAGGAGGCTCGGTTAGCGCCGCAGGTATGGTGCCGTTACTTTGGTTTTCTCTAAGAAGAGGCTTACGTTCTGGACTTGAGGCGGGCACCGTTTACGGTATGGTTAACATGATTTTACCAGGTAGCTACATAGTCGATCCCGTCCAAGCGTTGCTTGACTACCCCATAGCCTTCGCCGCCCTCGGCTTGGCTGGAATGTTTAAGTATCCATTGCTGGGCGTCGCAGTCGGAATCTCTGGCAGATTCTTAGCCCACTTCGTTTCTGGTGTAGTCTTCTTTGCAATCTATGCACCAGCTGGAATGCATCCAATCGTCTACTCAGCCATATACAATGGCAGCTACCTCCTCGTAGAGTTCATCATAAGCTCAGTCATCATGTATATCGTTGCCAAAAGACGATTACTTGAGATATACGTCTAACATATTCCTAACGCGATGTCACCCAACACTTGAGTGGGAAATTAAAGACTCGAAAAAATGATGATGTGAAATGGAATTTCCAGAAGTAACAACCCACGCAATACTGTTAGATAAAACTCGAACACAGATTCTTTTAATCAAGTGGAGAAACCCATTGGGACAGAAGGTATGGGGATTTCCAGGTGGACATATAAAAATAGGGGAGAAAGTTGAAGATTCGATAGTACGGGAGGTGAAGGAAGAAACGGGGTATCAGATAGAGGTGAATCGGCTTCTAGGCGTTTACGACAACATCGTTAGAGATGTCTCTTCGAAAAAGATAATCGCTCACATCATTAACATAATCTGGATGGCAAAAGTTGTGTCTGGTGCTTTAGATTCTCGTGAAGATGAGGAAATTATTAGAGCAAAATGGTTTCCTTTTGCCAGTGCTAAAAAATTGAGGATGTCGCCAACTGCAAGGAAAATTCTCGAGGACGCATTATCGATAATAGTAGGTAAAGATGAAAAGAAAGATGGATGTTAAACTCGGAGGAGAGACTATATAAAAATTAGTAAGGCATACATACTTAGATAGGTGTTCCGTGATGGTTGAGTTTTCGGCGAGGCAGCTGGCCATTGCTTGTCTTCAAGCAGTTGCCGTAGGCGACGCAATGCAGAAAAAGACGAGGACTTCTGGCCGCGCGCGGTACCAATTAAGTCACCCGTATCCTCGTGGGTCTGTGCACAGAAGAACTCAAACTTGGTTGAAAAGACTAAAATCTCACTTTTTCCTTACAATTTTAATCCCGTAGACCGCTAGTCCCCCGATGAAACAGACTATGCATAGACTGTAGATCTCGAAACTTGTCAGTGGGCTCCGACCTAGAAGAGGATTGATGTCCAAAGGATAGAAAGGTCTCATCTCTGGATATAGAGGTGAGTCTAACAGTACGTGGAGGTATGCGCCCAAGAAGGATGCCAAAAGTATGCTCCAAATTGATGGCTTTTGCTCAAGTTTGAAGAACTCCAGAACCGAAGTGAGATGTTCTCTAACCTTACCCATTACAGCAGCTAAGAGAAGCGCCATAATAGTGGCGCCCAAGAAGGAATGTACAAAGCCGTGGAATGGATATTCGAAGTTCAAGGTCAAGACGAGGAATGGCTCGATGTCAACGATGATGCTTGATATCAGAAATGTGAGCAAGTCCACATATCTGAAGAAGATCATTCCCAACAGTAACGCAGGGCCTAGATGCAAGGGCGTGAAAGGCATACACACCACGCTCTAGAAGTTCCAGAGAGCCTGGGTAAGTCTGTCAAAAAGGTCGATCATGTTTCGCGAATCCTCCAAACTATTTGTTTGTGGAAAGTGTTTGGAACAACAATCAGAACAGAAACGTGTTTATCGGCGGTTCTATTCTGGCAGCGTGTTTGCTGTGGCTACCTGTTTATACACTGGCACCGCCTTTGTCGGCTTCCTCTCTTTGGTCTCAAAGTTTACCCGGTATAGGCCAAATCTCATCTTGAAACCCCTCGCCCACTCAAAATTGTCGAGTAGAGACCAGTGGAAGTAGCCCTTAACGGGTACACCATCTTCGGCTATAGCCTTGTGAATCTCGCCGAGGTGGCTTAAGAGGTAACTACTCCGTTTCTCGTCTTTGGCATCTGCTATGCCGTTCTCAGTTACCATCAGAGGCCTCCTACAAAGGTTATAAGCCCAGTTCAGCTCGTAACGCATGCCTTGGGGATAGATCTCCCAACCCATATCTGTACAGTTCTCGGTGCAGGGAACCGTCTCAAACCCTGGAAAGCCCGGAATCGCGCTCGGAGCGGCTCTAATCCTGTTTCTCATGTAATAGTTGACGCCGATAAAGTCGCATCCCTTAACGAGGCTTGGATGCTGCTCGTCCTTCTCGATTGTCATGTTGAGGTTCAGGTCGTAGTCACCCTTTAGGATCATGTTGAGTATCCACTCGTTCTGAATGTACTCAACAAACTTTGTGGCTCTGATATCGTCCTTTGAATCCTTGTCAAAAGCCTCATAGTACTGAGGGTTATGAACAACGCCAACGTAAGCAGGACCATAGGCTGAGCATGAAGATGTATCCCACTTCTTAACCAGCTCGTAGGCGATCCCATGTGCAATAGCTAAGTTCTTAGAAACCTCGACAAACGAGCTGGGATCACTCAAGCCGGGTGGAAAACCGCTACCCTTCGACAGGTATCCGGCTCCACTAACGACCATAGGCTCATTCAAAGTTGCATATACATCGACCAGGTCCCCAAAATTCCTAGCAATAAAAGCTGCGTATTTGGCAAACTCGATAATGGTTGTTTGGTCGATCCAACCGCGACGAGTAGCGTGGGGAAGGTCGTCACGGCAAGCAATGGGATCATGAATCCACAGAGGCAGAGGCCAATGATAGAGGGTCAAGAGAACAATGAGACCCAGCCGCCTACACTCGGTTAGGATCTCTCGATATCTCAGAACAGAAGGCTGATAGGCTCTCTCTTCAAGGAGTCTCATGCTACCCAGAGGAACCTGAACGCCGCAAACATTCCCAAAGCTATCAAAGCTAACAGTAACGGGTATATCCCTAGTCTGCTCCGGAAAGATCCGGCTCCAATCAAAAGACAGCCTAACAGTGTTATTGCCAAGACTCTCCCTGGCCAACCTGAGATCATCGCGGAAAAGCTCCCAGAAACCGGGACCATTCTCAGGTAAGTCGCCACTAACCAAACCCTTCTTGATATTCTCTTTGTCATGGGCCCAGACGTACCAGTCAGACCGTGAGTCAACCTCACCCGAGCCCATCTCGACCTGAAAGGCAGCCATAGCACTGCCCCAGAGAAAACCTTCAGGGAAAACCATACTCACCATAATGTCGCCTCCTATCATCAACCAGTTGAGTTATTATTTGTTATTAAAGATAAGGCTTTTTCATTTCCCACTCTTTAAGATAACGTTCTGCTATAGTTAGGTCTTTTGGTGTGTTGACATTCACGGCGACTTCCTCTCTGTCGATAACGAATTCTTCCTCCTCCAACTCTACTTCGTCGATCCGTCTCCCGTTGATCACGTTTATGCCGGCTGGGACTACGCGTCTTCCCTTTACCTCAAGGGTATAGTCTAATTCTAAGCCTAGGCTCTCCCGTGTTTCAGCTAGAACCATTACTGCTAAGGCTGGTTTACCGCACCTTTCATAATGCTCTATAGCTTCATCAGCAATTTCACTTGTGACCAGAGGGAGATCCGCAGAGATTGCCAGAACAGTGTCCAGTTTGAGTTTTTTGATGGCGTATTGTGTGTCGGACACGTAGCCTTTTCCTGGTGTCTCTAAAACTTTGACGAAAAACTCTTCCATTGCTTTGGCTGTTTTGGGCGTGTGTTTGCTTACCGCAACCACAATCTCGTCCACCTTCTTGGCGTTTTTTAGGGCGCCTAAGACGTACTCGATCATGGGTTTGCCACCAACCTTGAGTAAGGGCTTTTCTTCCCGGAGTTTCATGCGGGTGCCCTTGCCCCCAGCCATCACTAGTGCAGTTACACCCATCTGCCCACGCCCATGATCGTGATCAGCGAAGCCATACGAGTTAGCTCGTTCATTGCTCCCATCACGTCGCCTGTCACACCCCTGAAGTGCTTGTTTGAGACCCCGACCATAATTAGGCCTGTGATTGATCCCGCAATGACCGTGATGAAGCCCACAATCCACAACAGAGGTATTGCTATGCTGAGGGAGATGAGTAAGGCAAGTATTAAGCGAAGCTTTCGGTATCCGCCGCGCATGAAATTAACGAAATACACGTTCATCCCTTCGTGAGCTGATTTTCCAGTCCAAGCTCCAATCACCATGGCGAGCTTAGCTGAAACTTCGGATACAGTAAGGCTTTGAATAATAACTCCTAAGTTTAGTCCAGCTATGCAGAAGGCAGTTGTTAACAAGGTTACCAGACCAAGCATCAGGCCGCCCGCTCCTGTCTGTTGATCGTGCATGATCTCAATCTTCTTCTCAGGCGGGCCACGGTACATGACGCCGTCACCAAAATCCAGCAGGCCGTCGGTGTGGTGGAGCCCAGTGATCAAAAGAATGAAACCCAGGGTTAAGATTCCGACAACCGAGACAGGGAGAACTTGAAAGAGCAACCAAGCGAGGACCCCCGCTAAGAACCCGATGAATGCTCCCACAACAGGGAAGAGAGGCATATATTTCGCTGCATCAGATAGCCAGTCCTCGTCCATCCCTGTAGGGATGATCGTGAGGAAGGCCACTAGATTCTTCATTTCCTTGAGCATCCCACAACATCACTTCGATCCTACTAACAGCTCATAGTTCTTCTCGATCTCTCTAAGCAGAATTTCCTTTGTAATGGACCCTTCCGACTTCGCCATCGCCGCTATGGTTGTTCCTCCAGCGCCAACCCCCTCTTTTACTACCCCAGCCTCGTAGGCTTTCAAGCCATCAAATCTAGATTGACTAAAGTCTAGATCGGCGGCTAAAATTGGTACGTCAGCGATCTGGGCGATTATGCCCTTGAGGTCTGATGTCTTGTCAACAATGATCCATCTTGTGGTGGCGATGGCTAGGTTATCTAAAACATGCCGGTTTAACGCTTTGACAACTGCTAATACGGCGCCCATCTGGGTTCCCCCAGCCATTAAGACTGAAACCTTGGTGGCAGCTCCCAGAACTAACCCTGCGAAGGCGGGCACCACAGGGTCTCCAACGCATGAAATGGCCTTTACAGGATCCCCGACTGGGGCGCCCAACTCTATACCCGACGCTTTCAACCCAGCTTCAACGGTTTTTATCTTAAGCTCATGCGGGTTCCCCGGCATACTGCTGCTAACCTTCCCCCTAGCATCCACGCCCATCGCAAGGAGGACGCCGAGTGCCGTTGTTGTGCCACCTGGAATGCTCTCGCCGACTACGAGATAATCAGCTGTTCTGGCCAAGTTTTCTCCGGCTATCTTTGCCCTCTCTATGACTTCTCTAACATTGTCCACGGCTTTACCGGTTCCTATGTCTCTTCCGGGACTTCCTCCAAAGTCTAAGAATGGAACTTGGGGGTTTATCTTGAGTCCGCCGCTGGCTATTAGTGCTGGCATGTTCGCCAGTCTAAGTGCTGACATAGTGATTAAGGCAGGAGTCGGTATCCCCTCAGGTGTTACGGGAACGCCTGAGATGCATTTGCACGTTCCCAATAGGAGGAGCTCAACATCTGCTGGCGGCGTGTAGTCGGTCAAATCTGGATATTTCCCTGCGGCAGATATGCCCGGAATCTTCGCGGTCTCCGTTGTTCCTATGGTGCAGATGAAGAGTGGGCGCTTCCCTTCCAGGCGTTTTAGGAAGGCTTCACCCTTGGCTTCTTCATGAACCAGCGTCACGTCATAAATTTTCCTCATACTCATCCCTCATTACAGGAGTTTTTTCTTGAATCTCATAGCTTAAGATGTCTAGGAGCCAGAATCTCCAATACTCGTTTTCTAACACTCTTCTGCTTTCCAACATCCTTATGCGCTTCTTAAAGATAGGGCCGTCTGTCACGAAGGTGTGATACTCGCCGCGTTCGCCACAAATATGGATATGATGTTTGCTCTGAAGCATCTCGAGATCTTCGAGAAATTTATGATCAACCTTTCGTCCCAACCATTCTTCGCCGAATAGGTCGGCTTTTACGTTGACCACGATTGCTTCGAAGCCTTCATTTATAAAGTCTAATAAGATCTGTCTGGGATCAAGCCCCCATAAAGGCTCCATCGGTTTAATGCCAACCTCGCTGCAGACTCGATCCACCCAGTCCTTATGTTCTTGGATGTCGATGTCGCCGAAGACTGCGCCTTCCACGCCCATTTTCTTCATCCCCGTCATGATAGCCTCAAACTCTTTTTCATACGTGCCCCACGTGACTTCTTTTTGGATGAGGGGGATTCCCATCGCTTGCGATTGGGCGCTCATCAGTTTGGAGTTCAGTCCATGGGACATGCATACCCCATCCTTAGACACGAAGTTTAGGATGTAGGAGACATCAAAGCCTTTTAAGATCACCTTGTAACAGGCAAGGCAACTATCTTTACCACCACTCCACGAGGCGATAACCCTCATGAACGATCATCCCCAATAATTAGGTAATTCTAACATCTGCGTTGCCTTGGTGAGAGCCTGTCTCAGGTTTTATGTGGCCAAGAATTTTGGTTGAGATGTCCTTTGCAATCTTCAATTTATCTTCCGATATGTTGAGTAGGGATAGGAGCTCATTATGGTTCTTTACGAATGTCGCTCCATTACTTTTCAATTCCATTAAGTGCTTCTTTGCCTTCCCTTTAGTAAAGTCTCTTCTTTCAATAGGTACCTCTTCTATGACGAACGTTAGGATTCCCCTTTCTAATGCCGCTTTTGCCGCTTCCAGGTTTCGCAGGTTACCGTAGCCAAAAGGAACCGATGTTAACACAACCGCGTTTGAGTTGCTCATCATTTCCAAGTTGGCACTGTGAGCTTGTTCAGTTATTGGGGAGAATGGTGCCTCGCATGTGACGGGTATCTTCAGTAACTGTGCTGCCTCGTAATCTGTGTCCAACACGTTAAGAACGCCGGCGGTTACATTGTAGCCTTCATCTACCAAGATCTTCATGAGCGCGGTTCCGGTGCCTGCTCCACATATAAGGTGAACCGAAAGGTTTCTTATGGAATTGGGCTTCGGCGTTGAAACGGGAATAACGTAAAGAGAGTTAGTGACTGGATGCCTCTTCACTATAGTATTGACTTGAAAGACGCTCCCAATATTCTCGCTCGTTAGAACGGCATCCACATTTCCAGCTGAAAATATCTTCCCATCCTTTAGCAGGATGGCTGAGTTACAGTACCGTGCAGCCAGGTTGAAGTCGTGGAAAACAGCCAAGACTATTAGGCTATCTTTGAGGCAAAGCTCCTTTAGGAGATCAAGTATTTCCAACTGATTGTTGATGTCTAAGTGAACCGTCGGTTCGTCTAATAGCAGAACCTTAGGCTCCTGAGCTAAGGCCCTGGCAATTATGACACGTTGTCTCTCTCCACCGCTCAACTCGTTTATTGGTCTTTCCGCTAGTGGCCATGTGTTCGTGAGCTCCATGGCCTTTTTCGCTATGGCTACGTCCTTCTCGCTTTCCATTTGGAACTTGCCTAGGTGGGGGTTGCGCCCCATCAGGACTATGTCTAACGCGGTGAAGTTGAAGGCTATAACGGTGTCTTGTGGAACGACCGCCATCTGTTTCGCAACCACTAGGCTTTTTAGAGCGTATATGTCGACATCGTCGAGGAGGATTACCCCCCTATGCGGTTTGAGCGTCCTACTGATGCTCCTAAGTAGAGTTGTCTTTCCTGATCCGTTAGGTCCAAGAACGCCTACGAAGTCTCGCTCTTTCACTTGAAGGCTCACGTTTTCTAAGACCTTGACAGAACCATAGTGGCAATCTACACCGTCGACATTTAATATCACCATGAGTTTGACTCCTCCCTTAAACCGCGTAGCTCTCCTTTTTCTTGCGCAGGAGGTAAATGAAGAAGGGTCCGCCTGAGAGCGCTGTAATAACGCCGACGGGCAGCTCGACTGGTGTCACTACAACCCGTGCCACGGCGTCGCAAACGACTAGGAACGTAGCTCCAACAATGGTTGAGGCTGGGAGAAGTATGCGATGGTCAGGCCCGATCACAATTCTAGTCATGTGGGGGATTATTAAGCCTATGAAGCCTATCAGGCCACTGATTGAGACGGCTGCCGCTGTTATTAAGGATCCGATGGTCAAAAGCAGCTTTTTCACTTTCTCAATGTCGACGCCCAGGTGCTGGGCTGTTTCTTCACCGAGGGTGAGTATGTTGAGGTCGCGGGCATAGAAGTACGTAGCCGCGGTGCCAAGGCAGACGAGAGGAAGAATCGCCCAGACATCTTTCCACTTAACATATGAGAAGCCGCCCATAAGCCAGAACACGATAACATGGAGCCTCTCTCCAGCGATAACCTGTAAGACTGCGACGATGGCGGATAAGAAGATGCTGACCGCTATTCCAGAAAGCAATAACGTTGTCACTGGAACTCTCAATCCAACCCTTGAGATATTGTAGACTACGAATACGGCTAATAGGGAGCCTGCGAAAGCTGACATTTGCACAGCGCTCACACCCAACAGTGTTAAGGCTATTCCGAATACTATGGCAAGGGACGACCCGACCGCCGCGCCAGCTGAAACTCCCAGCACGTAAGAGTCAGCCATAGGATTCTTAAAGATGCCCTGATACACAACTCCTGCAGCGGCGAGAGCAGCACCAACCAACGCCCCGGCCAGAACCCGCGGTATCCGAATTTGAATGATTATTGTTTCCTCGGTGTATGATACGTTCGAGGAACCTACAAGACTGCCCACAAATGGTATTCGCTTCGCCAGTATGCTTAGAACGGTTGGAAAGGGTATCTCCGCGAAGCCCACGTTCAACGACAAGATAATTGTGAGAATTAAGGCAGCTATTAATAGGATCATGGTTATTTTCCAGCGAGAAGCACGCGCAAAATAGGTTTTTTCAACGTCACTTGTGCTCATGAATGCTTTCCACATGTAATTCTCTAAAAGAGTTCAGGGTGAATAATCCGAAATAAGATTTCCAAGGCATCTACCATTCTGGGTCCAGGCCTGGAGATGATATCCTCATCGATCGTATATAGTCCATCATTCTGCACAGCATTTATCGCATCCCACCCGGGTCTCTGTTTCACCTGATCAAGACTTCCCCAGAAAGGTGGCGCAGCTCCACGACTAAGTGGAAAGATTATTATGTCGGGGTTATTTTCAATAATAGCCTCGGAGCTTGCCTCAAGATATTTTAGTCTCTGGTCAGCGAAGATGTTGATTCCGCCAGCTTTCTCAATGAGTTCGTTTTCCCAGCCTTCTGAACCCACACTCCATATTGGGTCATACCAAACCTCGTAGTACACTTTCGGCCTAGACATGGCGCCAGATACTTTGCTAACCACGGCATCGATTCTACGTCTCAAATTGTTTACAAGTATGGCGGCCTCAACGTCTCTATCAGTTGCCCTACCGACGAGCAGGATATCCTTGAGAATGTCGTCTATGTTGTCTGGGTCCAGCACTAAGACCTTATATCCCATCCCTCTCAGAGCATTAACGACCTCCTCTTGGGCGAACGCAGCCAAAATCAGGTCAGGCTTGATGGCGATAATTGCCTCTATGTTCGGAGTCCAGTAATCTCCCAAACTGGTCAAGTTCCCAGCTTTAATCCAAGCCGAAAAATTATGTGGGTAGTTACATTGATTGGTTACGCCCACAACCTTATCGCCCGCCCCTACCGCAAACAGAATCTCCGTGTTACTCGGGGCGAGGGATATAATCCTCTTGGGGTAGGATGTGAGATTCAAGACGTAGCCACTGTCATCCACCAGAGTCAAGTTCCGATACCTGTAAAGCTCACTCTGCAAGTTGGCGATTTCTTTCTGTAAGTCAATAATTATTAAACGCACGTTGGCAATCTGTCCCTCATAATAAGTATAGACGTATATTGTTGAGAAAACCGAGAAGACCATAATGAGTGCTGCAATGTAAGTGATGTACTTGGGCTCCAAATGGCGCTCCTGGATGGATTATCCAACCAAACCTATAAGTATTTGCAAAAGGATATTAATAAGTGTTCTCAGAAAGGTTGGCGATAAAAATGAAGGAGTTACCGCCTTTATTGAGGTATCTGGAGGAGAAGGGCGTAACGTTGAATGATCTCGTAGAAACGGCTCTGGAGCTGTTTGTTCCTCACCCTGGAGTGGAGACGAGAGAGAAAGCTGCCGAAATACTTAGCGAGGAATTCCTTGACGCCCTATCAGATGTGAACGTCTCCTGCTTAGAAGTTGCTTGTTTCAGAGCTGAGGAGGATGCGAAAGCCGGTTTGATTCCGGGTTTGACAAAAGAGAGATTTATTGGACGGCCAGGACTGGTAACCGACGAACTTTTAGGAATGACGATAGCCACTTACATAGCTGGAGCGAAGGGGATTTTTGAGTTTATCCGTTTTGACCAAACTAAGCCGGGAATCTTAAAGAAGCTCGGTCCCATCTCGAACGACGCCATAGGGGGAATAATCGCAGGGGTCTCATCAAATATGTACACCCGCGCTCTACGGTCTCTTCGGTAGGATTCTCGGAAAAAGATGAAATCCTAAGAAGATATGTTTTCGGCAAGCGGGCATCTTTTTGAAGCTGCAGTTAGCGCTCACCTACGGTGTCCTCTCAAGTGTTGGCTTTTATTTGGGTTAATATTGGATAGAATTGGTCGGGCGGGCAGGAGTTTCATAGGGTCTTGCCCTATTTTGAAGTCGCCGAGCTGAAGGAAGCCTTCAGCTCTCCTGCGACACTCCGGTCTCTGTTCGCTCGGTAGGCTGAGCGACACCTACCAGAAGGTAGGCGTCTACAGCGTCTCCACCAGCAGGTTTTGCGGCTGGTTCGGAAGCTCTACCAAGCTGAGCTACCGCCCGACATCTTTTCTGAAAGGGGAAATGGGAATATATGTCTTTCGTTTCAGCCTTTTTGTCCCATCAGATTCATGTGGAACTTAGCTTTCAACTAAGATTGGATCATGGTTTCTGGTTGCCGAAAAAACGCCATGCCACATTAAGAGACATAGAGGCGAGGACGAAGGATAAACGCGGACTACGGAAAGGTCGTACAGAGTTTCCATCGTGTTTCTCGTTCTCACTTTTGGTGCCGACCTTTCTTCTTTCGGTGGCTTTCGGCGACCTCTTTCGCTGCCTGCTTTATGAGGACGACGATATTGTCGTTCATTTCATCAGCCCACTGATGCCCTCTATCTTAATACAGACTCCAGAATAACTTGACAGCTGCTTCTTAAATCGTGCGAAACTCAGCTAAGAAGCAAAAATATAGATAAAATATGACGAGAGCGACGATGCCCTAGGCCGTCTGAACCAGAAGCACTGTTCCATGCTTGGTCTCGGTTCCTAGAGTATTCTGTCGTGGTAGAGTGTGCCAATTTCATAGACCGTTGCGATAATCTTATGTACATTAAAAAACCTTATTAGTAGCTACCGATATACACTACCAACGGATTAGGAGGGAGATAGTTCATGCCATTCTGCCCAAATTGCGGAAAGGAACTGAAGGAAACCGACCAGTTCTGCCCCAACTGCGGTTCTCAGCTGGCTGGCAAAGAAGAGGAGAAAGCTCCCCCCAAAGAAATTCCTAAGACTGACGCAATGTCGGCGTTGCAAAAGGGTGTAAACATCATCTCCACTAAGCCATTGGTATTGGCGCCAGCACTCGTAGGCGCGGTCATCTCTGCTATTCTATCGTTTATAGCCACATCGTTGTTCATGCCTCTTGGGTTTTGGTGGGCCGGAGGTCTTTTTGCGCCAGGGCTTCTCGCTTTGATGGCGATCGCCGGGCTGCTAATGTTGATTGGAGGGATTATCGCTTACGTCATGAATTTCGTTTCTCTGGATATGTCGCGAGATGCCTATTTGAATCAGGAGCTAAACGTGGCGAAGAGCGTCAGCTACGTGCTTGGACGTATCCTGACTTTCATAGTCGCTTCGATAGTAGGAGCCATCCTTGCGATTACAATAATCCTCATCCCAGTAGCTATCTTGATGTTCGTCATAATTGTTGTGGATGAGACTGGAATCGGAAGCGCCGTGTCAAAAACAATCACAGTCTTTCGAGAGAGACTTGGCGATACCGCGATTCTTGCAATCATCGCTATCATTGGAGGCTTGATCTTGGGCTTCATTCCTTTTATCGGCCCAATATTGGCTGCCGTCTTGAACGTAGTGGTTGGATTAGCCTTTATACACGTATACACCAACTATAAAATGACCAAAACCCCCTAAACATTTGAAACTAATTTTCAGGATGCCGTAGGCAAGCTATAGTCCCTCTTTTTTTGATTTCTGGATATTCGGCGAGTTCCCTCATCCTGGTGGGTTATTAAACGGCTCTTTCGTATTGGTGTTCTTACAAGAAGACTTATAATTCCATACTCACGCTGAAATCTCAACTGCCAAAGCATTTAGCCCGTATTCCAAGTGACCACGATCTCGCATTACGTCTGAAAAACGATAGGAGAGCTACTACAATAATTTTCAGGATGTTAGGATCTAGAGTCCCTTGGATCGTTCGAAAAAAGTTTATATTTTAGTATCACCAAACGAAGATGCGAGATGAAGGTTTTAAACAGATGAATGGTTGGGACTAGATGAGTACAGAGGAAGTTTCCCGTCGCAGACCGTTTGAGTACGGGGTAGGTTCTGTTGTGACCTTCGTTCTGTCTATAGGCCTTGTAGCGATAGTCTACGGTGGTGCGATAATTCCTTTCAATCCTCTTAACCTTCCCGCATGGGTTTTTGGGCCGCTAGGGATGTATACTATTGCGTACTCATTTCTTGCTAAGAAAGACCCTTTATACTATCTGGTTTGGGGCATTGTTATGGTTGCTATTGCTTTTGCCTCAGCATTTTATAACGTGATAAACGTTCTTGTCATTTTTGGGGTCCTTATGGTTGTTCTTGCAGTCATAGGTTTACTTGCATATTGGAGGAAAAGAGGATGAGTGGAGAAGGATACGTTGAAAAGGTTCGCGGAGAAAGGGGACTTCTAGAGAAGATCATGGGATACATTCCGGGATATAGGGGATACAAAGAGAAAGAGATAAGGAGAGAAAGCGACCGTCTTGTAAGGATGGAAACGGTAAATAGGCTCAAGGATGCGAAGACCACGGTCAGGAGGACGTTTGCAAACCCCTTCATCGTTCAAAAGCTTTCAAGTGAGGATGCTTGGAGGTTTGATGCACTGATGGCTCGTCTTGACAGGGTTACTCAACGCATAGACAGGGCGGTTGCAGGATACGCCGGGATGTTTGATGCGGTCAAAGTCAAAGAGGATAAACTCGACGCTGTCATCGAACACGACCTAGGTCTGATCGAGAAGGCTGATTCCTTAAGAACCGATGTCGAGAACGCGGTCCAAATGGAACCAGGGCGAGACGAGTGGAGAACATCCATGGACAACTTGATGTCTAAAGTTGAGGAATTCGACGGTCTTATCAATAAGAGATCTGAAATTCTCAGGGGGTTAGGAGGATGATATCAGCACGTTACCGTGAACTCGGCGTGAAACTAGAGTCCTTGCAGCAGGCTCTACCTGGATATATTGAGCACATAGGCTGGAGCGTCAAGAAGGTCATACCGGGACAGAGAAGCTTCATGCTCGAGCTGAAGAAGGGCTTCATGGGTAAGGGATCAATCAAGGCTCGAGGCATTCCAGAGGACGTATACGTAGAAGTTGATGGGCCGCAAGATCTCATGGACGTTGTTGAGCAAGCTCTAGCGGACTCATGTGACAATCCAGGAGCGCTGATCGGATGGAAGGAACAATCTAGGCAGCAAGCTATGGAGTTTGCCAAAGGTCTCGGTGGAATTTTCAAAGTACAGGTGCCGTCAGCTCCCTCTCCGGCCCCAGTGCAGCCTCAGCCTCAACCGGCGCCGGCTCCAAAACCGGCACCCAAGCTTGAAGCGTGCATGAACTGCAATGCTCCACTGACATATGATCCTGAGGAGGTTCTTGTCATCTGCGACTACTGCGGATACATTAACAATGTCACGGGCGAACAACCTCCAAGATATAGCATGCTTCCACTCCTCCTCAGCGGCTCAGATGCTCTGGAGAAGGCGAAAGATAATGTTGCAAAGGGAATCTTTGTGACACGAGGTATGGCTGAACGCGCTGAGTGGGGTGCAATTGTTGTCCGATATATTCCAACATGGGCTATAACTGTCCAGCTTGAGGGAGATATTGAAGGCAAGAAAGCCATCGTGAAGGCGAAAGACGCAAAGGCGCAGGTTGCGCAGGAAGTCGCAATGCAGGCTTTGGGAGGAATGCTTGGAGGCTTCGGCAAAGCAGGGAAGGGAGCTGGAAAGGCAATCACGGATAGGTATGAGAAAATCTCGATAAGCGAGGCGATAGACGTTCCCGTCGTGGCACGGAAAGCAGCGGAATACCAGCCTGATGCAGGTGCATATAAGATCCCGCTCGAAAGGAAGGAGCCCTTCAAGAAAACAGGGGAGGAAACCCTTAACTTGGAGATGGGGCCCCAAGAAGCCGTAGAGAAAGCTAAAGGACTGGCTTTGCAGGAGGTCAGATCACGATACACCTTCGTATCGAGATTCAATGTCGGCGCCTATCCAGTAGGAGAGCCCGAAGTGATCTATGCGCCCTGGTGGTTCATAGAATACCGAATGGGAGAGAAATCTTTCTCTGTAATAGTTGACGCGTGTAATGGAAGCGTCGTTGCAAGCCAGAGGCCTTGGCTTCCTAAAGGAGTAATCAAACGGAGGTGAGATTTGAATGCCGAAAGTTATTGAATGGGTAGGAGCGAGAGAAGAAGACATAGTTTGGAGGTACCCGGTAGAGGACATTGCTTGGGGAGACAACCTAATTGTTCACGAATACGAGGCCGCAGTCTTCTTCAGAGACGGAAAGGCGTACGATGTATTTAGGGCAGGGCGTCACGTCCTAACGACAGCAAACCTTCCATTGCTAACTGGGTTTCTTTCGAAGATCGCAGGATTTGACAGGGTTCCGTTCAGAGCCACAATCGTCTTTGTCTCATTGAAGCAGTTCCAGGGCAAGTTTGGAGCGCAGGGTCAGACAAAGGAGCTGGCGCCGCTTAAATTCTTTGGAAGTTTCTGGTTCAGAGCTGAAGAGCCGAATCTGTTCGTTAATGAGGTTGTAGGTGGGCAAGGAGCGTTCTCGACCGATAAGCTTCAGGGCTTTCTGAGGGGATACTTCAACGAGAGGCTCATCGACACCTTGAGTCAGTACTCGCTCGCAGATGTCTACGGCAAACTTGACGAGACGAGCTTCCTATCGAAGAATGCGCTTTTCGATGCTTTCTCAAGGATAGGCCTCGAGTTAATAGACGTAAAGTTCGAAGGCATCGACACAACCCCAGAGTGGAGAGACAGACTGTTCTATATAAGAACAGGCGTGAGCGCAGCAGAGGTTCTAAGAATGCAGACAGTTGAGAAGACAGCTGAAAGCCTATCGAAGAGCCCGGGGGCAGCAATAGGAGCGGGAATAGCGGTGATCCCACCTCTCTTCCAACAGCCAGCAGCTCCAGCACCAGCACCCGCGCAAGTGATGGTGCTCTGTCCAAAATGTGGCTTCCAGAATCCGCAGACATCAAAGTTCTGCAGCAGCTGCGGCGCAATATTGCAGGCACCACCAGCGCCAGCCGGAGTCGCCTGCCCCAAATGCGGAACCTCGAACCCGGCTAATGCCAAGTTCTGCGTAGACTGCGGAAGCCCACTACAAGTAATCAGTAAATGTCCTCAGTGCGGAACCCAGATTCAGCCTGGAACCAAGTTCTGTTCGAACTGCGGAGCAAAACTTGGTTAGTTCGTTCGCCCACGGAAACCACTTGAGAGCTATTTCAAAACTGTGGCTATGCCTTGGAACCTTTGAGGAATTGCTAGGCTATTTTGTCGCCACTTGGAGCTTTGATCGCCGCCGCTGGTTCATCATCGAGCGGGAGGTAGAATTCTTCATATCTTCAGTCGGAAGAGTTTCGAGGCGTTCTCGGTTGTCTTCTCGGCTATGATGCTCTCGTTTACTCTCTTCAGCCTAGCGACTGCCGAGAGACTTCTGATCACATGAGCTGGTTCAGCCTCCAACCCTCGGTAGTTCACGGGCGAATCCGTCTCCAGGAGCAGGTTCTCCAAAGGCGTATTCTCGATTACCCTCTCATGCTCTTTACTGTATTCGGCAGCCGGCGTCGCCGAGACGAAATATCCATTTTCTAGCAGCTTCTCTAAGGCTTGCGCTGGCCCGGTGAACCAGTGGAACACAGCCTTCTTAACTTTGGCTTCGATTGCCATATCTAAGCAGTCCTTCCATGCGCCCCTCGAATGAATTGTAGCGGGTTTGTCATGTTGCTTGGCGATTTTTAGAAGGGCGTCAAAGGCGGACTGTTGAAGTTTCTTCTTCTGCGGGTCTTTCCTAACATCTCTATACCAGTAGTCCAGTCCCACCTCGCCTATTCCAACAGCCTCATCAACCCTGGACCTAATGAAATCTAGGGTAGACTCGATCTTGTTCTGTTCTAGGCTCCAGGGATGAATGCCCAAAGCAGGATAGATCTTAAGTCCGTAACCCTCCTTTCTAGAAATCTCTAGGGCGAACCTGCTCGAATCAAGGTCCGACCCAACAGTGATTATTGCAACAACCCCTGCATCTACAGCTCTTCTAATGGAGCCTTCAAGATCTTTAAGATCCTCAAGATGAGCGTGAGCGTCAACAAGCCGAAACATCTCCAAATCACACTCAACATCTTCTAGCTACCCGTTTTAGAACTGTTTTCGACATTACCCAATATTTTTTTCGCCATCTCGTCAACCTGTTGGACATATAGGTTTGTCCTTGGAACATACTCAAAGGAAACATGTCGAAATTTGCGTTTAATGCGGTTCACCTCAAGCCATAAAGCCTTCAGAACGGGATCACGAACCCTGTATTCCTCATTCAACTGTTTAGCAACAAGTTCGCTGTCTAAATAGCATACTACCCCTAGGCTCGTAAAATCAAAGGCTGCCTCAAGCGCATAGGTCAAGGCTTTATACTCCGCCTGATTATTTGTCCCAATCCCAATGAACTTGGAACACCGTTTTAATTCTTTACCGTCTATGCTTAAGATCATAAAGGCTACAGCTGAGGGCCCGGGGTTCCCCCTTGAGGCGCCATCGGAAAAGATCTTAACTTTAGGAAGATTTGGAATGAATGACAATTTCAATCATCAATCTATAAAGTGTACTTTGATCACATTAAGTATTATGACTTCTAAATGAAATACGTCTGTTAAGTAATGTATAGTGAATGCGCCGCTCAAGCGATTAAGGCTCCTGAACGAATCGAGATGAGTTCTTCGTGATCGTGAAGGATAAAGACTCAAAGACGGAACATACCGTGACCGTCGATGAAGAGTGCTATGCGAGATTGACTGATAGAAAAATCTCCAAGGAGGAGCTAATAAAGAAGCCCTTAAAGTTTCTGTTAGCAAGAGAGCCCAAAGGATCCATGCTCCGCGGTTTCAACCTAGGAGTCATCAAGAGATGCTTCCTAGAGTACGAGGAAAAGATAAAATCAATCCGCTAAGAACCTTTTTACTTTCTGCTTAAGGCGCTCAAAGCCCTTTCTTGCTTCATGTCAGATAAACTATGAGGCTAATAGCCTTAAATAACCACGAACAATAACTATTAAACATAAGGTGAAGTGACATGGCAGCGTCCCATACCGAATTAGCTTTTCAAATGTTTAAAGAGGGACAAAGATACCTAGAGAAAGAAGATCCCATTCAAGCCTCCGAGAAGTTTTATAAGGCTGCCGAAGAGTCCATAGAAGCCCTAACCGAAGCGTACGCTGCAGAGATATGGGAAAAAGCTCAGAAAGATGGAAGATGGACTGCGGCACTTCTTTTTGACGCTGTAACCGTTCTCACAAACAAGCTGGGAGAAGAAATCAAACACGGGTGGCAGGCAGCATGGGTTCTTCACGTGGAAGGCTTTCATGAAGCGAGGCTAAAATCCTATCATGTAAAACAAAACCTTGTGGACATTGGAAGGTTACTAAAACACCTAAAGACTTAGAAAGGACATGCCAGCGCAAACATAATTCGCCATCAGAAAAAACCTAACTTTTGGAATCTTCTTGCGTATTTTGACCAAAAATCTACCATTGATTTTATGTTTATGCTTCATGTAAGCATTTAAAGATAATTTTTCAGTGTTCTATAAGTTCTGGTTTAATGGGCAAGTTGGCTTTTTATGTAATCTGCATACTCTTTGAATTTCTCTAACGTAAATTCAACATGAACTAGGTGGTCAACGCCTGGTATGAAGCCGCCCATCTCTTTCAACTTTGGCACTTTGGAGTCGACTTCTCGTCTCATCCTTTCTCCACCTTCGGCTAGTTCCCTCTTGTCTAAGTTTCCTATCAGGAATAACCTCTTTCCATATTTTTTCCTTATTGTTATGGCATCCATTCCGGCGTTGACTTCGAGCGGCCATAGACCCGTGATCCCTGCATCGATTATCAAGTCGAGCAGTGGGTTAATGTTTCCATCACTGTCCATCAGTATGTGACCAATTTTATTCTTCCTGAAGAAGCCTGTAACCCTCTTATAGTTTGGCAAGAGAAGCTCCCTATAAAGTTTTGGCGATATACATGGGCCATGTTTCTCCGCCATGTCCTCCCACCAGAAGACCATATCTATCCTATCCTTCAATGTTTCAACAGCATCTTTCACGGTCTCCGTTGTGAAGAACTCCCAGTGCTCCGCCATGTCCTCGATGAGCCCCGGGTCTTTATAAAACGTTGAGACAAAGGCAGGAATCCCCATCAGCTGAGCCCCAAAGCCGTAAAAACCGCTGACGCAGAGGGCAGTGCCGCCCTTCTGGTAGCTCTCAAAGGCTTCTATGTACGTGTCTTTCTCCCAGTCTTTAGGATATCTCCTTGGATCATAGGGATCTAGACGTTTTTTATATCCCTCCCAAGTTTTCTGGTCTTTGACGGGGAATCTGAGAAACATTGGCATGTTATACCATACGTACTCGGCTTGTTTAAACCGTCTTGCAACAGCGCCCGTTTGAGTTAAAGTATCAACATATCTCTCGGTCTCTTCCATAACTCTTTGTCTAAACCTGGGTATTGGACCAAGATCGAGAGGGACGGACAACTCACTATAGTTGTAGCATCCAAAATAGGAATGGGGATCGAAACCTTTAACTATCGGCCAGTTAAGCAAAGACACGCTTCCCGTCCTGACCTCCCAATCGATAACGATCACTTTGTCAGCCGGTAACCCCTCGCCAAACCATTTAACCGCAGTCTCATCGTAGAATTTCTCGCACCACGGAAGCACATCTGCTTTCCGAAAACTAATTACGGCCCTAATCCTCTCTCTTGGAGACATCATTATTGATCACGCCTAATCTACTACTCGAATTAAAAACTATAAACCTTTTCAAATCTCCAAAAATACCTTAAAAACTTGTAATATATTTGAGAGCCAATTGCTTAATATTTTTCAAATGTTATTTAAATTCCATTTCTAGCTACAATTATTAAATAAAGGTTATATGATCGTCTAAGAGACAAACCAATCTTGCTGTATTATTACGCATCACCCCATCTTGTAAAGCTAAGATGACAAGATTGTAAGCGACCTAGTAAGTCCACAGGGTGTTCTCCACCGTAAAAGTTGGCGATTAGAAAGATTCGCTGACAGGATGGGTATACCGATAGGTTTATCAATCGGTCTACTCATCGGTATATCAGGTGATTCTATGGCGGTCGTGAGTGTCAAAGTTCCCGAATGGGTCAAGAAGAAGATGAAGGCATACAATGACGTTGTGAACTGGCCCGACGAGGTTAGGATGTTAATAGTCGCCAAGATCGAAGAAGTCGAGAGGATTAGGGCAGTTGAGGAGGCCATCAATCTTTTGGAGGCAATCCATCCTGCACCTAAGGGAACGGCCGAAGCCATTGTGAGGGAAGACCGTGACAGTCATTGACGCCTCTGCCCTGGCGAAATTCATCCTGAAAGAGGATGGATGGCGGGAAATAGCTGAATACCTGAAGACGGGAACTCTATCAGTAGATCACATCGTGAAGGAAGTTGCCAACGCAGTATGGAAGAGGTTTAGACAAGGGGCAGTGTCACTTGAGGAAGCAAAGATCATGCTCAAGGCTTTGAAAGAGATATTGGATAGGGCTGTTAAAGTTGAAGGAGAGCTCGCCTACATCGATGAAGCGGCCGAGATAACCTTCAATCGAGACATATCCATCTACGATTCGCTATACATCGCGGTGGCGAAGGAAAAAGGGTTGAAGCTGCTAACGGCAGATCAGAACCAAGCAAGCGCTGCGGCAAGCGAAAACATAGCTACGATACTTCTAAAATAGTCCCGCAATAATTATCATAGGAGCTAACACCTAATCATAAATGGCGAAGAAAATAAAAGACCTAGATGAAGCCCACAATCTCTTTTTCACTGCTCCCATCTCTAAAGCTTATAGCTGTCTCTTAAGCGGTTTTTCCAAAGAAAATGATTATTGGGAATTAATGATTATAAATGAGACTTTATAGTGAGTAGCACATATTGCTCAATTGAAAAGCGATAGATTTACCTTTTTCACCACGGCTTAGAGGTCTGAAGACGAGGGATGGTAGCAGCTATTCGGGATCTGACGAAGCCTCTGCCTGAACGATCGATAAACGAGAAGGTTGTCATAAAGCCTGTTTCCAAGGATGAATTGAGAGATGTAGGCAGGATCTTGGTTGTCACTTGGGAAGGGTTCATAAAGGATCCAGAAGTCACTGAAAGATATGTGGGACCATATCTCTCAGCTGGTTTGCAGCAGCCTTTCCTTGCCTATCTGGGAACTAAGCCTGTGGGCTGTGTTAGCCCTAGGCTGGACAGGGAATCGAAGGTTGGAATTCTGGATGGCGGAGTTCATGTTCTCCCTAAATATCGAAGGCAGCACATCGGAACCTCTCTTCTATTCACGGCGTTGCAATGGTTAAGAAGCCATGGGATGGAAAGGGCCAAGGTTACCCCTTCCAGCCCTGGAGGCGAAGAAGCAACCCAGAGAGCGATTGCCTTCTACATGTCAAACGGAGGAGCGATAAATGATTCAGAGGAATGAAATATTCGCACGAAACAGTCTTCTCTTTACTGGTGTGTGAAGAAGTTAAGCTCTCTTCTTGATAACTAACTCATCCACGATCTTCTCTGCTAATAGGTCTATATTTTCTTGCGTATTCTCGCCAAATTTGGATGATGCTTGAAGTACTTTTGAGAGGCGCCTAGACAGGTCTGCGGGTAGGTAGGCCCGACTCTTGGAGATAGATCTGGATATCTCTCCACCGTATCTTTCATCCTTGAGTAAAGGTGCGGCGCAACAGGCTGTCTTGAGAATGGAGACCAGAACGAGAATTCTTGCGGTCTCATTTCTCTTTGCTATGTTCCATGCCTCACGGTCTTCCTCGGATGGTTCTAGGAAGTATCTGTTATATGCAAATTGATCTGTTACGAATCTCTTCTCGTAGAGTAGGCGGGTGACTTCATAATCTTTTACGGCGACGGAAACTAGATAGAGAAGATCTTCCGCGATCTTCCTTGAAATAATGCCGGCCCTTTCTAGTTTAAGGAGAACCGTTGGAAAAGAAAATATGTAGTACTCTAGAGAGCCGTGAAGTACAGTGTGAGCTGCCTCATGACGCAAAGCTCCTACGCCGACTAATTTTGGTAGGGCTGACATTCTATCGTAAGCTACCATGATTCTAGGCGTTCCACGCCAAGCATCATGGACAGCAAAGAAGGACGCCTCAAAAGCCGAAGTACTAATCCCGAGGTTTCTCTTCTCTCCCCCTATAAAGGCGTTCATTGTAGAAGATTTATCAAAAAGATAGAGGTCGAGAATCTCTACACCGTGAGCGCTGACACGGTTATAGCAGTCATCCAGGATTCCTAGAACTTTCCCAACAAATCTATCCTCAACATCGCCGAACTTCCGAACAACTATCTTTACCGTTCTACATTCCCCCCAAAATGGGACTAATCATCTGTTCTACTCATGTTTCATTCAGAATTTGCAAAGACTAGGAATGATTTAGATCTTTTCTTTTGGTGTTTCTAGTCATTAGCGAGCGCTCCGGGTTCGGTTCGTCTAAAACGGAGATAATCTTTGACGTTGTCATCCAATCTGACCAGATAACCATTGATTTCTTGGCAATGTTCTAAATAGTCTTAACTTTAAGGTTTTTTGGAAGCCCAAACTGGCAATTCGTCTCGAAATTTCATGTAATCGAAGTTCTTCCGCAAATCTTCTAATGTTGATGTCATCGATGTCAGCGCCATAGTCATTGATGCTTCAACAGGTTTTAGGTCAAAAAGTATGGACATGAATTGTTCACAAAACCCGTTTGGAACCTTGTCCAATTTGCTTATGCGACCTAGAAGATTGCTTTTGCTGACAAAGTATTGACCGTTTATTGGAAAGAGCAGATGAGCCATCTGGGAAGCGGCATTCCGCAGATAGTAAGCAGCATTGACATAGTCTTTTCTCTTGATCTCAATTTCTGCTAAGTATGTGTACATAGCGATGTCGTCATCAAGTTGAAGTATTCTTCTCTTGCGGAGTTGCTCTGGGTAAACAGAAAACTCCTTTTTCAGCCTCTTTAAGGTGCCGCCTGGATCACATATCACCTTTGAATATAATATGCCAGCAAGAACCCATTCGATATATTCCAGCTCGTCCCATCCACAATTCATAATTCTATCAAGAGTAAGGTAGTCAAGGGTAAATGGAATACCTTTGATGACAAACTTGTCTCCCCAACCATCCATCCAGCCCTCTGCACCAAGGCTAAGCCATTTCTCCTTTCTGCTTTCTTGCATAAACTCCGAGAACTTGCTCTTTTGGATCAAAGCTGCCATATCGAGATCAGAGAACCCGTCAGCCTCTTCTCTAGCAAGCGAACCTGAGACCCATATCGATTCAACTCTAGGATCGCTTCTCAAGTTCTCTGCGATTTTTTCAGCCAATCTCCATAAGAAAGTGATCCTCGCCTTTTTCTCTCTGGAGTCCGAAATTTTTCCTTCTTCTCCACCCATTCAAATCCCCCATGCTTCTCCCACATATTACTGATGGACCTCTTTTGCCATAAGCCTCTTGAGATCCTAGACTAGGCAATGTTTAATAGTTCTCGCACTTGTCTCTTTCCTAAGCGAGGGGACGAAGCGCGACATTAGAGATATTGGATGTGAAAAAGGTTTCATTGAGTAATCAAGACATTCGCAGTATTGCTGAGATGGAGGTCCATCCGGAAATCAGAAAATGGGACACGGACTATATCCATCATAGCGATGATCTTGAAACGAACATTCGAGGATTCAGAGAATGGTTTGATCGGATTCCTAAAGACGAGAACCAACTCTGCTTATTGGCAAAATCGGACGGAAAAGTTGTAGGGTTCTTAGGAATCCACCGCTTCAGTCCCCCTAGAAACCATGTGGGAGATGTCGGAATCATGGTTCATCCCGATCATCAACGCAAGGGCATAGGCACAAAGCTGTTGAAAGCTGGAATCGAGATAGCCAAAGAGAAAGGTTTCAAGAGGCTAGAAGCAGACACATTAGCAGCGAACGAAGCCATGAGGAGGACTGCTGAGAAAGCCGGATTCCAACTTGAAGGGGTGAGAAGGAAAGCCATAAGTATACATGGCAAACTCCTAGACCTAGCCTTGTACGCTATAGTCTTATAGAAATGCACAAACTATGATGCGGTTTCATTGATTCTTTCTTCAGACAAGCAATTTGACATCTAAAGAAGCTTTATGATCTCTGAGGCGTGCCGGCATTGGAAGTCTGGTTTGAAGTTTGGGTCTTTCGCGTTTTGGGTTTTTCTAAAATCTCTTTCGTCATTATCACATCACCTATATATTTTCCGTTTCTGTAGAAGAATTTTGGTCTTCGTCCAGTCTTTTTGAAGCCGACCCTCTCGTACACATGGATAGCCCTCTTGTTTGTAGAGTAAACGTCTAGAACCACTATCTTAACACCTATCATTTTAGCTTGAGAGATTAAGGTTTATAGCAGTTTAGTACCTATACCGATGCCACGATATCCTTTCCTAGTTCCCATTCCCAATCCGCCCACGTGCCTTGAATATCCTCCCCGTTTTGCTATTTCAGAGCTCGCTATCACCTTTCCGTCAACTTCAGCAACCACACTGAAAATGTTGCCTTTCTCTATTTCTGTGAGTTCCCTTGCTAGCCAATCAGCCTCTTGTTCTCTTGTAACCTTTTGATCCTTAGCAATGTCAGCACCTTCGTCAACTAACGAATTAATATACTCCATAAGATCATCAAGATCTTCCCATCTGGGAGGCCTGAGAACGACTTCTCTTCCATCCTTACCAGTAAAACGATTCAGGATCTCACCGGGCCTCATACTTCTTCACTATCTCTTTTTCATAATATAACTTGGCGGGTATATGCGCCTTGTTCTTCAAATTTTCTGCAGATCCTCGGAATCAAGGGTTCCACGGTAGATATCCACACTTACAATTTTACCCTCACCACGAGCTTCGCCAATTTTCTTGCACAACAGAGTAGTGCTTCCTGTTCCTGTCCCGGCGTCCTTAATGATGATATCTGAAAAAATCAATTTCGTCAAGCAGATACTCAGACTCCGACATCGTTCGGCACAACCCGTTTTCTCAATATATCATCGATCCTGAAAAATTGTTTCCATGAAATAGAAACTTAGAACCAAAAACCATCAATCATAAACAAAACTAGTTTGGGAAAACCGTATTGAAATTCTTGGAAAGAAGAACTCGTTGCAGTTCACAGTCTGGATTTCCTAAATTATGCTTTAATGCGTCTACACGTCTCTCCGCATCCGACTCTCCGGGCATAAACTCTTCGGCAAGAACCGCTAGAGTTGATAGATCTCTTTCACTTACAGGTCTAACCCTGAAGCCTTTAACCCCTTGTTCCTCCTATTAACGACTTGAGATCAGAATCTAGTATTAGCTCTTAACTCTTAAGAATCCATCGAAGGATTCTTGCGGTTTGGCTTAGAGGACATAGACTTTGAGATTCGAGAAAAAAGAAGGAAATTTGCTGGGTGTCACAGAAAGGGTTCTGTCAGGCTTCGGTCTTGTAGGCTGTATAGCTCGCGTAAGGCGGCTGAATGTCGTGTTGCCAGAAGATGCATAAGAGTTCTCCACGGTGATGGATCTCCTCCTCGACTAGGTGCATCAAGATGTCTTCAACCTTGTGCCTGTTTGTCTTACCGTCTCTCCCTTTAAACTCGAAGATACTCTTGAGCTTCTCGTCCATCAAGGTGTCCAGGTAGCTGTTCGTTTCCGCCTCAACCTTGTCAGCGTAGTCATGTACGTCCTTGATGCTCGTGAACTTGCTGAACGGGGTCTCGTAGATTCCCTCCGTGCTCTTTCCAGCTAGACGTCTGATCCAGAACTGTTCAGCTTGGAGGCTGTGCACGAATATGTCTCGGATGGAGTCGAAGCTGCCGCCGCAGCTCTCGATAACGGTCTCCCAAGGAATCTCAGCCATGCTCTTCAGAAACTTCCTGCGACAGTGCCAATTGTACCGGAACAAATCCCCAATATCCAACAATGCAGTTCAAGGAATATGTTGCACTTTCTTCTAATATAAATTAATTAAGCCGCTGAGTCTGAACGAATCTAGTTCCGCCCAGACAGTTCATCCTTTCAAGTTGAGAAAACCTTTAAGCTGTTCTTCGCTTAAGCCTCTCCCAAGCATCCCGTCAAGCCTCGCTGTAACCTTTCCGCCGTCAAAAAGGATAACTGTGGGAACAACCTCGATCTCGTACTCTTCCCAGAGGGGATTCGACTCGTCGTCTATCTTGACTCGTAGAAACCTGATTACACCACTTTTCTGAGCGTGCTTCTCGAAGATGGGCAGAAAAGTCCTACAAAAGGGGCACCAAGAAGCGTAGAACAGCGTGAACACTCTCCCATTTGACTTGAGGATACTCATCAAATCGTTTTGGCTTTCGATCTCCCTCATGAGAGATTCCTTTCTCTGAACCGGAACGTCAATTTCTATAAGGGTCATCTGAATAATAGGCTTTATGTCTTCGACATAGATAGAGCAGTAATATCTTAAAAGTTTGAAGTGGTAAAAGATAATTGAGGGGAATTCGTGAAACTCGCGATAATATCAGATGCACACCTTTTTCAAAGTTTCATGAAAAATTATGATCCTCTCTACGATTTCAAAGTCGTTCTTCAGAAAATAAAGGAAGTTAATCCAGACGCTCTCTTGATAGCGGGAGATATGTTCGACTGCAAAAAGACAGCCAGTACTTATCTCCGGCACTACGAAGGCGAAGGACTTATGATGAAGGTACGAGATGTTCTAAGGGAATTCGAGATACCTACCTATGCTGTCAGAGGTAACCATGAGAAAGAAGAAGTTCTAAAAGGACTAAGCCAGACTGTTGATAATTTTTACCACATTAGAAATGATTGGATAAAACTTGGAGACGCTTGGGTTTACTTCATGGACACACATTTTGAAGGCGAATTGTACGAACCGAGCGCCGTCTCTCAAATCATCCAACAGATAACTTCGACTGTGAAAACTGAAGGAATCAAGATACTGCTTTCCCATGAGACCTTCGCACCGTTTCCCAGTTGCTTGCCAAAAGAAGCAATAGAAGGTGCAAGGAGAGTTTTTGATTGGATTATCAACGGTCATATGCACAAATGGGATTCAGACGCCTATGGTTTGAAGAATGTGATGACTCTTCCATCTCTCTTACCTTCGCGTCTGAGATTGGGCAAATATTGGATTGAACGATATGCCTGGGAAGTTGGTGATGGTAAACCAGAATTCGAGAAAAAAGAATCGCCATTTGGCTACGTGTTACTGGACACTGAGACTGGATCTGTAGAGTGGCATCTATTCATGCCATCAAGAAGGATAGTAGAGATATCAATAGACGTGACGAACTTATCGTTGAAGAACGTGTTGGATAGGTTCAGAGAAATTCTGAAGGAGATCAACGAAAGGAAAGATAAGAATTCTTTGATAATCCTTCCGGAGATACACGGATATGCAAATTTCGTGGCAACCTTTGTGAGTGAAGTTTTCAAGGAATATCCTGAATTGAGCATAGATGAGTTAAGGAATTCCACAACTCCTGTTGTAGCAACTGCTTCCGGGAAAATGATTTCTGCACCACTTCTTGACCCTGAGCGGTTGTTTGAGGAAATAGAAAAAGAACTCGTTGATATCAGAAATGAATTGGAAGAAAATCTAAGGATAGAACTGAGAATTGAAGTTTTGAATAAGATTTTGAGTGGATTACGTGAAAGTGGGCTGTTCGAGAAGTTGCCACCGAGAACGATAACAAGGTTGGAGAATCTGTTCAGTGAAGTGATCTCGCAATTCCAAGACATTGAGAAGCCAGAGACATTCGAGGACGATATGAAGAGTATCATAAAAAGGGTGAAAGAATGAAACTTGTATTAGTCAACTTTGACAATGTCCTTGGCTTGAACGGTTCTCTAAACTTTGTTGAAGGAAAACCGCTTCTGATCTACGGCGAAAACGTCTCCGGTAAATCAAACATAGTCAACATGTTAAGGTACTGTCTGATCCCGAAGTTGAGAGAGAAAAAGGGATATGCAGAAGAAAAAAGATTGAAGAAGAACGAAATACTTCTCAAGAAGAACGCCACCGGAAGCGTCGAGATATACTTTCAACAGAACGGAAACTTGTACAAGGAGTACTACTATTTCTCGCGCAAAGGAAAAAACGTTGGGCAATCACAAAAGTTGTTCGAGTGCAAACAAGTAGAACTTCCATTGGAGGATGAGGAAAGAATCAAAGTTCTCTCTGGTCTGCAATGGAAAGACTTAGAGGCATCTTCAGTCAAGTTATTCAGAGAGAAACTGGTCGATATAGGAATATACCCAGAAGTACTCGACATTCTGATATCCCCCTCTAACGTGAGGAATTTTTCTGAGGCCATAAACGGAAGTGTGGTCAGAGTACCCGAAATAATTGCGAAAAGAGTTTCAACCATGCATGAAAATGCAGGAAAATACTTGGACAACCTGAAGAAACTTTATGGAGTTATCGTACTTGAGAGAGAAGAACTTGAAAGTAGAACAAAAGAGATGAAAAATGGGTTTGTTGAGGCTTCGAAAAATCTACCAGAGATAAAAATTGATGACGTTTTCATAACAGGCGAGACCGCAAAGAACTTTGATAATCTCCAGAACTCACTTGCTCAAAAGTTGAAAACGATACCCAGCAAAGTCAGTGAGATGAAAGAGACTCTGGGTTTGCTTTCATCACAGAAGTATGAGATCTGGACAAGTGCTATTGAACAACTTGTCATATTTTTACCCAGAAAAGAAGAATTAGGGAGTTTAATTGAAAACAAGGAAGCTCTCGAAAGTCTGGAAGATACTCTGAGTAGATGGAAAACCGTATTCGAAGGATTGCCTCCAGATACACGTCCTGAAGGGCTGTTGACTTTTTCTATGCCTGACTACGAAAAGTTTGATTTCAGCAAATTCTCTAACCCAGAACGAGTTAAATCCGTTTTCTTGTCAGTTGACGAAGCAAAGGCTTCACTCCAAAGAGTAAGTGAGACTTGTAAAAAATTCAGGATACCTTCTGAGATTTCTGAGATCAACAGAATGATAAAATCATACAGCGAACTACTCAAAGCATTGAAAGTTCCTCTCGAACCAAAAGGTGACCCAGCATTGCTTTCAAAACGAGAGAACAAAAACATAGTAAGCATTCCCCTTGATGTAGCGCTCCAGAAGATGGAATACCTTCGAGGCATTGAACCGACACCACTCATTCATAGACCAGAAAAGTTGGGTAAAGAAGAATTCATGAAAGAAGTCAACCGTCTTCAAACAGAGGTCAACACAATTCAGAGAGAGTTGAGAAAGGCCAAACAGGATATATCCAAAGCGAAGAAACTTCTGAAAAAGGCAAAACAGTTGCGAGGAGACATCGACCGAGAAATCGAAGTTGCTGAGAAGAACGTGAAGAATCTGAAAAGACAGTTGGACAATCTGATCAACGGATTGTCGAATGCGTATTATCACTTATGCGAAGTCTTCAAGTTGAAACGCGAGGACATAGATTTATGGAGTAAGGATGCCATCTATAGTTCTTTTGTCATGATTCCAGCGAAGTATGAAGAAGCACAGAAGATATTCTCACAAGATTTGATCCAGCAGATGAAGAATTATCCGGAGATTCTTGAAAAATACAAAATATCTGAAGAAAAAGATTTCGCGAGTATTGTCAAGGAAGTAAGGAAAGAATTTGAAGATAGAATAGAGGAGGTCTCCAAACTTCAAGAAGAATATAACAGAGTAAACGATTGGATACTAAAAAACATAGTCCAACTGAAAGCGATTGAAAACAAAAGCAAGACGATAGCTATAATCAACGATGCCTTGCTGATAGCACAAGCAATTTTCTCAAGGATCTACGAAAAGACAGACATCAACAGGATTATCGAAGACTTGTCCGAGAAGATTGAAGAGAACGTTAAAGACATCTATAACAGAATATTTCCTGAGGACGCGTCTTTCAAATTTGGTCATTCAGGTAAAGGTCAGTTTCTTTCGACCATAAACAACGAACCTATCACTCATCCTTCTGGTTCTCAAAGGGCAGCGATAAGCGTTGGGATAATGCTTTCGCTAGCACATACTTTCGGATTACCCATGATACTTGATGAGGCCTTCGACCGTATCGACATAAAACGATTGAAGTTTTTCTGCGAGTGCATGACTGGACTCGCAAGTCCTGATGGTTGCCAAACATGTTTGGCTGGCTACACATCGTTCAACATAGAAAAGAATCCTGAGATTTTGCCGTTCATCAATAGTTGGAAAATCTATCTAGTGGAGAGAGCAGAAGTTCTGGAGAAAAACATTAGACCACTCGAAGGTTTTTCCTTAGGCGAATAAGATCGGTGGTCTAATAGAAAAGTAGAATCGCTTGTGCCAAGCTGGCCACTATCCGTCTTGTCTGCGCCCCAATTCATGTCCGAAACCACGGAAACTGTGACTTATAGCTTTTCGTTTTTTGAGTCTCTTTTGGGAAATTGAGCCTAAGTTGAGGATGCCACTTAAAAGCGCGCGTTCAAATACTTCTTACGCAAAGGCTGCAGCCTCAAAAAAAGAATCTTGAATCTTAACTGAGCGAGACGAGTCTAAGAAGACCTACGCTAGTACGGATGCCTCCATGATAGTTAATCCAATTACCTCATTTTGCTCATTTAATGACGCTAGTATGAGGCCATCCTCGTCAAGGGGCTCGTTGTCAACTGTCCTGGAATGTTTGAACCTTACGTATAGGATATCTGCTTCTTCATCGTAGTCTATGGCAATTATTTTGGCTATTGGGGGCCTCTTCTTGACTATACTCAGGGCTTCATTCACCACCTTGAATGGGTCTATAGTCATCCTCACCTCAGTCTTTGCCATCGTCTGAACCTCCTCGTCAGCCTTTCAGATGATACAGAGCCAACGTCCCTCGGTGAGTCTTGCTGGAAGATTATTAACGGACACAGCGCTTGCTATGATTGTGCTTATCGCCTTTACCTCCTTGGCTCAATTATACCGCTTTCTTAAATAATCAGTTTTTGGAAATCCAAGCCAAACAATACAAATACTATTTTTCTAAGCACATTTGCTAAATGGTGCAGGGGATAGGTTATCACCCTCGTTCGAACCCTCATATTACAAATTTAGGTCGTAGAATGGCGGTAACTACTAAATAAGTTTCTCTAACTTTTCGTTTAGTTGTTTAACAGCCTCCGCGCTCCTTTTTACCGCATCCAAGGGCATCCAGTCTTCGTAGAAGTTCTGATGGAGAGCGCTAGCAATGGCAAAGAGCTTAATAATATCAGGATCATCGAGTTCATCAGCTAACTTACCTATGAGTTCCCATAGATCCCTGTGGCTTCTCAGCTCTATACCCCGCTTGGCTGCAACGGTCTTAACTATCTCAGCAGCCGCTCCCCACAGTTTCTCTGAGGCTTGAACAGAGTCGCCTTTAGCCAAGAATCCTTCCGCCTCACTGAGGTACTTACGATTGAGCTTAAGGTAATGCTCGGCCATACCCATAGTCCCCTAAAGCATCTAAGAGTTCAGCCGCTTAATTAAGACTTTCGATGAGAAAAAATTACAGTTAACTGGTACAGGGTATAGCGCTATAACTCGAATTTAAACCCCTTATAAACCTGTCATGACAGATTTGAGAGTGAACGCTCAATTTCTTAACGAGAATGGAATATGTCATGACGTGCGTAATGACATATTCTCAAAAGGCCAGGATAGACAAAGTGATTGTGCTTCAGAGGGTTAATAACAGCAAGCCCTTCTTCAGAAAGATAATCTGAGAAAAAGAAAAGGTTGTGTGCGTGGAAGAGGAGTGGGAGATCGTTAATTGAGTCCTACAAGATATTGGCTCTCCACCTACAAAATTTAAGTTCTCCTTTTATGAACCCGAACTAAGAAGCTTAGGAGGCAATTGATTATGTCAAACATCGAACCCAAAGGGGGTCAAGAGTTGGAAGCATTCACAGACACTATACCTAATCTACTCAAATTAGGTCGTGAACAAGAGGTTGAAGATATTCTCTTGAGCGAATTTGAGGGCAAACTTCCAATGATGCTTAGGAGATACAGAAATCTTCACTATCTTTTGTTCAAAACTGGAAGGAGATTCTTACAATTCCTTCTGGAGGCTAGAAAACTGTATATTGAAGGTTTTGATTGGGCTACTGTAGCTCTTTGCGGAATGACAGTAGAAGCGATTTGTATTTCGATTATCAATGAAAGAATTACAGACTCTACGCAAAGGAAGAAATTATTAGAACTGGATTGTAGGAAACAAATTGAGAATCTAAAAGAAAAACTGCGAATCATCAAATCTGGGTCTTTAATGCATCAAATATTAGATGTCAGGAATGATTATGTACACCTCAAAAAGGAGATACCTGATCCCAAAGAAGTACTCGCTTGTCTTAATAAATTGCATCTGGTTGTTATAGCTGAGTATGGTTTAGTTCCTTGGAAAAACGGCAAGGCTAGACTATCAAAAGATGAGGACTTGAAAGGCTTTGCAATGAAGATGGGACTGGAAGACTTGTTTAAAACTTCCTAATCTTTCATACATGCCTTTTTGTCTGCATGGCAATAATATATAATATCATCCGTCAACAATCAAAATCTAACTTTATGTGGATCTTCCAAAAGTGAGGCTTCCAAACGGCACAACTGACCATTTAATAGACAAATCTAGTAAGAGAAAGATCTTGCTCATCTTATCCAATTGGCATCCAATTTACCAACGTATCAATGGGGTAAAAACCTTAAGGGTTGAAAAAATTCCGATAATTCACAACTAATTGCGTCGTGATAGATGTAATGATGGATGTCACGACATTTTTGCTAAAGAAGCGTGATTTTGCTTATATTTAGGGATGGTGCGGGGGTGGGATTTGAACCCGCATACCCCTTCGGGATGGGATCTTGAGTCTCATATATCTTTTTGATGTATGCTTCTAGTTTTCCAGTCTCAATAGCTCTGAGAAGAAAGATTAGAAATTATTGTGTGCATTGGGCGTTGATTAATAATAGGTTTCATAGGATCTTATGCCAAGCTCGGCCACCATTTCTTTTGGTGTTAACACCTTGATTCTGTTGAGACCTTTAAGAAAATGACGATTTGCAGATAGAATGAAATTGGATTTTACTTTTAAAGCTGCGGCTAGATGAGGAGCATCGTTTGGATCTGAAATTTCTTGTTTACATTTTTGTATTTGCTCCTCATATTCGTTCCTCCAAATGATTTCTGCATTCAGCATCATCAGCATATAGTATCTTGCCAAAGCCGGCTCGGTTTTGCCTAGGTTTCGCTTGAAGAATTCCACAACCTCTTGTAGAGTATCCTCAGAGATTATGAGAGAAATCGTTTTCCTCTCAGCCGCTTCAAGTATAAGTCGAGAGTTGGATTCTTTGATCATTCGCCCTATGATGACGACATTGGAGTCAACGTAGATCTTGGGCACGTAGTTCTCTCCTCAACCTTCGAAGCTCGTCTGTCACATCTTCCGGAGTCTTCCCTAGGCTTCGCAGAGCTTCATCGATTTTGCCCTTTATGACTGCCGCGATCTCTTCGGATGGAGGCTTCTCAACCTTTTGAAGCACAATCAACCCTTTAAGATTGATGACAAACAAGTAGTCGTCCTCATTTATGTCTACAACTTCGCGCAGTTCCGAGGGTAAAGTGATCGTTCCCTTCTTCGTGACCTTAGTGATTCCCACAATGTCAGCCATGATCGACCACCGTGTAAGAATGTAAGAAAATCTGACATATAAACTGATAGATCAGAAAACCCAAGAACAGTCGCAGCTTGAGCCTACTAAAAAATGACGCGGCGAATTAGATATATATTTTCAATCATAATTTTCGCAACAATGTGGATTCTTTCATCCAGTTTTTTCTTCATAGAACCTAAAAATTCATTTTTTCTCCACCGAAACGCAACCGAAAACGCATGAGAACCCCCCTTCCACCCCCTAAAGGCTCAAACCAAATCAGAACGAGAAAGCGTAAATCATCAACAGGGAGATCAACTCAACATATTATATTTTATATCATTTCACATCATTTGATGCATCATGGGGGGATCAATCATACAGTGTGGCTGAAAACCTTTATTTAAGATCATGATAATTTGTTCAATGTGTTGCCATGTCTAGTAGAGCGATCAAGATAATTATTACTTGCGACTCAAAGGTCGAAGAAGATATTGAGACCGCTCTGGCGAATTCAGGGATTAGGTTTACTAAGGAAGAAATGAAAATACCAGTAGAGGCGTACTGTATTTACATACCAGATGCGATATGGTCTCTTTCTATCGCACTTCATCTTTTAGAAGCAAAAAAAGATGTTGTAAAAGGCACTATTGAACTGCCAGACGGCAGAAAATACGAACTTACTCAAGAGGGAAGAGACCAACTAAAAGGACTCTTAGTCGAGGCTATGAGTGCGAAGAAAGAAACAACTGCTGAGTTCCTGTGGTGGACTCCCTTCGTACCAGAAATAAAAGAATTTCTAAGAACAATCACATCATTAATTGAATGGTATCCTCAGGCATCAGGGGAAGGAAAGCGTATTGTCACAAACCGATTTCTGATTCTGATAGGGCTTATTGTTATTGGTATGGGAATACTGACTTACTTTGGGAAGGTAAGTGGCGACTCCTTCGTTTTCGTAATTGGTGCACTTCTTGGTTATATTTTTGCATTCCTTGAAAGATTTTTGGGGATTCTAACTCGTGATTGAGTACGTTCGCTATGCTCGAAACTTCAAAAATCACCACAAGTTATATATCAAAAACATGAGTTGAAAGAAAAACCCTTGATGGATTTCTGATTCATAAACCCTATTTACGGGCATGACTGACAACAGACGAAGGAGAATGCGAAATGAACGAGAAAGAGAAAATTAAACCCCTTTTACCCCTTAAAGGTAGCCCCTTCGAAGAATTAGGTAGAAAGGTATACGGTGAGTCTCAGCAAGAAGGCTCTATGCCACCAGTTACAAAGGACAATAAGCCAATACTTAAACTCAAATCAGTAACTAAAAAATATGAAAGGGAATAATGTTCTTTCGCAAATCCTAAATATTGAATTTACCTATAGCGTCGAAGTCGGAAAACTGGACAGAAGAATCCGCATTTTCGCAAAAATCCAGCAATTCTTGTCAGTAACGCCTATTATTGGGACATCCCAGTATTCCTCTGGAAAACTAGAGAGGATAGGGGAGGGGGTTTAGGTCCGAGCCTACAGCCATAGGCTAATGATTAGCAGAATCCTTTCAGCCGGCGAATGCATATTTAGTAGGCCTGCTATCAACTGCTATATTGTATCGGTGGCGAAAGGTTTGTCTCAGCGCAAAAGGAAACATATTCTTGAGAGGCGCCTGATAGAAAAACATCGTGCATTTCACAAATAGGTTGCCAAGTTTCCTTGCTTGACTCTCCGGTTAGGTGGAAAAAAAGGAATGTTATCAGCATTTCACGTTGAGGGCTTTTGCCAGTCGTTTCAGGTCTTTGTCGCTCATCCACTCGGTTCTAAGGTATTCGCAGATCCTTTCGTCGCTCAGCCCCAGTTTTCTCGCTTCCTCCAAGGCGTGGCGGTATGCTTCCAGCTCCGTCGGTCTCTCCACGTATCCGAAGCGGTTGTCGAAGAGCTCCCTTCCCTCTATGAACTGCTTAACGTGCACGAGCTCGTGAATTACGTCTAGGTATATGTCGACGATGTCGCCCTTGCTCAGATACTCGGCGCTGACCATGAGGTGACCGTTCCTGTTGTTAACTCCCATGTAGCCCCATCTACTGTTGAACTCAACTCGAAGGTTTCGGAGCACCTCATCCGTCTTCTCTCCGAATATCCGCCTAACAGCCTCAACCTTCTCGAATCCCTTGAAGTAGTCAGTGAATGGGTACGTAGCCACTCTAGCGTTGCGCACTATCTCAACTTTCAGTTTTGAGACCATAGTTGCCATTGTTCCTTGGTACTTGTATTCCAAATGTCGCTTTTTGCTAAGTATCTTCCAAACCGTTTATAAAGCATTTCGCCTGTGGGTTTCCTGGTCTCTGACGGTTACCACAAATCTACTCTCAGACCTTTGAAAAATCGGTAACATTGCCCAGTGATAGCTGCTCAAACATATTCTGGTAACTCTTTAGGCTCGGAATGCGCTCACTGTGCATATAAAAAAGATTTTGGACAAGCTTTTATACTACTCGCTTATAGTTTGTAGTAGAAATTTTCGAAAGTAGGAGGAATAGCCTTGGCTAGGATGAAGGTTACTAGGAATTATCAAGTTACGATTCCAGAGGATGTACGTACGAAATTGGGTATAAAAGAGGGAAACCATGTTTCAATAGAAGCCTTAGGCAAAACACTAGCCGTTATGAAGCGTGTTGTGCCAATTGAGGATTTGGCCGGCACCTGGGACGAAGAAATGGACAAGATAATGGCGGATGTAAGGAATTTATGGAAGACATGGAAACTATAAGAGCTGTCTGCGTCGACACGGATATCGTTGTAGATTACCTCAGAGGCCGGGAGCCTAGAAAATCCGCTTTCTCCACTTGGAGGAAGAGAGCCGAGGTTCTCATAGCTAGCATCACTGCGTTTGAACTGCTATTAGGTGCAACCCTTTCATCAAAACGTGAGGAGAGAGTAGTGGAAGTTGAAAGTTTGCTCGATCAACACGAAGTCCTAGCCTTTGGTCGTGATGGCGCAGAGCGAGCCGCCAACATTGGGGCAGAATTGAGAGTCAAGAGTACCGTTGTAGAGATTCGTGATCTCCTCAATGCCTCCATGTGCTTATCTAGAGAGATTCCAATAGTAACAAAGAACAAAGCACTTTACGAGAGAGTCGTAGGACTTGAAGTGCTGACTCCATAGCTACGCTGATTGTTCTCAAGGAAGAACGAGCAAGATAGTAAGTGAGAATCCCGCAATAAATTACGGTTTTCCTTGCATGTTCACGTTTCCCACGATTCAAA
>Ga0315312_1000264_pt1 | contig 74933 bp, 53 predicted proteins | sample TDP7_MG_FD_203629 | JGI IMG/M metagenome (GOLD analysis project Ga0315312, IMG submission 203629) | Freshwater sediment microbial communities from Lake Towuti, South Sulawesi, Indonesia - TDP7 | ecosystem: Environmental > Aquatic > Freshwater > Lake > Sediment | place: Indonesia: South Sulawesi...
CCATTCCTTGACTCCTTAAATCCTGAAATGCTTGAATTTAAGAAGCCTTTATAACAAATCAAAACTATCTCAAAGTGGGTGGTTTTGGCGCGCCCATTGGTGGGTGTTTTTGGGCGCCCTATGATAGCAGCAAACCTATTTCTATTAAGGATCCATGGGGATAAGACAAGGAGGGGTCTGATATTTGGATTATCCTTGGTACGACATAGTAAGAGGAGATGATATTCAACAGGGAGATATTCTTGAAAGCTGTCCTGTTTTTATTTTACCATCGAAACTATCGTTTGATCCGCCCCGAACCCCAAGTCAACTCTACGATGTTCCTTTCGAAGCCAGAGACGTAATAGTCATGTCCCAAACTTGTGATATGGTTAAAGCTCGGGAAAAAATTTCAGAGGTCTTATTTTGCGCGATTTGGAAAAAATCAGATTTCAAAAATGGGATAATGTCATCAAATAGAGACTGGGAATATTCTCGTAAAGGACACATGCCGGGATTTCACGTATTGAATAAATGCGATTTAAAAGGATTTAAACGAGACTTTAGTGTTGTCGATTTTCGCAGGTTGCATTCTCTTCCACTTGATTTGGCGCGCGAATTAGCTGCAAAATTAGGGAACCGAATCCGGTTATTGCCCCCTTATCGAGAGCACCTTTCTCAAGCATTCGCTCGCTTCTTTATGCGAGTGGGGCTTCCTGTTGACATACCTGAGTTTGAATCTTAGCTGGTTTTACTATATCGAATGCTATAAGGATCAATCACGGGCTTGGGGTTCTACCTACTGTGCAATTAACCGGTCTGCTGGCCGGCGACGGCCAAAACTAAGGCGAAGACTTTTGAAGCACCAGCCTGTTTTAGTGTCTTTGCACACTCGTTCAGCGTGGCTCCGCTTGTCTTGATATCGTCAACAAGACAAACTTTTCGGCCTGCAAAATTATGGCCGAAACGTACTGCAAACGCACCTGATACATTTTTAGCACGAGCAGCGGGACTTGACATTGCAGGCTGGTATTTTGTTCGGCGGATTCGAACGAGGTCGGTGCTGATTTTGGCTGTTGGGTGCTCTAATTTCCTGACTAAAAGCTGTGATTGATTATAGCCGCGAACCAAGCGCCTCGACCAGTGCAGCGGGACAGGGACGAAAAGTTCTATTTCATTAAAAAAGCCGCTTGCCTGCAGAGCAGAATTAGCCAAAAAGCTGAGGGTTGAATCCAGTTCTGTTCGGCCTTTCTTAAAGGCAACTATCATTCTTTGTAGGGCCTCTCCCACTTTATAAACTCCGCCCCGGGCTATCGCGTCAAAATGTATTTCCTTGCCTTGACAATCGGGGCAGGTATCTTCTATGAGGCCGTATCGGCTGGCGTCTCGGCCGCAGCTTGGGCAGTAATCGGCACCTGTGCAGCTCTGAAGCTGGTCCCAGCAATTCTGGCACAGGTTATCGTCGGTTTCACAAATGCTTTCACGGCAATTGATGCAGACCGGGGGCCAAAAGAGCTGGTTTAAGCCTTGCAGAGCAAAGGTGACGGCTTGTTTTGCGAGGATGAAATTTCGTTTTGGTTTTGCTCTATCCACGCTGGCAATTATACAAAGGCAGCCAAAATTAACCACAGAGAAACTGTAAAAGCCAGTCTACTACACGTCAGTTTAACCCAATCGCCTTTCTATTATAAGAAATAATGATTTTGTGTTTAGTTTTACTGATGGAAAAAGGGTTTTATAAAGACAATGATGCGATGTCCGTTTTTTGTAAGCTTTTTATTTACAATATATTATATTCTTCGATTTTGTAACGGCTGCGGTGTTTTTGGAATCCCGCATTGACTATCTTAGTTGTAGCTGTTATAATTCCTACAAATAGATTTTTTATGGCAAAATCAACGAAAAAAACCGGAAAGAAACAGGCCACACGAACCTCCTCTAAAGTTGCCAAGGTCAAAGGCAAACCGGCTTTTAGCAGTTACAAACAGGCTATTGAATATTTATTTCAGAAGACGGACTACGAAAAGCAGGAGCGTTTGCGTTATAACGTTACGACGTTCAGCCTCGAGAGGATGGAAAAACTGCTGTCGTTTTTGGGCAATCCTCATAAGAAAATCCATACAGCTCATATAGCCGGCACAAAAGGAAAAGGCTCGACAGCGACGATGCTTGCCAGGATGCTCGAGGCAAACGGCTATAAGGTTGGACTATATACATCGCCGCACGTGGTACACTTGCATGAGCGGATCGAAGTCAATTCCAAGATGATTAGCGAATCGCAGATGCATGGTTTGTTGAACCGCGTTTATGCCCCGGTTGAGAAACTGTCAAAGACCGACCCACCCACTTTCTTTGAGATTATGACGGCTATGGCATTTATGCATTTTGTTGATGAGTCGGTTGATATTGCGGTCATTGAAACCGGTTTGGGCGGCAGGCTTGACAGCACCAACGTTATTATGCCCGAGGTCGTTGGTATAACTAATTTGAGTATTGACCATGTGCAACAGCTTGGAAACACTATTGATAGCATTGCCAAAGAGAAGGCCGGCGTTTTCAAGCCCGGCGTGCCGGTAATTACCGTTCAGCAGGAGCCGGCTGCAATGCGTGTTCTAAAATCGCACGCTCATGCTGTCAAGGCGCCGTTGAGCGTAACCGGCAGCGATATAGATTTTTCGCAGCGATTTGAAACGTCACGTGAGCACGGGCCGCATACGAGGGTCTGCCTTACGACCCCAACGAGTAAGTTTGAGCATCTGCGAGTGCCACTGCACGGCAAACATCAGGCAATCAACTGTGGTCTGGCTTTGGCTATGCTGGATAAACTCAAATCAAGCGGCTACAAGATTGACAACGAAAAGGCAACTGAGGGACTTCATAGGGTGTCATTGTCAGGCCGAATGGAGATGATTTGCGATGACCCGAGGATTATGATTGATGCTGCTCACAATGCTGCGAGCGTTCAAGCCTTGATTCAGGCTATAGGCCAAAATATTCCTTACGATTCTATGGTAGTAATCTTCGGCTGCAACAATGACAAAGACATTAGAGGGATGCTGCAGGAATTGCAATACGGGGCTGACAAGGTAATCTTTACGCGCAGCAACTCACCGAAGGCGATGTCTCCGCAAGATTTGGCTGATATGTACACGGAAATATGCGGGAAGATGTGCCAGACGGCTGCCAGTTTGGGTGAGGCATTGCGGCTTGCGAAAAGCGCTGTCAGCAAAGAAGACCTGATTTGTATTACCGGCAGTTTCTATCTCATCGGCGAGGCGAAGATGCGTTTCCAGCCAAACCGCTCGCTTCCGGCCAGCTAACTTCCGACCATCCATTGTGGCAAAAAACTCAAATCTCTAATCAACGCAGATAATGGATACTCATTCGGCGCCATTGCTCCAATTTTCAATTTGCAATAGCAAAGAATCTGAATTATAAAGTTGATTATTTCGTTAGATGATTAGTGAATTAGTTCCAACTAAACTAATCGACTTAATTCACTAATTAACTAATTCACTAAAATTATAGGGAGTTGCCGATGGCGGAAGTGAGAAAATATATCGCGGTTGACCTCGGCGCCGAGAGCGGCAGAGTGATGCTTGGTTCGGTATCGGCTGAGAAACTTGTTCTCGAGGAAATCCGTCGTTTCAATAACGGCCCAATTCAGGAGGGAGGCACACTGCGGTGGGATTTTAAAAGGCTGCTGTCCGAAGTTAAGACAGGTATAAGCAAAGCGGTGAAAAAGGCAGGCGCTCAAGTCCGGGGTATCGGGATTGATAGCTGGGGCGTTGATTTCGGCCTGCTGGACGCCGACGGCAAACTGATTGAGAATCCTTATCACTATCGCGATAGTCAAACCAACGGAATGATGGAAAAGGCTTTTGAATTGATGGGTAAAAGTGAAATTTATCAGAACACCGGTGTGCAGTTTATGCAGTTTAACAGCGTTTATCAATTGCTTGCAATGCGTCGGGCAAACTCAATTGCCCTGGCGAAAGCAAAGAATCTGATTTTTATGGCTGATTTGTTCAGCTACTACCTGTGCGGCAAAATTTTCGCAGAATATACTCTTGCAAGCACCTCACAGTTTATGGATATGAGGAGCGGCCTGTGGTCGAAAAAAGTTCTAGATGGACTATCTTTGCCGGGTGGTATCCTGCCGAAAGTCGTCAGGCCCGGGACAGTTGTTGGCCAGTTGAGCGCAAAGATTGGAAGAGAGCTTAGCTGCGGGCCTATTGGCGTTATTGCGACCGGCTCGCACGACACGGCTTCAGCCGTTGCCGCTGTGCCGGCTGTCGAAGATACCAATTGGGCGTATCTTTCGTCCGGGACCTGGTCTCTGATGGGTGTTGAGGTGCCGCAGGCGGTTATTAACGAAATGAGCTTTAAATATGAGTTCACAAATGAGGGGGGAGTTGAAAATACGATTCGCCTTTTGAAGAACATAATGGGACTGTGGCTGATGCAGGAATGCAAAAGGCAATGGCAAACGGAGGCCGCTGACCTGTCCTACGCTGAGTTGTCGTCTATGGCGGAGAAAACCGAGCCGTTTGCCGGCCATATTGACGTTGATGATAGCGGATTTCTTGCGCCCGGTGATATGCCAAAAAGAATAAATGAATATCTGGCCCGTACAGGCCAAAAGACAATCGACGACAAGGGGCAGATGATAAGGATGATATTGGAGGCTCTGGCGTTTAAGTATCGGCTGGTGCTTGCGAGAATCGAAGATGTTATAGGAAAAGCAGTTGACTGTCTGCATATCGTTGGCGGCGGTATGCAGAACGAGCTTTTGAACCAGTTTGCGGCCAACGCGACGGGTAAGAAAGTGATAGCCGGGCCGGCAGAAGCTACAGCAACCGGCAATATCCTAATGCAGGCCAGGGCAACAGGCCAGATTAAAACACTGGCAGAGGCCAGAAAAATTGTCCGTAATTCATTTGAACTGAAAGAATACGAACCCCAGGAAGTGTCACTCTGGGAAGAACAATACAGAAAACATCGCTAATGAAAGAAAATCAAAAATTAAAATGCAAAAATCAAAACCACAAATCAAAATTCAAAGAGAAAAATCTTCTCCTGCCAAGAACAGACCTCGCGATTATCAATGATATTTTGCATTTTGATATGTAATTTTTATATTTGATTTTTGATATTTAATTTGGTTCGGAAAGGTATGAGATTGATAGAAGACCTTGAGCACAAGTTAGATAGTTTCAACCCTGCTGAACGAAAGAAGGCCTTAATGTCACTGTGTGAAAAGGTAGCAAGGGGTGAAATCACTTTGCCCAAAGCCGGCACTGATGTCAATCTTCATTGTCATACTTTTTTCTCCTACAACACCTACGGCTATTCGCCGAGCAAATTTGCCTGGCTGGCCCGTAAGGCCGGGTTAGCCGTTGCGGAGGTCGTGGATTTTGATGTGCTCGATGCGCTGGAAGAGTTCCTCGAGGCCGGCAGAATGCTTGGCCTAAAAGCCTGTGCAGGACTGGAGACGCGCGTTTTCATTCCTGAATTTTCCGAAAGAGTAATTAACTCGCCCGGTGAGCCGGGTATCTCATACCATATGGGTGTAGGATTTCCGAGCGCTAAGTTACAAGGTGAGCAAAAGAGATTTTTGCTTAATCTTCGCAAGACCGCGCAGGAAAGAAATTGGGATTTGATGGGCCGGGTAAATAAATATCTAAAGCCGGTAGAGCTGGATTACCAGAGAGATGTGCTTGTCTTGACGCCGAGCGGCAACGCTACGGAGAGGCATGTGTGTCTTTCCTACGCACGCAAGGCCAAAAGAATCTTCGGCGAGAAAGATGCTCTTGCTGATTTCTGGTCTGAGAAGTTGGGCGTGGAGGTTGAATCGTCACAACTGCCGGAGGGCAAAGAGCTGCTTAACACGATTCGAGCTAAGACTATGAAGCGAGGCGGAGTCGGCTATGTGCTGCCCGACAAAGGCTCGTTTCCGTTACTGGCTGATACGAATCGGTTTTTGCTCGCGGCTGGGGCAATCCCGACTTTGACGTGGCTGGACGGCACCAGCGAAGGTGAGAAGGCCATCGAAGAGCTTCTGGATGTAGCTATGAGCAGCGGCGCAGCGGCAATTAATGTCATTCCGGACCGCAATTATAGGGCAGGTGCCAAGGATGAAAAGACAGATAATCTCTACCAGGTGATTGAATTAGCGGAAAAGCGGCATCTGCCTGTTGTAGTTGGGACGGAGATGAACAGCCCGGGTCAAAAATTTGTGGACGACTTCGATACCGAGGAGCTGTCGCCGCTGGTGCCGGTATTCTTGAAAGGTGCGCATATCGTTTATGCCCATTCGGTGCTTCAGCAGAGGTGCGGGCTGGGATATACCAGCCAGTGGGCCAAGAGAAATTTTGAAGGCGTAGCGGAAAAAAATAAATTCTTCCAGGAGCTCGGAAGCTTACTTGAACCGCGGCATGAAGATAAACTCGCCGGTTTAAGCGAAGATGCAACTACTAAGGAAATATTAGATAAAGTTACTCGTGACTGGTGACCCCGGATGCGAAATATCATGGCGAAATTACCGGAAATTCAAGACGCTGTTCAGTTGGTTGGGCCGGATGAGCTTGTCCTGAATAGGTCGAAAGAGGTTTTCAGGCCAGGCCGACATCAAATCCTTTGTCGTGTTGAGGCGGTCGGACTTTGTTTTTCCGACCTTAAATTGCTAAAGCAATTTTCCGCACACGTTCGCAAGAGCAAAATAGTCTCCGGCATTGACCAGGAAGTGCTTAAAGAGATACCCAGCTATGTTCCCGGCGAAGCTGCGACGGTGCCGGGGCACGAGACTGTGGTTAGAGTTGAGGCGACCGGCCCCGGCGTGAAAGATTTTAAGCCCGGCGGGCGCTACCTTGTGCAGACCGATTACCGCTGGCTGCGGACCGCCAGTTCTAATGCCGCATTCGGATACAATTTCGAAGGGGCTCTTCAGGAATATGTGCTGATGGACGAAAGGGTCATAACCTCTCCGGAAGGCCAGTCCATGCTCTTGCCGGTCGGTGATGAGCTCTCCGGCTCTGCTATCGCTCTGGTAGAGCCGTGGGCGTGTGTTGAGGATGCCTACGCCTCCCAGGAGCGCCGGACTGTAAAGGCAGCAGGTCAGATGCTTATTGTATCCGATGTCGCAGTTTCTAATGATGCTATAGTTTCTTTTCTTGTTAAATACGGAGAACCGGCAAGAATAATTCAAAAATCTGTATCGCTGGCGTTAGTAGGAAGGCTAAAAGTGCCGGTAATCGAAGTCAGTGACATCTCGAAATTGGAAGATGGCGTTTTTGACGATGTGATTTACTTTGGCTCGAATCCTGATACTGTCGAGGCGCTGTTTTGGAAAGTTGCTGCGCATGGTCTTTTAAATATCGTTCTTTGCGGCGGCAAGTTCGGCAGGGACGTTGTTACTACGGTGGGCCAAGTTCACTATGGGGGTATTCGCATAGTCGGCACTGCTGGCTGCGACCCGGCTGAATCAATGGAAGTAATCCCTGAAGATGACGAAATTCGCCCCGGTGACAGGATTAACGTTGTCGGCGCCGGCGGGCCTATGGGTATGATGCACGTAATACGAAATATCTGTCAGGGCGTCGAAGGTGTCAGCGTTTTTGCAAGTGACCTGGACGAGGGTCGGTTGGCCACATTGACGAGAATTGCCGCGCCTTTGGCCAGGAAAAATGGGGTCAAGTACAAGGCGTACAATCCCATCAAAGAGAAAGCTCCTGCGGCTTTTGATTATACAGTTTTGATGGCGCCGATACCTGAGCTGGTTGCTGCTTCGGTGCGCAGTGCCCCCCGCACCGGTGGGATTCGTGGCTCGTGGTTCGTGGTTCGGGATTCGATTCACGATTCACAATACACGATTCACGATTCACGATACACGATTCACGATTCACGATTGACGAGAGACCGACCACGCGGGCCAACCGCGGGGGCAGGCGAAAGCAAGAAGGGGGGCCTGATAAACATCTTTGCGGGCATTGCTGCCACGATTACGGCTAAGATTGACCTGGATGCCTACATACGAAAGCGATTGTATTTTATTGGGACAAGCGGCTCAACTTTAGACGATATGAAACGCATGTTGGCAAAGGCCGAGTCCGGCAGGCTTGATACGAATGTCACCTTAGGTGCTGTTTGTGGGCTCCAGGGTGCGACCGAAGGGATTCGGGCGGTTGAAAATCGCTCGATAGCCGGTAAAATTATCGTTTATCCGGCTTGTAAAAGTCTGGGTTTGGTGCCGCTGGAAGAGTTGAACGAAAAAATGCCGGAAGTTGCCAAGTGCCTGAATAACGGGCTGTGGACGAGGGCAGCAGAGCAGAAACTTTTGGAAAGTTTTAAAGGAAAGAATTATGCCTGATACTGATGCCATTAAAGAAGAAAAGAAGTTTTATGAAGATATTCCAATGAAAACCGAGGGCTTTTTCCTCAAGGGGGCAGGTAATCTCGACTGGGGAATGAAAAATCGGCTGTCGAGGATATTCAACCCCGAGACGGGCCGAACGGTAATGTTTGCAATCGACCACGGTTATTTTCAAGGCCCAACGACGGGACTTGAGCGCATCGACCTGACGATTGTGCCATTGATGTATTACGCCGACGCCATAATGCTGACGCGTGGAATCCTGCGGACTACGGTGCCGCCCACTCTGACCAAACCGATAGTGATGCGGTGCAGCGGCGGCCCGAGCGTACTGAAGGAGCTGTCGAACGAAGAATTAGCCGTCGATATCGAGGACGCCATTCGTATGAACGTGGCGGCGATTACGCTGCAAGTATTTATCGGCGGCGAGTTCGAGACCCGCTCGGTACATAATATGACCCGGCTGGTAGATATGGGACTGAGGTATGGCATTCCCACTATGGCGGTAACGGCGGTGGGCAAAGATATGGTCCGCGATGCGAGATATTTTCGCTTAGCCTGCCGCATCTGCGCCGAGCTTGGGGCCCAGATTATTAAGACGTATTACGTTCCGGAAGGCTTCGAAACGGTTACTGCTTCGTGCCCAGTTCCGATTGTGATGGCCGGCGGCAAGAAAATTCCGGAGCTCGATGCTCTGAAAATGGCATACAAGGCGGTGCAAGAGGGCGCATCGGGCGTCGATATGGGGCGCAACATCTTCCAGGCCTCAGGCCCAAAAGCCATGATGCAGACAATTCACAAGGTTGTGCATGAAAATTTAAAACCAAAAGAGGCTTTAGAATTATATGAGACTCTCAAAAAGGAAAAGAAGCACGAATCATAAAATTCGAAGCACGAAACAATATCGAATGCTCGAATTCCTAAAACAGTTTTGAACATTTGGTCATTTACGGTATAATTAATCCAAAGAACTGCTTGTTTACTATCAGCTATGAATAAAAGGAATAAGATTTTAGATTTAATTAGATTGGCGGGAAAGAAAAAATGCCTTTATTTACCTCATGCTATTCAACAGATGTCTCGACCCGACCGCATGATAACTACAGCCGAAGTGCGTTCCATCATAGAGAATGGCGAAATCATTGAAGATTATCCCGATGATTCACGGGGACATAGTTGTCTGGTGCTTGGAAAGGGCCAAAATAAACGTCCGATACATATTGTTTGTTCTCCCAAGGATGAATTTCTTGCGATAATTACTGCGTATATTCCAGACCCTAATGAGTGGTCTAAAGATTACAAAGCGAGGGTAAAAAAATGAAATGTATTCACTGTCAGGCAGTCATGAAACAAGGAACGGCTCCGCTGCATATTGATAGAAATGGTTGCCACGTAACATTCGATAATGTTCCTGCCTGGGTATGCCAGCAGTGCGGAGAGGCATACTTTGAAGAACAGGAAGTTGACACAATTCAAGATTTAATCCGGACAGTTGAGCAAAAGGCCCATAAGCTTACCTTGAGCGCGTAACTTGAAAAATAAAGATAAGATTATAGATTGTAAATTAATGGATGGGTTTTAGCCCATACGATTCAATGTGGTTCACGCAATATTACATTCGATATACACAATACGAATTTGTCTGAACCATCCTTGCTTCGTACAAGGCTGCGCAGGATAAACCGGCTTTACTCGACCGCCACATGCGAGGCGCCGGTTTTTTTTAGTTAGCTGAAATTAAGGTTCGTTTGATCCCTCGGCTGTGCTCGGGACAGGTCTCATTCGTCACTCGTCGTTCGTATCTCGTATCTTGCTAATCGAAGTTTTAATGTTCTGTATCTTTGTTCTTTATTTTTTCCGAAAATCCTGTTATCGTGTCCCAAAGAATGAAAAGGAAAAGAATGAACAAAACTGAGTCAGAGCAACGCTCTTTGGGCCGATTAGTTCAGATAACTCCGATTATTCGGGGGCTTCTGGCAGAAACAACGGGCGACGAGGATAAACCATACAGGCCGGTGATTTTAAAATCCTTAACAAATAAGGATGCAATTGATGGATTCGACAAGCTCACCACAAGTTTTGCCGGGGAAAAAATGGTTCGACAGACTCACCATCCCGAGCGAAGTCGAGGGATTGGTGGGCTAAAGCCCACCCTACAATATTTGCTCAAAATTCAAAAGTCACCTCTTTTTTTAGATGCTCCAGAAGAAAGCGCAACCACAGAGGACATTCGCAAACAATTAAGTGACGCAATTTCAGATTATGCAAATCAGCACAAATGCAAACCTGAGATTATATGCGTACGTGCTCTTGGGATACTTTATATCGATACTGGATGCTCGATACTGGATACTCGTAAAAAAGGAAAATCGAGAATCGAGTCTGATTTGCCCCTCAAGAATAAAATTGCTCTTGTAACCGGTGCTGCTGGGGCCATCGGTTACGGGATTTGTCAGGGACTGCTGGAGAACGGCTGCCATCTGGCGGCAACAGACCTGCCGGGCAAGAAGCTCGACGATTTTGTTGCTGACCTAAAACAAATAGGCGGTGAGTGCGTGATGGGCGTCCCAATCGATGTTACCGACAAGGACTCTGTAGTCCGGGGCTTTGAAAGCGTCATTCAAGCCTGGGGCGGTATTGATATTGTGGTTGTTAATGCCGGCATCCCGCTTATCTCATTCTTGAAGGATATTGACCTTGATGCCTTTCGTAGGCTCGAAAAAGTAAATGTGGAAGGGGCGCTATTAACACTGGCTGAAGCTGCACGACTTTTCATCCTTCAGGGAACCGGCGGTGACATTATTATTATTTCCACCAAGAATGTTCCATCGCCGGGTGCCGGCTTCGGCGCCTACAGTGCTACCAAAGCCGCGTGTCACCAATTGGGCCGTATAGCCAGTATTGAGCTGGCACAATATGGGGTTCGCGTAAACATGGTAGCGCCGGACGGTGTCTTTTCCGAAGGCAAATATAAATCCGGCTTGTGGGAACAAATCGGTCCCGACCGGATGCGGGCACGCGGGCTCGATGAAAAAGGCCTGCAGGAGTATTACCGTAACAGAAATCTGTTGAAGGCTAAAATAACGGGACGGCATGTTGCTAATGCAGTATTGTTTTTTGCTACGCGCCAGACACCTACCACCGGTGCTACAATTCCCGTGGATGGCGGTTTGCCCGATGCAACGCCACGATGAACTGGTGATTGGTAATTGGTGAATTGGTTATCGGATTTATCATTCAACCAGTTACCATTTAACCAATTACCATTTAACCAAAAATGAGTAAGGGGTGTTTTTGAAATATGGATAAGGCCTTGTTAGAACTCATCAGAATATCGAACACAGTCGGTAAGGATAGCTCCCTTGTCCAGGGAGGAGGTGGTAATACCTCGGTTAAAACCGACGATGGCAAATACATGTATATCAAGGCCAGCGGCACAGCTCTGAAGGATATGAATGAGAAAAAGGGCTGGCGGAGGATGCGGCTGGAGCCAGTCCTGTCGATAATAAAAGATAAGTCAATAGCCCAGCTTGAGACCCAGACGAGAGAAACTGAAGTGGTGGATAGGCTGCTTCTTGCGTGCGATGACCGATTTACCGGCCAGGCCCGGCCGTCGGTGGAGGCGCATCTGCACGGCTTCCTGGGTAAGTGCGTTATTCACTTACACCCAAGTTCGGCAGGTGCTTTCGCAAACGCTAAAAATGGAAAGGTAGAGCTGGAAAACCTTTTTAAAAAAATCGAAAATCGAAAATTGAAAATTGAAAATTTCTTGCCTTTGCTTTGGGTGCCGTATACGGACCCCGGCTTTACACTGGCAAAAAGAATCGCCAAGTTAGTTAGTGAATATCAAAAGCAGTTCGGCAAAAAACCAGCCATTCTTTTTTTGGAAAAACACGGACTATTGATTTCCGCTGATAGCGCCGATACCGCCTTGCGTTTAGTTCGTCAAGTGATAAATCTCTGTGATAGTAAGTTAAAGCAGCCGGTGGCGAGGGACAAAAGACCCCTGCTGTTGCAGGGGCAGGCTTGCCCCCGCGCAAGCGGGGGGACCCCTGCTGTTGCAGGGGCAGGCTTGCCCCCGCGCAAGCGGGGGGACGACATTAACAAAGCGAAACGTTGTATCCGAAGGGCATTGTTCGAGGCGACCGGGCAGAAATGCCCGATAAGCTATTTTTATGACGGTGAGATTGCAGCCTTTTTAGCGCAAAGCGATGCACGCCAGATGCTGTCAGCGGGCGTTTTGACGCCGGATGAACTGGTGTATGCGAACGGGCCTGCAATGTGGGTGGAGAAAATCGAATCAGAGAACATCGCAAAAAAATTGACTCGGCAAATCAAAATGGGAGAAAAGAATTCTGTTGCTTTTCTGGTTAAGAATGTCGGACTTTTCGTTGCGGCGAAAAAGAAGATGGCTCAAACCGTCCGGGACATTGTGGCATACTCGGCTTTTATTCGCATCAACGCCAAACGGATGGGCGGGATTTGCAGTTTGAATAAAAGACAGCGGGACTTTATTAACCGGTGGGAAGCAGAAGCCTTTCGCAAGAAAGTTGCAGCCGGCTGAACCCTCGTCCCGGACTCCAGCCAGGTAATGGTTCGATGAGCTATGGACGAAGGATGATGGACGACAAACGAAGGATCGAGGGAGCTTTCATGAGCGAAGTCGAAGGAACTCAAACCGTAGTGCAGCGAAAGTCCTGAGCGGCATCGAAAGTTCCGACTTTAATGAGTGGCTAAACCTACCCAGGTTTTGTCTCCATAGTGGGTACGGTTGGTTACACCCACCAGTGCCATCTAAGCCGCCTTTATTGAGGCTAAGTCGGCCCGCTTTAACGGCGGAAAGCGAATAGCCTCAACATGCTTATTTATCGAGGATTTTCTCAATAAACGTCTTAAGTTGAGGCAGGTCATCCTTGCAGGTATCCCAGACAACCTTGATGTTCACGCCAAAGTATTCATGAATCAAGAAATTCCTCATATCTTTCATTCGCCGCCAGAGTACGTCAGAATGCTGCCTGCGAAAATCATCGCTAAGGTTGTTTGATGCTTCACCTATTATCTCAAGCTCCCTTACAGCAGCATCTATCATCATTTTGTTGGACGCAAATTGGTCATAAGAGACACCCTCAAGATACTGCTCGATGTTTTCGATGGCCTCTTGAATATGCGTTAGATATGTTCTGTCATTTCTCATAAACGTACTCTGCCTGGTCAAGAACCTCATCCCTGAAGTGCTTACTTATCGCCTGGGGAGTAAGAAGGTCAACCGATTTTTTGAGGAAAGACTCGAAACTATTTTTGATATCGGACAAGGCAAAAAAACCTATGACTGCCGCTGGTTCAAAGTCTATCAATACATCAATATCGCTATCTTCGCGTTGCGTACCGTTGACGTATGAGCCGAAAATGGCAACAGACCTTATCGCCTCCCGGTGCGGGCTTTTTCTAACAGCTTTTGATAATTGCTTTTTGATTTCCTGCTTATCCATAAAGAATATTGTAGAGTGTACACTGTATAACATTAATCCTTATTAACTATCATTTTACTCTTTCGGCACGGATTCCATCAAGTTTTTTCACAAATACTTAAAAAGCTACAAAGATGTGCGTTCATAAGGAGTTTGGAGTTGCCTTTCTGTAAAGAAATGTGCTATATTGTGCCGCTGGTAATTAGTAATTGGTTAAATGGTGATTGGTTAAATGGTTACCCGTTACCACTCACCAATTACCAATTTGAGGGGATGTGTAGTATGGATTTTTGTGTTGAGGATACGCGAAAGAAACCGGCTCCAAAGATCAAAGAGCTTGTAAAAGAGGGGGTTATTACTCTTGACAATGCTCTCGACTGGCTCAGGACTATTTATGAGATTCGGTTTTTCGAGGAGAAGGTTTTTGAGCTTTTGGGCGCCAATATCATCAAGGGTGCCTCGCACCTTTACGCCGGCGAGGAGGCGGTAGCCGTTGGCTCCATCGCAGCTATTGAGCGAGGTGATGTGATTGGCTCAACCCACCGGGGTCACGGCCACTGCGGCGCCATCGGCAACAAATACGCCGACAGCGAAGAAGACCGGCAGAATCACTGGAATCAGATGATGGCTGAGCTTATGGGTAAAGAGACCGGCTACTGCAAAGGTAGAGGCGGCTCAATGCACATCGCAGACGTTGATAAATGCAATAACCTCGGCTCAACGGGTATAGTCGGTGGCAATCAGGCACCGGCGGTTGGAGCAGCCCTGGCGGAGAAGTACAAAAAGAGCGGCAAGGTCGTGCTTTCATTCTTCGGCGATGGCTCCACCAACTGCGGCAGTTTTCACGAGTCAATGAATATGGCGTCGACTCTGGCCGTGCCTCTTGTAGCAATAATCGAAAACAATCTTTACGGAATGAGTGTTCCGTTCTCCGGCAGCGAAGTCGAAGGCACCGTAAGGGCCAGTAATATTGACGACGTCGCGCAAAGGGCAGTCGCTTATAACGTACCGGCTGTGATTGTGGATGGTCAGGATGCGGTGGCGGTTTTTCTTGCGGTGCGCGCCGCGGTCGAAAAGGCCAGAAAAGATTGCCGAATGACCATTATCGAGGCCAAGACCTATCGCTGGTACGGCCACAGCCGAAGCGACCCGCGCGCATATCGAACCAAGGCTGAGGAAAAGGCCTGGCACCAGCGCGACCCCCTTACCGTCCTGCGGGAAAAGTTTCTATCTGAGTCACTATGTACTGAGCAAGAGCTGGACAAAATAAAGGATAAAGCCTGCAACACCATCGAAATTGCCACGAAGTTCGGCCTGGATAGTCGCTGGCCCAACCCGGCGGATGTGGCAAAAGACGTATATGTCGAAGAGACCTATCCGCACCAACTTATCGAGTCTGAAAAACAGATGTCCAAAAAGGTGATGGAGGCTACCGCTGCCTTCGAGGCAGCCATGACTTCATCTGCTGCAAAAACAAAGAAGGAAGCCGCCGAGAAGGCAAAGGCACTAATCAAAACGCAGTTCGGTATGGAGATTATGAACATTGCTGCGGCTGTCTCGGCTGCACAAGCTGAGGAAATGAGAAGGGACCGGAACGTTATCGTAATGGGCGAAGACGTAGGTCTCTACGGAGGTGCGTATCAGGCAACTCGCGGACTGCTGGCCGAATTCGGGACCGGGAGAGTCATCGACACCGCCATATCCGAGGCGGCTATTGCCGGTGCCGCAGTCGGAGCGGCTCTTCGGGGTATGCGGCCTGTGGCGGAGATTATGTATGTCGATTTTGTTACGATAGCGATGGACCAGCTTGTTCACGTCGGCGCTTATAACCGTTATATGTTCGGCGGCAAGGCCAAGGTGCCGATGGTGCTGCGGACCGAAGGCGGCGTCGGCAGATGTATCGCTGCTCACCATTCGGAGTCGCTCGAGGCCTGGCTTATGCATCCGCCGGGGCTTTACGTGGTAATGCCATCGACGCCTTACGATGCAAAAGGGCTGCTCAAGGCCGCTATCCGCAGCGACAACCCGGTAGTCTTTATCGAGCACAAGGCGACGTACGGCCAGCTCGGTCCGGTGCCGCCGGGCGATTACATCATCCCGCTGGGCGTGGCGGACGTCAAGAGGCCCGGCCAGGACGCGACCATCGTTAGCTACAGCAGAATGGCGATGTGGTCGCTGCAGGCGGCCAAAGTCCTGGCTGAGCAGTACGACATTGACACCGAGGTAATCGACGTCCGAACGCTAAAGCCGATGGATATAGATACGATAGCCGAGTCCGTTCGCAAGACGGGACGGCTAATCACGGTCAGCGAGGGCTTTCGCACCTGCGGCGCGGGTAGAGAGATAAGCGGCCGGTTTATGGAATACGAATTTGGCGACGGCTCGCACGGCTTCGATTATCTTGATGCAGCGCCGGTAAATCTGGCAGCGGCCGATGTGCCGCCGCCGATGAGTGAGCCGTTGGAAAATGCGAGTATTCCCAGCGTACAGGAAATCGTAGAAGCCGTTAAGGCAATTGTACAAGGAGCATGAAATACGAAATCAAAAGCACGAAGCACGAAATTCTAAATCCGAAACAAATTCAAATGACAAAAATCCAAAATTAAAAACGGTTTGGTCATTTGGAAATTTGAATTTTGATATTGTTTCGTATTTCGGATTTCGATATTCGGATTTATATCTGACAATGAAGCAAATATTGGAAAAAATGCTAACAGAAGGACTATAAGTAATGCCAAAAGAAGTAAGATTACCACAGCTTGGCCAGACGATGGAAGAAGGAACCATTGTTAATTGTCTGGTCAAGGTTGGTGACAAGGTCAAAAAAGGTGATGTTATTTTTGAGATAGAGACCGACAAGGCAACTCTCGAGATGGAATCGCCTGTAGAGGGTTTTGTGAAACACATTCTCGTTGAGACCGACCAGACGCTGCCGGTGGGGGCGCCGGTTTTAGTTCTCGGCGACAAGGACGAGGATGTGCCGCAGAGTTTTGTCGAGCAGCTTTTGGCTGGTGCCGCTGCAGCAGGTACGTCTGTTGTCGGACAAGCTGAAGACATCTTGTCTGCTGTCCATCCTCCTGCATCTGTAGAGACACGAGCGACAAGCGACGAGCGACGAAAAATTATGGCGTCGCCGCGTGCGAAGAAGCTGGCTGAGGAGCTCGGCGTCGATTTGACAAACCTGTCTGGAACAGGTCCAGGCGGCAAAATCATGGAAGAAGATATCAAAAAAGCTGCCGCCGCGAAACCCACCAAGCCTTCCGAAACAGCAGAAGTCAAACTGGGTGCGACCATACCGCTGGGCAGAATCCAGAAAATAACCGCAGAGAAAATGCTCAAGTCAAAGCGCGAAATACCCTGCTTTTATCTGACCGTAAAAGCTGATGTCACCGACTTAGTGGCACTGCGGGCAAAATTGAACGAAACCAGCTCGGCTCTGCGAAGCGCTACGCTGGAGCAGGCCGATGTAAAAATCTCCTACAACGATTTTATTATCAAGGCGGTTGCAATGGGACTGGAAAAATATCCGATTATGACAGGTCAGTTGGCCGGTGACACTATCCGGTTGGCAGAAGCAATCAACGTTGGCCTGGCGATTGCCGTGCCCGGCGGCTTGGTTGCGCCGATTATCAAGGACGTAAATAAAAAGGACGTCAAACAGATTGCTCGCGACAGTACAGCCTTGATTGAAAAGGCCCGCAGTAATAAACTTGCTCCCGCGGATTTGGAGGGCGGCTGTATCACCGTCAGCAACCTCGGTGCCTTCGGGATAGACAACTTTATTCCGATAGTCGTGCCCGGCCAGTGCAGTATATTAGGTATCGGGCGAATAACCGATACCTGCGTGCCTGCCCCTGTGTCTCCCGACGCAAGTCGAGGCGGCGGGCCGGGCGAGGGCAATATCCGGGTCCGAAAGTTAATGAATATGACCCTCGCGGTGGACCATAAAGTCACTAACGGTGCGTACGCAGCCCAGTTCCTGGACTTCGTAAGAAGATTGTTGGAAGATGCATCGAAATTGATAACTGGTAATTGGTGATTGGTAACCGGTAAATACTCGCTGGCTCTATTTTGCTATTCACCATTTAACCAATTACCATTTAACCAATTACCATTTAACCAGTAGCGAGAAAGGAATATCTGAAATGGCAAAAAAAGTCCAAGCAAAGCGATTGCCGAATATAAGGAAAGCAGCACCGCAAGTCCCCGTCATCGGTGTTTTTGCCACCAGCGACCCTCGCATCGACCAGGCCAGCCGAGCACGTTGCCAGAACATTGCGAAGATGGCCGCTGATGTTATCAGCGGTTCTGTCGTTCTGCCGGATAAGACACCTGTTCCCGTGGTCTATTCTACCGTGTTAATAGATGGTGAAGCACAAGCCGACATTGTTGCTCAGCAGTTCCGCAAAGCCGGTGTGGATATTTTAGTATGCGTACCTGATACCTGGGCGTTCCCGCAGCTTACTACTATCTCGTTACTACAGCAATTTCCGCCGAATACACCCATAAACATCACTTGCGGCAATAGTGGTCCCAAGCCCGGCGTGGTTTATGCCCACGCGCTCAATGGTGCAATCAGCCAGTATGGGCGGATGGTTGCCTTAAACGTCGGCACCTGGCCGGATGCCGGAGCTGAGCCGAAGATGAGCGAACAGACGGCCAAAAATCTCATCGACTGGTGCTACGCTGCGGTTACCGCTGTCGCCCTGCGGGGCCGAAGAGTTGTGATTTTGGGCCACGACTCGATGGGAATGGAAACAGCTCTGGCGCATATAATCCCTACGAGGAATATCTTCGGCCTGGAAATCACGCGGCTGGATATGAAGCTTCTGGCTGATATGCTGAACAAAAAGGCTTATGACGAGAAGGAACTGATGGCCTTACGAGGCTGGATTAACAGATATGTCGGCAAACGGCTGGAGCTGCGCAACCAGGCCGACAGCGAGCGATTCAATATAAGTCTTGCAATGTACTTAATCGTTCGTGACCTGATGTCAGACTTAAATGCCGTGGGCGGCGGCTTTATGAGCCAGTTGGAGTGGGGCAGTGACCCGCGAGGCATTCCGCTGCCGGTGGCTGATGTGGCCGAGTCATTCTTTAACAGCACATTCGACCATAATGGTCGTAAGGCCCCGCTGCCGTACGCCACCGAGGCCGATGTTCAAGGACTTTTGACAATGTTGTTTATGACGTATCTGAGCGGCGGAAATCCGCCTCTGTTTATGGACTTTAGAAAAGTCTGGGAAGCGTGGGAAATAAAGGAGCTCGCCCAAAGGCTCGGTCTATCGTCACTCGTGAATCGTGAATCGTGTATTGTGAATCGTGAATCGAATCACGAACCACGAACCACGAGCCACGAACCACGAACCACGAGCCACGAACCACGAACCACGAGCCACGAATCACGTGAGATGAGCGACGAGCGACGAGCAAAGCCTGCCCCGAGCGGAGTCGAGGGGAGTGACTGGTTAGACAAAGGTCTGGTGGATGGTGACAATTCCGGCAGTGCCTCTTTCGACTGGGCTGCGAAACCCGGAGCATCTGTCAAAGAGATTATGGATGGCGTCGCAATGCCTCTGGCGGATGAATCCTACTTCCCCGGCGGCGGCAATTCGGTTACGTTTATGACGCCGGGTGGTATCGAAGGTATCGCGGCTCGAATGGCTTATAGCAGTGCCACAGGTTTATTTAGTATGCTCTGGGATGAGGCCAAGACAACTGAAGTGCCGGAAAAACTTAGCCAGGCAATGTGTAATCTGACTACGCCCACCTGGCCGCATACGTTTGTCGTGCCGAAATATGCCAGTATGGTCGAATATAAGCAATATCCGCCCGCCAATCACTTCCACATGACCTGGGAGCTGCCGGTTGCCCGGCTGCAGCACTGGATGGATTTGACGGGCGTGTTGAGCGTTACGCCGTGGGCGGCCCGGCCGAAGTTTATCGAAGGTGTTGACAGACCTCAGCCGTTGATTCATCTTTTAAACGGCGGTGAGGATGCCTTTAAGCTCCCCTCAGGGGTCTCTCGTCGTTCGTGAATCGTGTATTGTGAATCGTGTATTGTGAATCGTGTATCGTGAATCGTGTATCGTGAATCGTGAATCGACCCACGACCCACGACCCACGAACCACGAACCACGAATCACGAATCACGAGCCACGATTCACGAGCCACGAACTTAAGGATAAGGATATGCCAAAACGAAAAGATGTAAAAAAAGTCATGATAATCGGCTCTGGCCCTATCGTCATTGGTCAGGCCTGCGAGTTCGACTACTCAGGCACTCAAGCTTGCAAGGCCCTTCGCAAGTTGGGCTACGAGATATTGCTGGTCAATTCCAACCCGGCGACGATTATGACCGACCCCGGCATGGCTGACGTAACCTATATCGAGCCGCTCAATCTGCAGAGTATGATAAAAATCATTGAAAAGGAGCGGCCCGACGCCCTTTTGCCCAATCTTGGCGGCCAGAGCGGACTCAATCTGGCCTCCGAGCTTGCCCGCGCCGGTGCGCTTGAAAAATATGGGGTCAAAGTAATTGGCGTTCAGGTCGATGCTATTGAGCGGGGTGAGGACAGGGGTGTCTTTAAAGAAACAATGAACCAACTTCATATCGAGATGCCGAAAAGCAAGTTGGCCTTTAGCGTAGAACAAGCGGAAAAAGTTGCTGACGAGCTTGGCTACCCGCTCGTCATTCGTCCCGCCTATACCTTGGGTGGGACCGGCGGTGGTGCGGTCTTTAATGTCGAGGAGCTGCGTACCGTCGCCGCTCGCGGGCTTTCCGCAAGCCTCGTTCACCAAATCTTAGTCGAAGAGTCCGTCCTGGGTTGGGAAGAATTAGAGCTGGAAGTGGTTCGCGATGCTAAGGGACAGAAAATCACCGTCTGCTTCATTGAAAATGTGGACCCTATGGGCGTCCATACCGGAGATTCGTACTGCACTGCTCCGATGCTGACTATTGACCCGCAACTGCAAAAACAGATTCAAAAATATTCTTACGACATCGTTGACGCCATCGAGGTCATAGGCGGAACTAACATCCAGTTTGCTCACGACCCCGACACGGGAAAGGTGTTCGTAATCGAGATAAACCCGCGAACATCGCGTTCGTCGGCACTTGCTTCGAAGGCTACCGGCTTTCCGATAGCCTTCGTTTCTTCGCTGCTTGCCGGCGGGCTTACGCTCGACGAGATACCATACTGGCGGGACGGCACGCTGGAAAAATACACTCCCTCCGGCGATTATGTCGTGGTTAAATTCTCCAAGTGGGCTTTTGAAAAATTCAAAGGCGTCGAGGATAAGCTCGGCACTCAAATGAGAGCCGTCGGCGAGGTAATGAGCATCGGCAAAAATTACAAAGAGGCCTTTCAAAAGTCCATTCGCTCTCTTGAGTCCGGCCGATACGGCCTGGGCTTCGCAAAGAATTTTAACAAGCTCTCTCTCGATGAGTTGCTAAACCTTTTGAGCGTGCCCACGAGCGAGCGACAGTTCATTATGTATGAGGCCCTCCGCAAAGGTGCCGGCGTGCAAACGCTCTACGAAAAAACGCGCATCAAGCACTACTTTATCGAACAGATGGCTGAGCTTGTCGAGCTGGAGAATAAAATTCTAAAATACAAGGGCAAAATGCTGCCCGATAAGCTGCTAATTACGGCAAAGAAGGATGGTTTTGCCGACCGATACCTATCTGATATACTCGGCATCCCGGAAACCCAAATCCGCCAGCGCCGCATTTCGTTAGGCGTGGTTGAAGGGTGGGAACCGGTTCTTGTCAGCGGTGTCGAACCCGCCGAAAGTCTGGCTGGCGAGCTTCGTTGGCCTGCATATTATTTCTCCACCTATAATGCCCCTGACAAGGTTGCAGTCAGCAAAAAACGCAAGATAATGGTTTTAGGTGGGGGCCCAAACCGCATCGGCCAGGGAATCGAGTTTGACTATTGCTGTGTTCACGCCGCCTTTACCCTTCGGGACGAAGGATACGAGTCAATCATGGTCAACTGCAATCCTGAGACAGTCTCAACAGATTACGACACCTCCGACAAGCTCTACTTCGAGCCTCTTACTGTTGAAGACGTGTTGAGCATCTATGAGAAGGAAAAGCCGCAGGGTGTGATAGTCCAGTTCGGAGGCCAGACGCCGCTTAATATCGCCGGTGAGCTGGCGGCTGCCGGTGTCCGCATAATTGGAACATCACCGGAGATGATAGATTTGGCCGAGGACCGTGACCGTTTCCGCATAAAGATGAGAAAGCTGGGCATACCTCAGCCCGAATCCGGCATGGCAAGCAGCCCCGATGAAGCCCTTGCTATTGCCAAACGAATCGGCTATCCCTTAATGGTAAGGCCGTCCTACGTTCTCGGCGGACGCGCTATGGAAGTTGTCCACGATGAAGATATGCTCAGACACTATGTTGCTGCAGCCGTAGAGGTATCGCCCCAGAGGCCCATCCTTATTGACAAGTTTCTCGAAAATGCCATAGAGACCGAGGCCGACGCTATTGCCGATGGCAGCGATGCCTTTATCCCGGCAGTTATGGAACACATTGAGCTGGCCGGTATACACTCCGGCGACTCAGCCTGTGTCCTTCCGCCGGTTAGCATACCCAAGAAACACGTTGACACCATCTGCGAATATACCAGAAAAATTGCAATAGAGCTGAACGTGGTGGGCCTCATGAACATTCAGTATGCTATAGCAAATGATACCGTCTATATTCTTGAAGCCAACCCGCGTGCCTCTCGCACCGTACCTCTGGTTTCAAAGGTCTGCAATATCTCTATGGCTCGCCTGGCCGTCCAGCTTATGCTCGGCAAAAAGCTTTCCGACCTTGGTTTAAAACATCGGGTTATCTCCCACTTTGGCGTAAAGGAGGCTGTCTTTCCATTCAATATGTTCCCCGAGGTCGACCCGGTTCTTGGGCCGGAGATGCGCTCCACCGGTGAAGTGCTGGGCATGGCCGATTCCTTCCCGCTTGCTTTCTTCAAATCTCAGGAGGCCGCAAACCAGTATCTACCTTCCGAGGGTACTGTCCTGATAACCGTAACCGACGCAGACAAACAAGACGTACTGAAAGTCGCGAGAGAATTCCAGAAGCTCGGCTTCAGAATCAGAACAACTGAGGGAACCCATCGCTTCCTCATGGATAATGGCCTCGAAACCGAGCGCATCCTCAAAATGCACGAGGGCAGACCCAATATAGTCGACGCCATAAAGAACAATGAGATTCAACTTATCATCAATACCCCCGCAGGTAGGATAAGTAAATACGATGATTCCTACATTCGCAAGGCTGCTGTTAAGTACAAAATCCCTTACATTACCACGACCGCTGCCGCCGCCGCCGCCGCGAAGGGCATCGCTGCCCGCCGAAATGGCGATGCCCCTGTAAGGTCATTGCAGAGTTATCATTCCGGCATCAAGTAAATAAGATGATTCCTACATCCGCAGGGCTGGCCTAATTCTCGTTGATTGTGGATGGTGATTCGTGATTCGTGGTTCGATTCACGATTCACGATACACGATACACGATACACGATACACGATTCACGATACACGATTCACGAGCCACGAGTCACGAGTCACGATTTTCATTCCCATTCGATTGTCGCTGGTGGCTTGCTCGATATGTCATAAACGACCCGATTGACGCCCCTGATCTCATTTATAATCCTGCTGGATATCATACCGAGCACTTCGTGAGGTATTCGTGAAAAATCTGCTGTCATAAAGTCAAAAGTCTCAACTGCGCGAATGGCAACAACGTTCTCATAGCTTCGTTCATCGCCCATCACGCCGACCGTTGAGACGGGCAAGAGCACCGCTAAGGCCTGCGATACCTTTCTATACAGCCCTGCGGACTTTATTTCATCTATTAAGATTTCATCAGCCGCTCGCAGAATTTCCAGTCTTTCTGGAGTAATCTCTCCGATTATCCTGACCGCCAGGCCCGGCCCGGGGAAGGGATGCCGCCAGACGATATCCTCAGGCAGTCCCAGATATTCGCCGACAACCCGCACCTCGTCCTTAAATAAATCCCGCAACGGCTCAATCAGCTCGAAGCCCAGCTCCGCCGGCAGTCCTCCCACGTTGTGATGCATCTTGATACTCGATGCTAAATGCTCGCCTGATGGCAGCCGAGGCTCGATACTCATCGAGAATCGAGTATCCAGAATCGAGCATCCAGACTCAATAACGTCAGGATAAAGCGTCCCCTGGGCGAGAAATTTCGCATTGGGAATCTTCGACGCCTCGGACTTAAAAGCCTCGATAAACTCAGAGCCGATTACCCTGCGTTTTTGCTGGGGGTCGGTTATACCAGCCAGACCTGCTAAAAAATGCTTGGACCAATCAACAACCCTTAAATCCATATGGAAATGGTTCCGGAAGGTTGAAACGACATTTTCACGTTCGTTCTTTCGCAGCAGGCCGTTGTCAACGAAGATACAGACGAGGTTATCGCCGATGGCCTTATGAACCAGCGAAGCTACAACCGACGAATCGACCCCGCCGCTGAGGCCGCATATCACCTTGGCTTTACCTACCTGACGGCGAATCGCCTGCACCGTCTGGCTAACAAAATCACTCATCTTCCAGTCGCCGCTGCAGCCGCAAATATCATAGAGGAAGTTCTTCAAAATCAGCGACCCTTTCGGGGTATGTGAGACTTCAGGATGGAACTGAACGCCGAAAAACTTCTTTTTTTTGTGTCTGACTGCGGCAAATGGGCAGGTATCTGTTGTTGCTAATATGACGAAGTCGTTGCCTAAATCGGCGACCTGGTCCCCATGGCTGGCCCAGGCCGTGATTGAATCCGGCAGATTTGCAAACAAATCGCTTTTTTTGACAGAGTGAACTTGATTATCCTGTAAATCCTGTCTAAATTTTGTGATTTGCAAATTTATTCGCCCGTATTCACGTCTTTTAGCGGGCACGATTTTCGCACCTAAAATCTGACAGCCTAACTGCATTCCGTAGCATATCCCCAAAATCGGCACACCAAGCTCGAAGATTTTTTCATCGCATCTCGGCGCATCTTCGTCATAGACGCTTGCTGGGCCGCCGGACAGTATCAATCCTCTGATGCCCGCCTGCCCAGAGGCTCGTCCGTCGGGCAGGCCTAACCGTGATAGTTCGTCTGCTGTTATATCTGCCCGGCAGATTCGGGAGTATACATTATGCTCGCGAACCCGGCGGGCTATCAACTGGCTGTACTGGCTGCCAAAATCCAGGATGGCGATTATTTCCCGGCTCATAAAAAAACCTCGGCAAAATCCAAAAACTACACAATTTCCTCAGAAGAGTCAAGCACTGTTAAAAGAATCGTTATATGATTGCGGTAGCGTTGCTGGTTTTGTTATACGTTTATCGGTTGCGCAACTCGTTTCGTATAACGTCATACGTTCAACGTGACCAGCCGCGCAACCGTAAGACGATAGACGGAACCCAGCACTAATTGGCTCATCTTTCGAAGAGCAAATTAGTTCTAAAGTTTTACCAATTAGTGCTGGGCAACCGATTGACGATGAACGAATCTTGCTATTTGCTGTTTGCAAATCGCACCGCACCAATTGCACTTTCGGTTTAGTCTTTTTCTGTAGCTTAAAGTTTAACCTACTTTGTACGGACAATTGGTGCGGGGTTATTTGCCTTTTGCGAATCCAGCAAATCCTCCGGCGTAAGCAGGTCTGCCTTGCCCATCTCGCTGCGAACTTTCTCCACCCAGCAGACCATAGCTTTGACGGCTTCGGGGTCGAGCTCGTATCCGGATGAATCAACCAGGATTTCCATTGCTTCGTTAAGAGACCGTGAATTGTGGTAAGAGCGAGCTGAGGTAAGCCCATCAAACGTATCCGCCACAGCCATAATGCGAGCACCGAGCGGTATCGAAGTCTTCGACAGACCATCTGGGTAGCCTTGACCATTCCATTTTTCATGATGATGTCGAACTATAGCTATCTCCCGTTCCAGAAAGGTCATATTTTCCAGGATACGGACGGCTATAAGTGGATGCTGTTCAACTACGGTACGTTCGCGCGGCGTTAGCTCACCTGGTTTGGACAGAATTGCGTCGGGTATCCCAATCTTTCCGATGTCATGAATCATAGCAGCCCGGCCGATGGTCTCTATCTGCTTTGGGGCGATTTTCATTGTCTTAGCAATGCCGAGGGAATAATACATCACGTTTTCTGAATGTTTCTTGGCGTAAGAGTCTTTAGCTTCAAGGGCCTGAACCAGACCCCATATACTCTGAATAAACATCTTTTCTGCTTGTTCTGATAGGCCGATAATGCGTCTTTGGAGTTTTTTAATCTTCTCGATTTCGATATCATCCGCCTTCATAAGCTTTGACATAGTCTCGTCCCAGATTTTGACGCAATTTCGGCCGGCACTTTTGGCTTCATAAAGAGCTATATCCGCCCTCCGCATTACTTCACCGGAAGAATCATGGCGGTCGGGCAGGCCCGCCAAACGGATGGCGGGTAAACTTTGTGCTATCCCGCAACTGATGGTGATCGGCCCAGACTCGTATTGCGTATTGCGTTCGTTTTTCGCACTACGCATTACGCACGCCTGCCCGCCGTAAGGCGTCCCCAAGCGGACCGAGCGAAGTCGAGGGGACGCAGGACCAGTACAATTAGTGCTGGGTGCTGATTTGATTTGCTGCACTTTGGCTCGAAGCCGTTCCAGTAATGTCTGAGCATCCTCGGCTTTGGTTTCCGGCATCAGTATGACGAACTCGTCGCCACCATAGCGCGCAAGTGCATCGGCGTCCCTTTTCTGACTTTTCATACATTCGGCTAATTTCTTCAGCACATCGTCCCCGCCGGCGTGCCCCAGCACATCGTTGATTGTTTTGAAATTGTCCAGGTCTATGATTGCCACTGAGAATGGTCGCCGGTACCGCTTGGTTCGGACGCATTCGGCTTCCAGCTTTTCCTCGAGGAATTTCCTTGAGCCAACGCCGGTCAGTGCGTCGGTAAGCGAAGTTAACCTTGCCTGCTGATACAGTCTTGCATTGGTCAGATGTGAGTTCAGGATTTCTCTTACTAATTTGGCCTTATAGCAAGTCAGTTCTCTGTTCGCAGCAACTGAAGTAGCCAAGCCGCACATGCACAAGTAGGCGGAGGACGGCTTGCTCTTGCCGGATAAAGATTCTTTCTGACCACGGACGGTCAGCGGGATGAGCAAACGCGGGGATTGTGCTCCCAGCTTCTCACAGATAGGGGGAATGCTGTCGTAGTAAAATTCACCTTTATCAGATAATTTGCCCAAATCCTCCAGGCACTTCAGATGCTCTCTTGGGCACAAACATTTCTTGGAACTAACTAAGGCAGGGCTTTCTGTTGTGCACCCATCCTCGTGAAAATACAGGACAGATTTTTGGGCCTGAAAGAGTTTAGGCACCTCGCTGGTGACTATATCGGCCACTTCGTCTAAATCGATGCTTTTCAGGCAGTTTGAAAGCATCGTGACTTCTTCTGCTGCTGCTCGGTCTTCAAGAAGCTGCTGTCCCATCACATCGCGTGCCGAGAGCATTCTTACCACAACGCCGTTATCGACCACGGGTAAGTGGCGAATCTTATTGACGGTCATTATCTCTCGCGCTTTGCTGGTCGAAGTGCCGGGAGAGCACGAAACGACTTGCTTTGTCATAATCTCGGCTACAGTTGTTTCAGCAACACCCTTCGAAGAAATAATCGCCTGGCTAACAATATCTCGCTCTGTCACGAGCCCTACAAGTTTACCATCCTCATCAGTAACGATAAGGCAGCCGACTTTATGAGTTAGCATCGCAGTAGCTGCCTCTTTGACGGTTGTGCTTCGGCTGACAGTTACTATATTTGCAGGATGGTCCGGAATTTCATTCATTTTTCAGTCTATCGGCCCTAAATTCTCGATTTGCGATTTCCAATTTTCAATTGTCATTCGACAATCGAAAATCGGCAATTTATTTACAAAGCTGGAGAAGAAAATTCTAAAATACAAGGATGGTTTTGTAAGGGTTAATTATTTTGTTGCGGGAGGGGTAAAAGGCTCCTGAAGCAAAAGTGGGGACATTTTTTTCTCTGCGAATCCTTATAAAATGCTGCAAATAAGATAGTTGCGCCTTGTTGTACAATTTTATCGAAAAGTACGTATAGGCCTGCCCGACGGACTCGTCTCGGCGACCCCGCTCCGCCATAGGCCTGCCCGCCGTACAAGACTCTGGGCAGGCGGACTCTGGGCAGGCAGGCTTTTTCAATAACGTTGGGATTTTTTCCTTGAAGTGAAGGCGGCTAAATTGGTATAAATGATAGCGGAGACCCAGCACTAACGAGCTTCGCAACCGCAACCGAGCGCCCGAGCCGTCAAGCGTCATTCGGTTACGCTGGTCGTATGTATTTCGGTAAAGGAGGAACAATTAGTGCTGGGCTGACCCCCTGGAACCTTCATAACTCTTAGGTACAGGAGAAGTTAAGAACCTCGCTTGTCTCGGCGACCCCGCTCCGCCATAGGCCTGCCCGCCTCCGCTTGGGGATGCCTTATGGCGGTACGAGACTCTGGGCAGGCGGGCGTAGCCGGGCATTTCATTCAACTGCTCATATTGGGCTGCTGCGAGGAAGGAGGTAAAGACGTAACAAACTGTCCTGGGAAGTATGTCAGAAGTCGGAAATCAGAAGTCAGAAGTCGGAAATCAGATTATCTGTCCTCTGTCTTCTGTCCTTTGTTTGATGGAGGATTTATGTCCAAAGACTCAATTTGTTTGATGTTGGTTGTTTTGGTACTTGGTCTGCCGTACAGTGGGTGGGGGACGACGAACATCATCATCGTCACCAATAACCCCGGCGACGAGGCGGACTACACACCGTTTCTCAAGAGCATTCTTGGCTATGACATTACTGTCGAGGCAGAAGATGATAAGTACATTGACCCGTTGGGAGCTGCCGCAAAAGCCGACCTGAGTGCGGCTGACCTCATCATTGTCTCTCGCAGGACAAGCAGTGGGAATTTCGATGCTGAGATCGAATTCTGGAACGGACTGGCCACACCGATCATTCTTCACAGCGCCTTCCTTATCGGGGACAGCCGATGGAGATGGATGCGCGGTGGCAACGAGAACGTGGATATGACGCATGTGGGGGTCGTTGCTCGGAATGACCCGATTTTCAATGGCGTGACTATCGTCGGCGACCAGGTGAAGATTTTCTCATCCCTCGTTAAGGGGCTTGATGTTTCTAATCAGGACTCCGCCGGCAACGGCACAAAAATCGCAACACCTGCGGGTAGCGGCAAGGTTATGGTCGCCCGCTGGGATGCTGGGATCGAATATTATTCAGGTTCAGGGCAAATTACCGGTGGGCCGCGCATCTTCTTCGGCATGCGCACCGATGAGTTCTTTCCTTTTGTCACCGATGATGGGAAGAAGATGCTCGAAAACGCGGTCCGTTATTTGCTCGGCGGGTTCCTCGACCTGGGAAGCGCCTCTAATCCGAAGCCGGCTAATGAGGAAACAGATGTGCCGCGAGATGTCGTCCTTTGCTGGACGGCAGGAAAGTATGCGCCGGCAATCAATGGACACAAAGTCTACCTCAGTTCGGACTTCAATAACGTCAAGAACGGCGTCGGCGGTATTTCTGTGGATGCCAACAGCTATGCTCCACCCCAACGCCTTGATTTCGGTACGACCTACTACTGGCGCGTCGATGAGGTCAACGGCCCGCCGGACTATACGGTTTACAAAGGTGACCTCTGGAGTTTTACGACCGAGCTGTTTTCTTATCCGGTCGAGAACATAACCGCCACAGCTTCCAGCGTACTCCAGGCAGATACCGGGCCTGAAAACACTGTGAACGGCTCAGGGCTGGATGCTAACGACCTGCATTCGATAGAAAAAACGGACATGTGGGTGAGCAGTGCTGCAGGGCCGCAGCCGACCTGGATTCAATATGAGTTCGACAAGGTTTATAAACTGCACCAGATGTGGGTCTGGAACTTCAATCAGGATTTTGAGTCTCTTGTCGGTTTCGGGCTCAAAGATGTTACGATCGAACATTCGACCAACGGCACTGATTGGACGACATTGAATGGCGTACCTGAATTTGCCCGCGCGCAGGGCGCTTATGGTTATGCACACAACACCACTGTTGATTTTGGCGGCACGGCAGCAAGGTACGTGCGGCTCACGGCCAACAGTAACTGGGGCGGCATCCTGAACCAATATGGCCTGAGCGAAGTCCGTTTCTTATACATACCTGTCTCGGCAAGAAAGCCTAATCCGGCCTCCGGCGCAACAGATGTAGACCTCGATGTGGTTCTTAGCTTCAGAGCAGGCAGAGAGGCAGCAACGCACGACGTGTACTTCGGCAAGAGCATTCCTCCACCGTTCATAGGCAAACAGGCACAAAACAGCTATGAGCCCGGACCTCTTGAATTAAGCACCACTTACTACTGGCGAATCGATGAGAGCAACGAGGCCCAGACCCCTGCAACGTGGGAAGGTGACCTATGGAGCTTCACGACACGCCAGTTCCTTATCGTGGACGATTTCGAGAGCTACAATGACTTCGATACCACTGACCCTGCGAGCAACAGAATATTTAATACGTGGATAGATGGATACGGTGTCCCGACAAACGGCTCTATCGTCGGTTATGATGGTCCTCCTTTTGCCGAGCGAACTATCGTTCACGGTGGTAAGCAGTCGATGCCGTTGTTCTACAACAACACCGCCGGCAAAGCATATTCAGAAGCAGAATGCACTTTCGCTGTTGGGCAGGATTGGACCAAAGCCGGTAGCCGGACATTGGTGCTTTTCTTCTATGGCACTGCGGGCAATACCGGCCAGTTGTATGCAAAGGTCAACGGCTCAAAAGCTGCCTATGGCGGTAACGCGGGTGACATAGCAATACCGCAGTGGAAGCAGTGGAATATCGACCTTGCAGCGCTTAACGTGAACCTGCAGAATGTCACTAAGCTCAGTATTGGGATTGACGGCAACGGCGCCAGTGGTAAATTATACTTTGACGACATTCGGCTGTATCGTTTGGCTCCGTAGACGGGAGCGCCGTGAGTGGTAATTAAGATTGTTTGGTTGATTGGCAGACCTTAAGATAATGGCAAGCCAACGGATTGATATTGATACATTGGGACCGTGGCTGAAAGAGAATTATCTTAACCTTTTTTATAAGGAGGATTATTATGTCTAAAAAATTGATTTGTTTGGTTTCTTTTGTTCTGGCGCTCGGCATATTTCTGACGAGCGCAGCTCAGGCAGGGCTCGTCGGGTGGTGGAGGTTTGAAGAGGGTTCCGGCAACATCGCCAATGACAGTTCCGGCAATGGCCACCATGGGACGATACTTGGAACCCCGGAATGGGTGTCCGGCCCGGAAGGCTTTGGCGGCGCACTTGCATTCAACCCAGACAGATGCACGGGAGTTGACTGTGGAATCTTCGACCCTACAAATGGAACGGGGCAATTCACTATTGCCCTCTGGGCTTTTTGGGATGGAACGGGAACTTTTCAGCATTTTCTTACCAAGTCCAGCGGATGGGGCGCAACTACTATGATGTTCCAGTTCGAGTTATGGGGAGCCCATACGAATGCCACCTATACTGACAGAGTGGGTGTTTCGTATGAACCTGCCGGCTCAGTTCCCTTCTCCATTATGCCTAAAAACGAATGGGTTCATCTGGCCCTTACATTTGACGGAAGCAATGCGAGACTTTAGCTCAACGGGGTCGATGAAGAAGGCCCCAAACCATTCTCAATAGGTCCGATTGTCAATGCCCCGGTCGAAATCGGGTATTCCCGCGTTGAAGGGAGAACTTTCCACGGGCCGCTCGACGACGTCCGCATTTATGTCCGGGCACTATCGACGGCTGAGATAAAAGGAGCTATGAGAGGCGACCCCACACTTGCCTGGAACCCAAAGCCAGCGAATGGCGCAACAACGGACATAGAAAAAGCTGTGCCTCTTACCTGGTCGCCCGGTGAAAAGGCAGCCAAGCACGATGTGTACTTGGGCACCAACCAAACCGCTGTAGAGGATGCGAATGTATTGGACACGACAGGTATATATCGAGGTCGGCAAGATGCTAATAGCTTCTCCCCACCCGCAGGTGTTGAATTCGGCAAGACCTACTACTGGCGAATTGATGAATTTAATACCGACGCGACCATCAGCACCGGCAGAATCTGGAGCTTTACCGTAGCCGACCATCTTATTGTGGACAACTTTGAAGACTACGATGACGTCACTAACAGGATATTTGATGCCTGGGCAGACGGATACGAGCAGCCGACAAACGGGTCTCTCGTTGGTTATGAAAATCCTCCTTTTTGCGAGCGAAGTATTATTCACGGTGGCAAGCAGTCAATGCCATTCTTCTACGATAACTCCGGTACGGCAACTTATTCAGAGGCCCACCGTACATTTAGTCCCGCGCAGGATTGGACCACAGAAGGCTTTGGAGTATTATCGCTATGGTTCATAGGCTATCCGGCGTATGTTGGCAGCTTCGTGGAGTCGCCGCCCGGTACCTACACGATGACCGCTTCGGGCGCCGATATCTGGGGCATGGCTGACGAGTTCCACTTCGCCTACAAGGAGATCTCAGGCGCTGCTTCGATTATAGCCAAGGTCGAGAGCGTGGGCAATACTGACCCCTTCGCAAAGGCCGGCGTGATGATTCGTGATACGCTTGATGCGGGCTCAGCTAATGTCGCATTGCTCATTACCCCTGCAAATGGCGTCCGGTTCCAGTATCGTAACAACACCAATGCTGTCACAAACAGGGATTTCGTGGAGGGTATTACCGCTCCTCAGTGGGTTAAATTAGAGCGTACTTCGGGGGGACTTATCAGGGCATTTTATTCAGCGGACGGCGTGACGTGGACACTGTTGGGTATCAAGATAGTCAACCTGAGTGCACCTATGTACATTGGTTTAGCGTTGACCAGCCATAACGTCGATAAGACGTGTGAGGCCAAATTTTCCTCCGTCAGCTTCCCCAACACAAGCGTTGTTCCGCAGTGGACCGACCAGGATATCGGGATGCGCAGTAATGAGGCTGAGCCGATGTATGTAACTGTGGGGGATGGCAGCGGCAGGGCGGCGACAGTGTACCACGACGACCCGGATGCAGCGCTGATAGACGCCTGGACGCAGTGGACTATCGACCTGAAAAAGTTTAGTGATGCCGGCGTAGTCTTGACAGATGTCAGCAAATTGGTTATCGGCTTTGGCGGCGAGGTCAATCCGCAGCCCGGTGGTTCGGGTCTGGTGTACTTTGACGACATCCGGCTGTATCTGCCCAGATGAATTGCTTCACTGCGGCCTGCCGCGGGTGATTAATTGACTGGTGACTGGTAAATGGTAAATAGTAAATGGTAAATGGTGATTAACCAATAACCAATTACCAATAACCAATTACCAATAACCAACTGATATAAAGATTTTCGCCGATTCGGGGCCTATACTACTCGATTTTGTATAGGCCCTGTTTGTTTTCATAGAATATCTGAAGTAATAATTGTTTGGCGCAGCGGGTGCGAAATGTTAGATTATTTCTTCCTAACAACTGTCTAAAGTATTATTAAGTGGGATATAAAACAATTAGTGTGGCCAGCCCAGCACTAATTGTACCTTCGGTACCGAAAGTTATAATCGATCGGTTTGTACAATTAGTGCTGGGTCAAAAGAAAGGAATTCTAAAATGCGAAAAATAGGACTGTGGTTATTGATTACGATTGTGGGCTTTGCCGGCGTGTGTGGGAGTTCACCTGTTTACGGGACTGAAGAAATGATGACTGTTCTCAGCAAAATCGGCACTGAGAAGGGAATTTGCGTGGTCTTAGGTGATGCGAAATGCGAGCTTGCACTCAAGCTTGCGGCCGGCAGCGAGCTTTTAATCTACGTCCAGTTGCCACGCCCAGAGGATGTGGAAACTGCCCGCAAGCTAATTGACGATGCAGGTTTCTACGGAACGCGGATTTTTATCGAAACCGGCCCGCTGGAACATTTGCACCTGGCCGACAACTTAGCCGACGCCCTTATCGCTGTAGGGCCGGCAGCCGTTGTTAGCCAGACCGAAGTACTGCGTGTCTTACGGCCTGAAGGAAAGGCCTTGCTGGGAGATAAAGTTCTAATCAAGCCGTTTCCCGAAGGAGTGGACGACTGGAGTCATCCATATCACGGCCCGGACAACAATCCCCAGTCCCATGACCGCGTCATATTGGCACCTTATCTGACGCAGTTTCTGGCTGAACCACGCTATGCACCGGTGCCTCAGGTAGCGGTTGCATCGGCAGGTCGCGTGTTCAAGGCCTTCGGACATGTGGCTTTCAAAAAAAGAGAAGAGCCCTTCCTCAACAAGCTTGTAGCGTTCAACGGTTACAACGGCACGATACTCTGGCAGCGCGATTTGACACCCGGCATTATGGTTCACCGCAACACGATGATTGCCACGCCAACGACTTTGTATCTCGGCGATGACGAATCCTGCAAGCTAATTGATGCAGCGACCGGAAGATTGAAAGACCAAATCATTCCTCCCTTAGATATTGCTGGGGGAACATTCTGGAAGTGGATGGGGATGGAAAATGGTGTTCTCTATGCATTAATCGGAGAGCAGGAGCAAAAAGACCCTACGATGCAGTGGCGTCTGGAGAAACACGGCTGGCCGTGGAATCCAATCTCGAAGGGCTTCAATCAGCCCGACGCCATCAAAGATAGTGACAAGGCATACGTAGCTCACCCGTGGGGATTCGGCCAAAATGTGCTGGCCATCGACCCAAAAACCAAGAAGGTCTTGTGGAGCTATCACGCCGATGAGCCGGTTGACAGCCGGGCTATGTGTATGGCTGATGGGCGAATCTTCATCTTTCGCTTCGGCGCATACCTTGCATCTTTAGATGCAAAGACCGGCGAAATAATCTGGCGCAGGACCCCGACTGATGCCCCTGAGCTTTTCGATGCGCTCGGAAAGTATATGAATCGGCAGGGCGCAAGCTTCAACTGGCGAACAACGTGCTATCTTAAATGCAGTGACAAGGCGTTGTACTTTGCCGGCCCGCAGGTCGGCAAGCTCGTCGCTGTTTCGGCCAAGAACGGCGATGTCTTGTGGGCCAATGACTACGGTAATTTCCAGTTGGTCTTGAGGGATGATGGGCTGTACGGCATCAGTGGTCAGAATGACTTGGGCAGTCTCAGCAAGAGGTTTGACCCGCTCACCGGTGTGGTATTGGCCGAGCTCAAGACGGGGCGCCGCTCCTGTACCCGGCCGACAGGCACTCTCGATGCCATCTTCTATCGGGCCAGAGAAGGTTCGACCCGCTTCGATTTGGCCAGCAGCAGCCAGCAATTGGTTTCCCCGATGCGTCCGCCGTGTCACGATGGTGTTACTATCGCCAACAGCTTGTTGTACTGGTGGCCGTCTGTTTGTGACTGTCAGCTTACGCTCTATGGCATTACCTGCCTGGCGCCCGCTGGCGACTTCAATTTTAAACCGCATGCTACCGACGCAGAGCGTCTGGAGACCCAAGACACAAAGAGTCTGGAGTCTGGGGTCTGGAGTCTGGAGTCTGGAGAAGCTGATTGGCCAACCTTCCGTGCGGACAATACCTGCAGCGCCTCGACAAAAGCAGTCATCCCGGAAAGGGCTGAGCTATTGTGGAAGTTTGGGCCGAAGGTGAAAGTCGATTCGATAGAGCCTCTTGCGACAGTTCCGGTTGCAGTTGGGCCGCTGGTATTCATCAGCGGTCCCGACGGTATTGTCCGGGCGCTGGATGCTGCAAGTGGGGTGCTGCGGTGGAAGGCCTATACAGGCGGGCCGGTCCGATTTCCGCCGACTATTTGGAAGGGTCGGGCTTTGATAGGCTCCGGCGATGGGTGGGTCTATGCTTTTGAAGCGCAGACCGGTCGGCTGCTCTGGCGTTTTCGCACGGCTCCCGCAGAGCGAAAGATTCCTGTTTATGGCGCGTTGGTTTCTACCTGGCCGGCCGCCAGCGGTGTAATCGTCGAAGACGGCATCGCTTATGTGGCCGCCGGTATCGCTAACTACGACGGGACATACGTCTATGCACTGGATGCGGCGACGGGGCGGATAAAATGGCAGAACAATTCATCCGGACATCTCAACGCCCAGGCCCGCTGCGGCGTAGGTGTGCAGGGCCACCTGTTGCTTCTCGATGGCAGGCTCTATTTGGCTGGCGGCAACGCTGTCTCACCGGCAATTTACGATACTAAAGATGGCAAATGTCTAAACGACCCCAATCTGGTCCAAACAGTGACGCAAAACAACGTCCTCTTATCGCAAGGCCCACGAGGCTGGGAGCTTTCTTTGCTGGGTAATCAGGTTGTAGTTTGTGGCAAACCCTTCTATGCTCATCCGAAGTATGACGTCTATGACCCTACTGTATTTAACAGGGTTTTTCTTGGGTCCAGCACCGGCAAAGACATCGTCTGGATAAGCAGGCAGAATAGCAAGCAGATTTTATGCTTCGAGCATATTGATAGGGACTTGCTAAACCAAAGTATGGCCAATCCTCAAAATCAGTTCCTTGTAGACTGGGCGAAGCTCGGTGTCAAGGAGGAGCCTTTGTGGAGTTACCAGTGTGACCGGAGCGTCGCTATCGCGGTATGCAGTAATGCCGTCGTGGTTGCTGAAAAGGCAAAGATTACAGCCTTGAATCTGGAAAACGGCAGTCTGCTGTGGTCTCACGACTTGCCCTCACCTGCCGTCACGTGGGGTATAGCCGTCGACCGTAATGGTCGGGTCGCAGTTGCTCTTGAGGACGGCAGCGTCCTGTGCTTTGGTCGACTACGGCAAGCTAAGTTGAGCCGGGACCGGGGCGTATGACAGAGTACGAAAATCCCTGAGCTTTTGTTGAAAAGTGCCTAAAATTGCTATCGTTACAGAGTTTTCAGGCGATGGTAGGCTCCACAATGGCCAAAATTGTTCATTAGAAGCCGGGCACAAATCAAGACTTTTTTGCAATAAAACACAAGGCAAACCCGTCTTACAATAGTAATAGTGGTGATATTGTTAGCAAATGTTGGGCAGGGACCCTGCTTTGCTGGGTCCCTGTGTAGTGTCTGCTCCATCAAAGCCCCCTGCTTTCTTGCCCGCCGCCCCGACTCGCGTCGGGAGACGCGGGGGGCTGGCGAAAGCAAGAAGGGGGGCGACACGGCTGGCCGGGCACTATGGTAGGCTCGAATCTGACTAACCATAGCCGCTTCGGTAAATAGAGGTGCTTATGTGGCAAACATCTATAGAGAAGTGGGGCCTAACCCAGTTAATTAGAAAATGTCTTTCACAGAGACGAGGGACGAAAGACGAGAGACGATGGACGAATGACGAGAGACGATGGACGAATGACGAGAGACGAGAGACGAGCATCCATCGTCTGTCATCCGTCGTCCATCGTCCGTCATCCATCGTCCATCGTCCCTTGTCCCTCTTCCCTCGTCCATCGTGTCTTGGGTCTTGTGTCTTGCGTCTTGGGTCTTGTGTCTTGTTGATACTTATTCTATCTGGGTGTCGGTCGCCGTCCGAGTATCGCACGGGTGCAGATAAAGTTGCTTCGGACATCATCACGGAAAAGCAAAAGCAGGCACTTGGAAGAACCGAGCCGTTCGGCATTGAAAGACCCAGCGACATTTTGCGGCGTCGGCTCCTGGAAGGGCAGAGCCTCGCCTGCGCCGGTGAAGCGTCGCTGGGCGCAGAGAAGCTCAAACCTATCAAGCACTGGCCTGAAAAAGACTACCCCCGAGCCGTTAGCTCGGATGATGCTCCGAACATTGCTGTCGAGCCGAATAAGCCGCTCAAATTGTCGTTGATACAGGCTTTGCAGATTGGTGCACGCAATAGTCCTGAGTATCAGTCCCGCAAGGAAGATGTTTTTCGAGCGGCACTTGACCTTGACCTGGAGCGTAATGAGTTTCGTAATATCTTTACCGGTAGTGCTGAGAGCCTTATCAGTACCGACGCGAGCGGCGATACGACGGTTACCGGCACCGTGAATAGTGCCGGCGTTGGCTTAAGCCGAAAGCTCCAAAGCGGCATCGATTTGAGCACAGCTCTGGCAGTGGACTTGGCGAATCTGCTGACAGCCGGTGGCGCCGAGTCGTTGGGTCTGACTGCAGATGCATCTGTATCTATACCTCTGCTGCGGGGTTCGGGCAAACACATCGTGACCGAGCCGCTGACCCAGGCAGAGCGGAACGTTGTGTATGCCATTTACGATTTCGAGCGATTCAAGCATACCTTTGCGGTCAGTGTGGCCAGGGAGTATCTGTCGGTCTTGCGGCAATTGGACGGGGTAACAAATGAGGAGGAAAATTACCGCCGTCTAATAGCATCGGCCCGCCGCTCTCGCAGATTGGCCGATGCCGGTCGCTTGTCAGAAATCCAGGTTGACCAGGCGGTCCAGAGCGAGCTGGCGGCGCGTAATCGTTGGATATCCGCGAAGGAACGATACAAGGGTAGTGTCGATGCGTTTAAAAGTACAATCGGCCTTCCGCCCGATGCCCTGATTGAGCTGGACCGAAATGACCTGGAACAACTGCGGGTTCCCGCGTCGAAACTGGTTGAGAATATTGTAAGACAAGAAGATTCCGAGCAGGTTGAGCAAACGCCCCCCGCGGATGCTCCTATTGTTCTATTACCGCCGAGTGACGAGGGCGCCGGCCCTCTCGAAATAAAAGAATCAACAGCTATAAGATTAGCCTTGGACAACAGGCTTGACCTTCGTGCGGCACTTGGGGCTGTATACGATGCTCAGAGGCAGGTGGTCGTCAGGGCCGATGCTCTGGGGGCAGAGCTTACTTTGTTAGGTTCTGCCGACATCGGTAGCAGCAGAAGCAGCGTTTCGTCAGCCACCCGAGAAGATGCGAGACTTCGTTTTGACCAGGGCCGCTATTCGGCCTTGCTTACCCTTGATTTGCCGCTCGAAAGGACCGCTGAACGTAATGCCTACAGGAATAGCTTCATCAATCTGGAGCGGGCTGTAAGGGATGTGCAAACGCTGGAAGACCAGATAAAGCTTTCCGTTCGTAGTGAGCTTCGAGATTTGCTTGAATACCGGGAAAGCCTCAAAATTCAGGCCCAGGCGCTTGATGTTGCACAGAAGCGGGTAAAAAGCACCAACCTGTTTCTTGAGGCAGGAAGGGCCGAGATGCGTGATTTGCTGGAGGCTCAGGAGTCCCTCCTTTCGGCGCAGAACTCCTTGACTTCGGCGGTCATAAATTATAGGATAGCAGAATTAGAGGTGCAACGAGATATGGGATTGCTCCAGGTTGATGAAACTGGAATGTGGCGGGAATTCTCGCCGGAGGTAACAGAACATGTCGAAAAATAACGCAAAAAATAGTTTTCGTAAGCTCAAATCTCCCAGAACAATTGGCGCGATTGTGGTAGTTGCTTCAATCGTCCTTATTGCAGTATGGCTAAAGGTCGTACGCGGGGGTGAGGACCCGATGAGCAGCCTTGCTACTTTCGTTGCCAAACGAGGCCCTTTGACCATCAGCGTGCTCGAGTCGGGCACGATAAAGGCCAGAGAGCAAATCATCCTCAAGAATGAGGTCGAAGGAAGGACGTCTATCATCTCGCTCGTCCCTGAAGGGAACCGTGTCAATAAAGGAGACCTGCTGGTTGAATTGGACGCCAGTCAATTAACGGATAGCAAGATAGACCAGGAGATCCGCGTCCAGAATGCAGAAGCTGCCTATATCAATGCTACGGAAGGTTTAGCAGTTGTAAAGAACCAGGCCGAGAGTGACATTGACAAAGCCAAGCTTACTCTCGAATTTGCCGAACAAGATTTGCAGCAGTATCAGGAAGGTCGGTATCCGAACGAGGTAACAGCGGCCAATGGCAAGATTAAGTTGGCAGAGGAAGAGGTTAAGCGTGCACAGCAGACCCTGGGATGGTCGGAAAAACTCTATGAAGAGAAGTACATCCCGGAAATCGAGTTGCTGGCCGACCAACTCAGCATGAGCCGAAAGGGCCTGGATTTGACACTGTCAAAAAACGACCTTAAATTGTTGGAGGAGTTTACCAGGAAGCGAAATATAGCGCAGTTGGAAAGCGATGTCCGCCAGGCTACAATGGCGCTGGAGCGGACAGAGCGTAAGGCTCGAGCCGATGTTGTACAGGCTGAGGCAGACTTAAGGGCCAAAGAGCTTGAGTACAAGCGTCAGCAAGACAAGTTCAAGAAATTTGAGGACCAGATCGCCAAAGCTAAGATATACGCCCCGGTGAACGGAATGGTGATATACGCAACCAGCGCTCAAAGAGGAGGTGGTCCTTTCGGCGACAGGCGAGAACCGTTGCAGGAGGGTGTCCAAGTTTTTGAGCGCCAAGAGCTAATCTACCTTCCCACGGCGGAATCAGCGATGGCTGAGGTGTCTATTCACGAGTCGAGCCTGGAAAAGGTCCGCGAAGGCCTTCCTGCAATAATAACTGTTGATGCACTGCAGGGAAAGAAGTTCCTGGGCCGTGTGGCTCGTATCGCACCTTTACCCGATGCCCGAAGTATGTACATGAACCCGGACCTTAAGATTTATAACACGCAAATATACCTGGAAGACAACGACAGCGCGCTGCGTACGGGAATGAGCTGCAAGGCCGAGGTTGTTGTGGAGCAGTATCAGGATGCAGTATACATACCTGTTCAGGCGGTCTTGCGGGTTGGAGGAGAGCCCACCGTTTATGTCCTGAAGGAGAAAGCTTTTGAGCCCCGCACGGTTGAAATTGGTCTGGACAACAACCGGATGGTCCGCATTGTCAGTGGACTTAACGAAGGCGAGGTTGTCCTGTTGACGCCTCCTTTGAAGCCCGCCACGCTCGAACCCACAGCCGCGGTCGCTGTTGAACCTAATGCGGCAGGCGGCGCCGCTGACGCCTTCGACCAGAGGGTTAGGGCTAAGCTCGGAGAGGCAAACGAAACCGGGACGCCAGGCCAGATAGCTGAGACACAGACCGGCGATAGAACAGTACAAGACTTTGCTCCTGCACCCGAGGGTAGAGACACCGAAGCAACCGCTGGCGAGCAGCGCAGACCTACGGAATCATTCAATCTATCGCCGGAACAAATGCAGAAAATGAAGGAGCGATTCGAGAACATGTCACCTGAGGAGCGTAGTAAGGAAATTGAAAAGATGAAGGAGAAATTCCAGAACATGCCGGCGGAGCAGCGGCAGAGGAGGCGGCAACGCCAGGATGGTGCTTCTCCTGGAGAAGGTCGCTCGCGTGGACAGTCGGTCCCGCCGGGGGAGCAACAGTAAATGAAGAACGAACCTATGCAGCAGCAAAATTCTGAGATCATCAGGCTGGAAAACGCCTACAAGATATACCAGATGGGAATGCAGCAGGTGCGGGCACTGGCCGGCATCACCGTCTCATTCAAGAGAGGTAGTTTCTGTGCTATCATGGGACCCAGCGGTTCAGGCAAAAGCACCATGATGAATATACTTGGATGTCTGGATCGGCTGACCTCTGGCCGATATTACCTTGAAGGTCAGGATGTGAGTAGCCTCGATGACGATTCCCTGAGTGAATTTCGGCTCAGGTACCTGGGATTCGTGTTTCAAAGTTTCAATTTGATACCTCAATTGACCGTCCAGAGAAACATAGAGCTGCCGCTTTATTATCTGGGGTGGGACTCAACACGGAGCGCTCAGCGTGCTGAGGAGCTCGCCGAAGAAGTGGGACTGGGAGGTAGAGTGCATCATCGGCCCACAGAGCTATCCGGTGGCGAAATGCAGAGGGTCGCTATCGCCAGGGCACTGGCCAACGATCCGCAAGTCATTTTTGCCGATGAGCCTACGGGCAATTTAGACTCGGCCACTGGCGAACAAATCCTGGAAATACTGGTCAAATTGAACAAACAGGGCAAGACCATCATCATGGTAACCCACGAGTCCAACATCGCCGAGCATGCTCAGAGCAGGCTGCATATGTTAGATGGTATCATTGATAGAATTGAAGGGAGTTAACGATGAGACATACTAAGGTCGCCAGAAACATTTTGCTCGGTATTGAGAATCTGCTTCTTCACAAGCTGCGTTCGTTCCTGACCATGCTCGGGGTGGTCTTTGGTGTCGGAAGTGTGGTCGCTATGTTATCGGTGGGAGAGGGCGCCAGCAAGGAGGCCTTAGAACAAATCCACAAGCTGGGCAGCAACAATATCATTGTCTCGGCGATCAAACCCGCAGAAGACGAGGTCATGACTATAACTCATTCCCATGTGAGTATCTATGGGCTGACTTATGAGGATTATTCCAGAATCGCTGAGACTTTCAGGAATGTCGAGCAGACGGCTCCGGTTAAACTGATGCGTAAGAACTCACGTCTTTATGAAAGGGCAATGGAGCTTCGAGTCGTGGGGACGACACCGGAGTGGTTTAAGCTTGTTCCCCGAGACGTTCTTGCTGGCCGTGTGCTCATTGCACCAGACGAACAGAATCAGTCTCCTGTGGCGGTGCTCACCGAGTTTGGCGCGCGAAAGATTCTGGCCACTGAGCATACCATTGGTGAGACCATTCGTATCGGCGGCGACCGTTTCGAGGTGGTCGGTATTGTCAAGAGCGAGAGCGGCCAAGCAGGGAATATTCAGATACCCGACCAGGATGTTGATGTTTATGTTCCTATTGGTGTGGCACGCAAATATTTCGGTGACGTGTTCTTCAAAGAAACTTCGGGCACACGGACGGCAGAAAAGGTCGAGCTACATCAGGTGATTGTAAAAGTTGACAAGACCGAACATGTGGAGGCAACAGCAGCGGCGATTGAGCAGATGCTGGGCCGCTTTCATAAGAAGAAGGACTATGTGGTTGGTGTTCCTTTGGCGCTTCTGAAACAAGCTGAAGCTACCAAGCGGACGTTCAATATTGTTTTAGGTTCAATAGCTGGGATAAGTCTGCTTGTAGGCGGCATCGGAATAATGAATATTATGCTCGCTTCGGTAACGGAACGTACGCGCGAGATAGGAATCAGGCGTGCCATCGGTGCTAAGCGGAGGCAGATTATCTTTCAGTTTCTTATTGAGACCACAGTGCTGTCTACTTTCGGCGGCATCATCGGGTTGGGTGGGGGGGTTCTTATCCCGTTCTTGATAACGTATTTTTCTGGGATGGAAACAGTGATAACCTTAAAAGGAATTTTACTGCCGCTTCTAATCAGCATGTCAATTGGCATTCTTTTCGGATTATATCCTGCTGTGCACGCCGCCCAAGTGGACCCCATTGTAGCTTTGAGGCATGAGTGATAAATGTTTATCAAGGTCGTGGGGTTGCGTGACTGGTTTCGTTATACGTTCATCGGTTGCGCAACTCGTTTCGTTTAACGTCATACGTCAAACGTAACCAGCCGCGCAACCGTAAGACGATAGACGAAATCTTTAGCAACCGATAAACTAATCATACCCGCGCGCCGGCATCGGATACATGTGACTGTGTCTATTGGGCCGCCAAACGGTCCTCATTTAGAATGTTACCGTCAACGCTGTAATGCCGAAAGGTCAATGTGGGCTTGCCCGCCAGACGTTCGGCGGGCTTATCTTCTGAGCGGTCAACTATCACGGCGAGAAATCCCCCAATCACATTTAAGTACCGATGCTCCGGAAGTTTTTCATCATTGCTCCAGCCGCCGGCGTGTTCGTTGCTGGCTGGCCCGCACGAGTATTCCCGCACGCCCGTTTTGGCGTCGACTGATATATACTGCCAGTGACGGTCTCCACAGATAATGTACATGTTCTTCTGTTTCGAGATAAACTCCTTCAGCTCATAGCCTTCGTGTGCAAAATCTACATTTGAATGGTTGTCATGTTTATTCTTTCGGTCAGGTCCTACAAGAGGAGTAGGACTGATTAGAATACGAAATGTGGCGTCTGATTTCTGGACAGTTTGTTTGAACCATGCTTTTTGTTGTTCGCCCCAGATTGTTTTATCAGGTCCGTCGGGCATTGTATTGGGACTGCGAAAGTCACGACCTTCGACCAGCCATATCTGCAGGTCCTTGCCCCACCGGAAGGTCCGCCAGGTTCGCTCACCCATCGGTACCTGCTCGAGGAATACCGCCTGCCCTTGCTCGAACGTAAAATCGCCCATAAATTTAGTTTCCATGCCTGGCCAGCAATCGTTCATCCAGGTGTCATGGTCGTCCTTGATGAAATAGCTGGCCACTTGGCGATGAAATTCAACGTTGGTACCGAGGCTGTATGTTCTGTGCCAATGCCAGCGGGCCAGTTCGATTGTTTTGGCCAGTTGGTCGTAATAGACTATGTCGCCGGTATGGACAAAAAAGCTGGGCTCAAGCTTGAGCATGGCAGGATATATCTTGAAACCGCCGCCAGGAACGTCTTGGTCGGGATAATCCTGGCCTGTTGAAACAGTAAAGACGACACGTTCAATTTCATCGGCGCGTGGTGCCGTTCGAAACCTGCCTTTCTCGACGCTCGTCCTTCGTCCCTCGTCCCTCGTCTCTCTTTCTTCGTCCCTCGTCTCTCTTTCTTCGTCCCTCGTCTCTCTTCCCTCGTCCTTCGACCCTCGTCTCTCGTCCCTCGTCTCTCGTCCCTCGGCGATAGCCTCAACACGTATCTGATACTCGGTGTTAGGCTTGAGGTCGGTCAATTTAAATTGAGCGGTGTAATCGCGTTCCGGCTCGACGTCTTTCCAATCGGTGGATTTCCAGTCGGAAGCTTCATTTATCTTGTAAAAGACCCTAACTATCCCCGGCGCTCCTGGCACAGCCCCTTCGATGGTATAGATTGTTGAGCCGTCAGGAAAGTTGACGACGGGCGTTAGATTACGCCGCCCTTGGGGTTTGTCGGTTAGCTTGCCGGTCTTGGGGTCACGATAAACAACCTGGGGCATAGGTGCTCCCATTGCAACCCGTTCCGGACGGCGCGTAAGTCGCGTCCAGACTATCGCCGTGTTGTCTGTCACCTCGCCGATTTTAATACCGGTGGCTTGATAGGGCCCTTCTGTCTGTAATAGGCTGTTGCTGTAGCCGCAGGCAGCATAAAGAAGGTTTATCAAAATCACATTTATAATAGTTGTTTTAAGAGTCATAAAAAATATCCTTTCTCATAATTCTTGGCATTTCAATTTAATAATTTCTCGGCATTATGTCACGAAAATTACTATCTTTATTTATCTGCCAGACATTCGGCGGATTTATCCTTAGCCATACATCCTTGCGGATGTCAGAAGTCGGAAGTCGGAAATCAGATTATCCGTCCTTTGTCTTTTGACCCCGTCCATCGTGTATTGTGAATCGTGAATCGTGCCACGAATCACGAGCTACGAACCACGAGCCACGAGCCACGAACCACGAGCCACGAACCACGAGCCACGAACCGTTCCTTGGCACATTCCAAAACCCGCAGAGAATTTGCTTGACGGGAAACAATTTCGTATGGCAAAATTGCCCGGTCAAAATAAAGGTATATATCAATCGTTCGGTTTATCCGGGCGGTGTCAGTCAATAGGTGAACGGATTATGAATCGTAATGAACGAGGTGGGCAATTAAAATGAAACGACGTGATTTCTTGAAGAAATGTGCAGCCCCAGCAGCCGCGTCTCTCGTCAATCTTCCATCGTGCCTCGTGAGTGCCCGTCCAACGTGTATTGTGAATCGTGAATCGTGCCACGAATCACGAGCCACGAATCACGAGCCACGAACCACGAGCCACGAGCATGCGCCCGCCAGACGAACGGCGGATAAACCCCCTAATATTGTCCTGTGCATGGCCGACGACCAGGGCTGGGGCGATATGGCCTACAACGGTCATCCCGTTCTCAAGACTCCAAACTTCGACGCCATGGCCGCCTCTGCATTGCGTTTTGACCGCTTCTACGCCGCTGCGCCGGTCTGTTCACCCACGCGCGGCAGTGTTATGACCGGCCGTCATCCGAACCGTTTCGGATGCTTCAAGTGGGGCTACACGCTCCGCCCGCAGGAAATCACTATCGCCGAAGCCCTCAAGACGGCGGGATACGTCACCGGTCACTTCGGAAAATGGCATCTCGGCTCCGTTCACAAAGGCAGCCCCGTTAATCCCGGCGCCAGCGGCTTCGATGAATGGTTCTCGGCACCGAACTTCTTCGACAATGACCCCATTCTCAGCCGCGAAGGCCTTGCCGTTGCGACCAAAGGCGAAAGCTCGATGGTCACTGTGGATGCTGCTATCGAGTTCATTCGCAAGCACGCCGGCCAACAACCTTTTTTGGCGGTAGTCTGGTTCGGTTCTCCGCACGCGCCGCACAGTGCCAGCGAAGAGGATTGCGCAATTTACGCCGCTCAGCAGGAGAAGCTGATGAACTTCTACGGCGAAATCACCGGTATGGACCGCGCCTTCGGCAAGCTTCGTAGCGAGCTTCGAACCCTCGGCATTCACCAGAACACCATTCTCTGGTATTGCAGCGACAACGGCGGCCTTCGGGGACTTGGTACTACCGGCGGACGCGGAAACAAGGGCAATATCTACGAGGGCGGCCTGCGCGTCCCTGCTATTCTTCAGTGGCCTGCCCGCATACCGCAACCTCGGGTAACTAACGTGCCCTGCAACACATCAGACATATTTCCAACGCTTCTTGAGCTCACTGGTGTGCAATTAGAGAAGCTGCTTCCGTTGGATGGAATCAGTCTCGTCCCGCTTATCGATGGCAAGATGTCCAGCACTAATTGTACAGACTGGTCGATTATGGTTTACGTAAACGAAGGAACAATTAGTGCTGGACGACCGAAACCGATGGGCTTTTGGGATTATCCTATTGCCGGCATCGCCACACCGAGCCACAAGTGGATGTCTGAGCTGCTTGAGGAGCAGAAGGCGGGTAAGGAGCCTGGTGACACTTCTCGCCTGTGCCTTGATGCCGGCGAAATCACTAAGCAATATCCGCAGGACTCCTTCCCCGGCCACGCCGCCTGGCTCGACTGGCCGTGGAAGCTTCATCGTATCCATGATAAAAAAGGAAACGTCAAACTGGAGCTGTACAATCTTGCAGAAGACCCAGGAGAGCAAAGGGACCTCATCGCCCAGGAAACTCCCGCCTGCCCAGAGTCTCGTACGGCGGGCAGGGCTCGGACAAACTCTATGAAATCCCAGCTTGAAGCCTGGCTGGTATCTGTCGTTCACAGTCTTAACGGCGAAGATTATCATTAAGTATCAGGCTAAAGTATAAAGTGCCTAAAGTTTGGAATTAACTTTAGCTCACTTTAGGCACTTTAGTTCACTTATTTCGTCTTTGGAGACAATAATGAAAAGAAGGGAATTCATCACTACGGCAGCATCTGCTGCAATCGGGCTGATGCTCAAGCCGATAACATCGGCGGCGGATAGTCTAAAGGGGAAAAATAGGCCAAATATCCTTTTCATCATGACCGACCAGCAGCATTCCGGCATGATGAGCTGCACCGGAAACGAATGGCTTAAAACACCTGCAATGGACCGGCTTTCTGCTTCGGGCATCAGGTTTGAAAGAGCCTATGCCTGCAACCCCGTCTGTGTACCGAGCCGCTTCAGCTTGCAGACAGGTCTTATGCCCAGCACCATAGGAATGGGCCAGAATAGTGACTCCGGAATGGCTGCCGTAACCGACGTTATGATACAACAGTCGCTTGGCTGTCTTTTCCAGAAGGCCGGCTATGAAACTGTCTACGGCGGCAAGGTGCACCTGCCTAAGAAGATGAACGATTTGCAAAAAATTGGTTATCGAAATCTGACCGGCGACTCCCGCCAGGGATTGGCCGATGCCTGCGCGAAATTCATCAAGGGACAGCACACAAAGCCGTTCTTGCTGTTTGCCTCATTCATTAATCCGCACGATATCTGCTACATGGCTATCAATGATTTCAGCCGTGCTAATGGAGAAGCCCCGGCAGGCAATGTGGATTCCAAAACTTGTGAGGCTGTGCTGGAGCGTGCGCGAAAGGCCGGGGACATCGGCGCCTTTGTTGAGGAAAACTGCCCGCCACTGCCCGCAAATTTCGAAGTGCCGGAAGCTGAGCCGGAGTGCATAACACAGAAGTACCTCAATGCAACGCCTTTTCGCGCGTATGTCCGCGAGAAGTGGACTGCGAATCAATGGCGTCTGCACCGCTGGGCGTACTGCCGGCTGACCGAAATGGTTGACAGCGAGATTGGGACGCTGCTTGATGCCCTGCGAGAGGCAGGGCTGGACGATAACACTTTGATAGTCTTTACCAGCGACCATGGTGACATGGATTCTGCACACAGATTGGAGCATAAGTCGGTGCTTTACGAGGAATCTGTGCATGTTCCGTTCATAATGAGTTACAAAGGAGTAATTCCCCAGGGCGTGGTCGATGATGAGCATCTGGTTTCTAATGGTCTCGACCTTCTTCCCACTCTTTGCGATTATGCAGGTCTTGAAACGCCGCAGGGATTGCACGGTGGCAGCTTGCGAGCTTTGGTGGCGGGAAAAGATACGGAACGCTGGCGTGATTTCCTCATCTGTGAGAGTCAGAACGGCAGGATGCTGCGAACAGACCGTTTCAAGTACTGTATTTACGACTCAGGTGAAAATCGCGAACAACTCATAGACCTCAAACTCGACCCAGGTGAGATGAAAAACCTCGCCCAGGCCGAGGATTATAAAGATATTCTGGATGCGCACCGTCGGCTTTTGCGAGGATGGGTTGAAAGAACCGGTGACAGGATTGCAGCCGAGTATATTTACTCGACGCAGGCGAGTTTGCTTGATTTATCCGCCAGACGAATGGCGGGTTTACCCGCCTCAGGCGGGTTAGTTTCGCGATGAAGAAGTCCGCGTTTTCTTAGAGTTTAGGCTGAGATTCTGTCGCGTATGTTATATTCGCAGCAATAGCAATAATCATCGTCATAAACGGTATAAGCAATGCCCATTTAGCCTTCATAGTGTTCGCCTTCGACTTGCTTGTAGAAAGCACCCGGCCTCCACACAACACGCCCGGCAGGATTCGAACCTGCGACCTACGGATTAGAAATCCGTTGCTCTATCCCACTGAGCTACGGGCGCAAAAGATTTTAAGAGCTTTTATTGCTCTGTTGAAACCGTTGAAATTGTCATTTCGAGCGAAGCCCCCGTTCTTGCTTTCGCAATAAAGCACGGGGGCGGAGTCGAGAAATCTATTAAAAACAGATTTCTCAGCTTCGTTCGTCCCGATTTGTCGGGACTCACTACGGTCGAAATGACATCTTTTCAACAGAACATGCTTTTATTATAAATGCTTCTTACATACATCGTCAATGGTTTTGACGCCAAAATGGGATACGATGTTCCTTTCCCATCCCATGGCTAAAACGAAAGACGATTGACGCAAGTTTGACACAAATTGCTGATTTTGCCTGCTTTGGGTTCTTTAGAGCTTGACATGACGAACGGGAAGTTGTTATTTTATAACAGCATAGAAATTTTTGGCGGCGTAGCTCAGTTGGTTAGAGCATGGGATTCATAAGCCCAGGGTCCTCGGTTCGAGTCCGAGCGCCGCTATTGCTCGATTTGTAGGGAACTACAAATCGGGAAATCCGAAGCACGAAATCCAAAATACTAAACAAACTCGAAATAGTAAATGTTCAAAACAATTTGTTTCGGTCATTTTGAGATTTGGATAATTAGGATTTGTTTAGGATTTAGTGTTTAGGATTTCGGATTTCTCAAACCAAATTGGATTTGGTTTGAGCTATGCCCCCATCGTCTAGTGGCTTAGGATACCGGGTTCTCATCCCGGCGACAGGGGTTCGACTCCCCTTGGGGGTAGTTTTAATTTTCAATTTACGATTTCCTATTTCCGTGAGTAACTTTGTTAAGATATATGACTCGTTATTTAAAAACATAATATCGGGTATGGATAAAGGTGAACAATATGGTTTCAATTATAAGCTGTTCTTTATCGTCTATTAAAGAGATTGCATCAAGCCAAACTTTCTGGACAGGACTTGGGGCACTGGGTGCTGTTGTGTGTGCGGCCGGTGTTTTCTTGGTATGGCGTCAACTCAAACTGAGTGCTTGGGCCAACGCACAGGAAATATTTATGAAACCGGATTTTGTAAGGGCTCGAACTATTGTTCTCAATCATTGGGAAGACCAGCCACCCTATTCGTTCCCGTCAAATAAGAAGGACGAGAACGCTGCCCTTTTAGTATGTCGCAGAATGGATGCGTTATGCCGGCTGGTTGATAAACGCTTCATATCCAAAGACGAATTATTCAAAGTATGGCGGAAACCTTTAGCAAAAAGTTATATAATAATAGTAGAACGATGGAAAGTGTTCGGCAGGGAGATAAATACGTGCAAGGATCATGGAGACAAGTGGGAGCCATTTTGCCGTATTGGTAAAGAGGCTGCAGATCTGAATTATCCTCAACGACTCAAATAGACAAAATAGAGAATGTCACTGAATTTTTTTGCATTATATGTCTCTGATCGAACAGAACCTTGCTGAGCGGTTTATGAAAGTTGCTATATAACATGCAAATTTAGCTTAGGAAAATGTCGATGTGCCTGTTTATTTTTCGTAGAGCAGGTCCTTGACCTGCTGATGCAATTCCGGTAGGTCCTGCTGAATAACATCCCATACAACGGTATTTTCAACAATATCATAGCCGTGAATGAGTATGTTTCGAAATGATATAATTCGCTGAAAACGATTTATTTTCGATACCGTATCAGGGTCAACTCTGGACAATCTGTTAAGAGCTTCACCTATAATCTCGAACTGACGTTCAACGGCAGATTGAAGCATTTTGTCATTTTCATAATCGTTGAAAGTTTTATCGCAAGTAAACTCAAGAATATGAGCCGCAGCTAAACGAATATCTTCCAGAATCTTTTTTGATTCAAGCTGCATAGAGAACTTTCCTGTTTTGATTTATCTTCTGCAAAAAATATGGATTCTTTATCGCCTTTGTCATTACCAAATCTACATCTCGGACAAGCAGATTCTTTAAGGCCTCAAGCAGGCCAAAGTAAGTATCTGCATACCGTCCCTGTTTCAGTGGTCTAAACTCAACCAAAAAATCAATATCGCTTGATTTCTCGTCAAATCCGTCGCTTACAGCAGCAGAGCCGAAAAGCTCAAGTCGGCTCACATCGAACTTTGAACAAATCTCTCTGATTTCAGAAAGATGTTTTTCAATAAGAGCAACCATAAAATTCCTTCAGAAACAAACACATATTATTTTAGTTCTTATGTCCAGTCACGTAAATCTATTATACCAAAACACTACTATCTCTGGAATGAATTTTACATTTGAGGGTTTTTCGATTAATATTTTTTTGCAAAAACGAATTCTTAACAAAAAATGGCCGAAAAAGATAAAAACTATATGAAACTTGCCATTGAGCAGGCGAAAATTGCCGAGGATAACGGTGATGTGCCAATTGGTGCGGTCATCGTTTATAAAGACCAAATAATCGGCAAGGCGTACAACCAGAGAGAGCAGCTTAAAGACCCTACTGCCCACGCTGAAATTATCGCCCTGACGCAGGCGGCAGCATTTATGGAAAGCTGGCACCTGAACGGCTGCACAATGTATGTTACCTTGGAGCCTTGTCCGATGTGTGCAGGTGCTCTGGTCTTAGCCAGAATTGACCGTTTAGTTTTCGGCTGTGACGACCCCAAGACAGGAGCGGTCAAAAGCTTGTATAATATCGTTCAGGATGAGCGTTTGAATCACAGATTAGAAATTTTCTCCGGTGTTTTAGAAAAAGAATGCAGAGAGTTATTGCAGAATTTTTTCCAGAAAAGGCGCAGCGATAATTCAAAAACTTAAAACTCAGAACTTAAAACTCAAAACTGTTTTGGAGAGGTGTCAGAGTGGCTTATCGAGCGGTCTTGGAAAGGCCGTGTCCGCTTTATGTGGACCGCGGGTTCGAATCCCGCCCTCTCCGTTCTTCGCTGCGCTACGAACGGCAGGCTGTTCTTCAGGGCGCTACGAACGGCGGGCCAAAATTCGATATAGTTTCTGAATACCAACATACGTTCCTTGTTTTGGAATTCGGATTTTGAACATTTGATATTGTTTAGGATTTAGGATTTCTCCACAGGACGCCTTACGGCGGTGCTTCGAATTTTGGCGCAAATCGATGTTTGTATTAATAGGGACATTAAAAATTGACACAGGCTAAAGGCGACAGAGAAAGGATTATCCGCACCGGGCCTTATCCAGAACTCACCTTGACCGGCATTTTAGTAGGCTATGGCTTGGGGATTCTCATCACCGTAAGCATCGGATATGTCAGTTTGAAGCTTGGCTTCTCCATAGAAGGCTCAGAGCTGGCCGCTATTTTGGGCTACGCGATTCTCCGCGGCATAATGGGCCGAAGCAGTATTATCGAAAACAACATCAACCAAACCATCGCCAGCTCTGTTAATGCCGCATCAGCCGGCATGATGTTCACGGTGCCGGCTTTATTTATTCTGAATCAGACTGATTTTAGTGCTGTTTTATTAGTGTTCGCCTGTATCGCCGGCGGTATCCTCGGCATCGCTTTTATCATACCTCTGCGAAAGCAGATGATCGACTTTGAACGGTTGGCATTTCCTGGCGGAATTGCTGTTGCGACGATTCTTAAATCCCCCGGTGCAGGCGTTCACAAAGCTATGCTGTTGCTTGGTGGTATGGTGGTAAGCGGTGTTGTTCATTTCGTCACTCAGGCCTTCGGATTTGAACAGTGGAATTTGGGCCGGTTAGTAGGATTACCCGATTACATGAATGGTATATGGTATGTTTCTCTGATGACAATAGGGGTCGGCTTTATTGCAGGCAGGGGCGGCGTATCCTTCATCATCGGTGGTTTTGTCTGTTACTGGTTTTTAGCACCGTTATTAGCTATAATGAATTTTCTGCCAGCATCAGAAACTCTTCAGGCTGCTAACCAGACTTTGCCGGAATACCTGCGGCTAACTTTATTCAGACCTGTCGGCATCGGCATGCTCATCGGCGGGGCTTTGACCGGCATCATACTGGCTCTTCCCCTTATCGTCAGTGCTATACGCAGCATGCACACAGCGGCAAAATCCAAAACCGGATTGTCACGAGATGAATTACCGATAGGTCTGCTGTATGCCGGTGTCTTCGGTGCGGCGATTCTGCTTTTTGTTATCTCTATTATGTCCGTTAAGGAAATGAGCATATTGCGGGGCGGACTAATGGCACTTTTGGGAACTATCTGGATTTGGATTGCAGGAGTAATTTTATCTGAATGTATCGGACGGACGAACTGGTCGCCGTTAAGCGGCATGACCCTTATTGCCGTAACCATCCTTATAGTTATATGTAGAGGACTGCCCAATGAGGCTGCGATTGTCTCATCGATTATAGTTGGTGCCGCCGCCTGTGTTGCAATGGCCAACGCTACGGATGTTATGCTGGACCTCAAAGCAGGTTTCCTCGTAGGAGCTGCCCCAAAAAAGCAGCAGATAGGTGAATTCATTTCCACCTGGCTTGGTCCTATCCTGATTATGGCTCTAATCTTTGTTCTTCACAAGGCTTATCAGCTTGGTAGTGCCCGCCTGCCCGCCCCGCAGGCGACGGCGTTGGCGCAAATGGTAAGAGGTATTTTGGGTGGGGAAGTTCCCATTGCGAAATATATAGCCGGTGCCGGCTTGGGTGCGTTACTTAGTGCAAGCGGCATCGGCGGCCTCGGCATCCTCGTCGGCCTGAGCTTTTATCTGCCTTTCGACGTCGTCCTGACTTACAGCATCGGAACCCTGCTGCGGATTCTGGTCGACCGCTTGAAAGGACCCCGATTCAGCGAAGAGGTAGGAATCCCCGTTGCTGCCGGCCTCATCGTGGGAGAAGCACTCGTCGGAGTCGGCTTTGCGTTGTATTTTGTTATCACCGGGATAATAGATTAGTTAGAATTTGCGATTTTCGATTTCCAATTTTCGATTTTTTGTCCTCAATCGTAAATCGCAAATCGGTAATCGGCAATTTTCGATTATGAGATTGTTAGGATATTTGATGATAACCATCGGCTTTCTTGCTGGCTCTCTGGCGGCAGTTGTCGATAAAGAACACGTCCGGTGGGACTACTTCGCGGCCGTACTGGCCATCGGTGCTGCAGGCGTAGCATTCGTTCAGACCGGCCAGCGACGCAAAAGCAAGGCCGAGGGAGAGTTCGTCTCCGGCATGGAGTCTGTCCAGGCCAGTCTGAACCGCATCGTCCGGAACATAACCCGGCTCAATTCAGAAAAACAAACCATCGACACGTATGATATGCGTCATCGCATCGACGAGCTATTTGCCGAAGACCTATCGACCTTCGTCGAGGCCCGCGAGAGCATCGCCCAAACACACGGCCTGAACGCCTACGCCGACGTGATGAGCAATTTCGCAGCCGGGGAACGCTATCTCAATCGCGTCTGGTCAGCCTCAGCCGATGGCTATATCGATGAGGTCAATACGTATCTGGATAAAGCGCAGGAGCAGTTCGTCGAAAGCCTGGATAAAATTCAGAGATTAAAAAGTGCTTAAGTGAGCTAAAGTACTTAAAGTGCCTAAAATTTCTATTTAATTTGCATCCTGTCTAAGCTTTTGTTACAAAGTTCTTAGACAATCGTCCCTCCTGTCATTCCCGCGAAGGCGGGAATCCAGGAATAAAACAGTCTGAGGCGAAGCCTCAATCAAATCATTGTCTAAAAACTTATTCCAGGTAGCTTAGTCACGTTAGACGTATGACGTTAATCGAAACCAGCCGCGCAACCGTTCAACGATTTACGTTGATAGCAACTGTATGATATTCAATTTGCATTCTGGTCAGCAGTTCGGTATAATCACGAGCACCAAATCCGCGAGTTTTACTCTGCGTAGCACCTCTGGGGCGTAGCACGAGTTTCAACTTATGGCGAAGCCAGAAGTGTTGGTTATTATTATGTTTTTAACTTGTGAAAGATAAGATGAGCAGAATCCGAAAAATTAGACGAAAAATAGATTTGCTAAATGAGTCAAACACGAAGACCCAAATAATGATAATAGACGTTCTTTTAATTGCCGGTTTAACACTTTTTTTTGTTGGTGCCATATTAGGAGTTCTCAACTATTCATACTATCTTACGGGCAGACAAGAGCACATTATCGAAACCCGAATAGGACCATATTATCTTGCAGAAGAACCATCAGGCATACCCGGTCGTAAATCTGCCGCTATAGCAGGTGCTATTGGAGCGGGAGTTGGTCTTATTTTGGTAATATCAGCTTTGACGATAAAATTAGTGCCAAAGAAAGTTAAACATGGCGGTAATGATGATATACATAATCTAGTTATTTAGGGCGTGATGAAAATCGCACGTTTGATTTGGTCACGGGCTGAATCGTGTTGTAGATTGTTATGTTGGAAATAAGAGTATGAAAATATTTATCGATACAAATTCATATTATTCTCAGAAATTCAACTTTGATTCAATTACAATCCTTGCAACCATAAAATATTGCGAAGGATTTGGTGTTCATATTATTGTCCCAAAAGTGCAAAAAATGGAAATTGAAAAAAAGATTAGAGATTATAGCAAGGAAATTGAAACAAAACATCTTTATAATCTTAGAAAAATATGGGTCTATAAATCTATCACAAGCATTCACAAGGGCTTTCTTCAAAAAAAACTTCAAAAATCATTCGATTCTTTTCTAAAAAGAAAGGTTGTCATTAGTGGTGATATAAAAAACATCGAAATAAATGATATTGTGAAACGATATTGTAATTGCCGACCTCCATTTACAAGTGAAAAACCAAAAGAGTTTATGGATGCTATAATACTATTCACCGCAATCAGCATCGATAATAAACTATTATTAGTTTCTAAAGATGAGGGAATGAAAGAGGTTGCCAAAGAACACTCTTGTCTATTTTTCAATGATATCACATCAATGCTAAATTATCTTTTTACTTCTAAGAAACTTCTACCAAGTTATCTTTCGAAAAAGGCCATGGAAATCTGGCCTCAGATAGAAAAGAAAATAAAAAATAAGTACGAAGGTCTCTGGGTATATTCCGATGTAATTGAAGATGACTTAGTAGCTGATGAATTAGATTTGGAAGTTGATGATAAGGTCGAACTTATCGGCATAAGCGGTAAGTGCTACACGGTAGCATACATTGTTCGGGCGAATTACCATGTTAGCGGAACATATGCTGATGAAGAATGTTGCGCGTATGATAGTGAAGACAAGGTATTCATTCCATTTGAATATAAGGAATATGACGGTCAGCACGATGTGACAGGTAAGGTAATTGCTGAAATAGAAATCGATCCACAAAGCTTATCTGTGTCACAATTGAAATTAGTGGACACTAAGTCGATCGAATTGGAAAAGATAAGTATTCAAGAAGATTACTACTAACAGTTAAATTTAAGGGACTCGCTAACGCTCTCCTTTGATCTAATCGTTATCATTCGTTGTTTGTCCTCCTGATGTGGATAAATCTTCCACACAGACGGCGGATAAATTTTTAATCAGTCTGTTTTTAGAACGGGCTGAATCGTGTTGTAGATTATTATGTTGGGCATAGAAAAAGATTGAACCTGCTTAAACGATATCGACAATTGTCTATTTGGAACCGTCTAGGTGCATGGGGGTCAGTTGCCTCCATAGCTTCTATTCCTCTAGCGCTCATCCTCGCGTCTATCTCGATCATTATCTTCTTTATTAATGGTGGTTCATCAGAAAGCATGCCTTGGGTTCAGGCAAATCACATGTATGAATTGGCGGAGCAAGATAACAAAAAAGCCGTTCAAAGGAAGGCTCCAGTTGTCACTTTCATAGACGGGAAAAAGGCCATTATCGAGTTCTCTGTGACTTTCCATATAGAGGAGGACGATGCTTCTTTGGTAGTTGTTACCTGTGGAAACGCTGACAGAGCAAGAGAAAGCCTTGATGCAAAGGTAGTTTCATCAGTCATCAACGAACTGGAGATAAGAACGCTTCGCGAAGCTCGGCAAAGCCGCTCTGATATCGAGAATAAACTTATACAGACGTTGGGCCCGAGGTTCAAGAAGTTCGGGTTGACCCTTGACAATTTCTCGCTTCTAGAATTCCGTGAAATCCAACAAGAAGAGTCGAACATCCGGATCCAATGATACGCACCTTACGTGTAGCTCCTGAGCCCAATCTTTAGATAATAATGAAAGAGTACAAGAAAATAATTAGAGATTTTGAGTTATTAACAGAAATAGCTTACGATTTATCCCAACAATTCGAGGGCGTATTTACAAATGATAGAAGAAAGCTAATTTCAACTTATATTTTAGCGAAAGTTGTTCCGAATTGTATTTCTATTCTTAAACTTTTACCAGAATCAAAATTTTCAACCTCTGAAGATGATTATTTAGACTTTTCTTCAATATCATCACTATGTAGAAATCTAATTGAAGCATCTAATATACATTGGTATTTATCGATTGAAAATATTTCGCCCTCTGAAAAGGATTTTCGTTTGAAGCTATATGACTACAATGATACTAGTGAATTATTGATTATCGCTAAGAATTTAGAGTTAAAATTTGATGACATAAAATATCTAAAAAAACAACTTGACTTTTATAAAGCTATTTTACAATCAGATCTATTTTTCAAAACTCTTAACAGTAAGTTGCAGAAATTAATAATCTTGGGGAAAAAAAGTTCAACCCTAACTCAGTTTGAAATCGCAAAGGCGCGAAAAATAAATTACAAAAATTTTATTGGAATTTATAAATTATTATCAAACCAAATTCATACTACACCTGCTTCTATTAAATGGTTAGGGTTTACTAGACTATATGATAATAAAAATGAGATGAACATTTCTTTTACTCTAATATTACTTGATTACGCTAGTAGATTTTTAGCTGATATGATTTTACAAACCGGAAATATTTGGAAATTAAAGTTTGCAAAAAAGAAATCTAAAAATATTGTAAAAATTTATTCAAATAAATTAACACAGAAAATCTAGCAATTCCTTCGAGCATAAGATCATACTTCGCACCGCTGAGATCATTCGTTATGTATTGAATTGGACTAGATTTATCCCGAACCCTTCCCTTTTGTGATAATCACCATACCTCATGCTATGTGTCGAACTTTCCTCCTTCAAAGCCAAGGTACTTCGGCGGAGCAGACACGCTAAAGAGTAGCAAAAGAATTCGTCCATAAGGGACTCCAAAACTTTGACTTTTACATTTTGATTTTTGAATTTTTTGCAGAAACACGATACAGCCAGTACGCCACACCAATCAGCAGCACCACTCCGAGCCAGCCGCCAAGAGGCATCGTCTTACCAAAGAAGTGCTTGATAATCGGCAGGTCGATTTTGTATTGCTTGAGGATGATAATGGGAATCGCCAGGATGATGCCCATCAGTGCTTCGCCGGTTATCAGTCCAGATGCAAACAATAGGCCGTGCTGTGACTCGTCGCTCGTGACCCGTGACCCGCGAGAGGAGCGACGGGCAACGAGCAACGTGATGATACCGCCGGCGAAAATCGGCACCGACAGCTCAAGCGGCAGATAAAAACCAATCGCTACCGCAAGTATCGGCGTGCGAAACGCACAACCTTTCTTCTGCAGATACGAATCGAGAGCTATCACGCCCACCGCCACCGCCATTCCTATAAGGATGAAGTTCCACGGCAGCTCTCCCCTGAAAACGCCCTTTGCCACCGATGCCATCAAATTCGCCTGTGGAGCGGACAGAGCCTTCGGCCCAGCGCCGGGCTGGCCAGCAAAACCGTAAGCCTTCTGCAGCAGTGTCATTACCGGTGCCAGCACCAGTGCTCCGGCTATCGTGCCGGCCAGGTTCACTAACTGCTGCTTCCAGGGCGTTGCACCAACGATGTAGCCGGTTTTGAGGTCCTGCATATTGTCGCCGGCTATCGCCGCTGCACAGCATATTACGCTTCCGACTATGATGGCTGCCGCCGGGCCGTTCGGTGCGCCCTTACCCATCAACAAAAGTAAAAGCAGCGATGAGAAAAGCACCGTCGCTATGGTCACCCCGGATATGGGATTATTGGATGAGCCTACCAGCCCAGCCATATACCCGGCCACCGCAGAAAATATAAAGCCAGTTAATATCATTATTGCCGCCATTGCCGCAGATATGTGCACGTCCTCAACAAAAACCTGATACAGCAAGAATAAAGGCACAACCGAGGCGGCTATAGAGAATAAAACCCATTTCATTGGTATATCTTTTTCCATCCTGTCTAATTTGGACAAACCTCGATATGCAGCTAATCCGCTGGTTATACCGCTTAATAGGGACAATCGAATGCTAAAGATTGTCCAGAGTCCGCCGACGAGCATGCTGCCGACGCCGATATACCGTGTTTGGCTACGCCATATTTGATAAGCCCAATCTACCGTGGATTCAACGCCTTCTGGCCGTCTGGAAATAGCTGCACAAATTGGAATTGCAATAAACCAGTTGCCAACCCCCCCTAAGAAAATCAAAACGGCAATATTCAGCCCTACTATGTATCCCACCGAAAGTAGAGCCGGGCTTAGATTTGAGCCGAAGTAGAAGAGGCTGCTGCCGACTGTCTTTGCGCCTTCGACCGCTTCAGGCCAGAGCCCTAATAAACCGGCACTGGTCTTGAACAGGCCGGCGGCGATTGCGGCCTTGGCGATATACCAAACGCCCCGGCCGCCTTTTTGTCCGGTCTTTAGTATCTCGGCTGTTGCGATACCTTCGGGGTAGCTGAGCTGTTTCTCGACGATAAGAGACCGCCGAAGCGGTATCGTAAAGAGAACGCCTAACGCGCCGCCAAAAACCGCAATGATGGTGACCCATCCGTAACTGAAGCCCTCCCACGAGCCTAATATAATCATCGCCGGCAGTGTAAATATTGCCCCCGCAGCTATTGCTTCCCCTGACGATGCTGCCGTCTGGGCATTGTTATTTTCAAGGATATTGCTGTGCCTGAACAGTCTCAGCACGCCCATTGAGACCACTGCCGCCGGTATTGACGCCGACACTGTCATCCCCGCGAACAAACCAAGGTAGGCGTTCGCCGCCCCCAAAATCATCGAAAGCACCATCCCTAAAACAAACGCCTTAACCGTAATTTCCGGCAACGGCTGTCCTTCTAAATCCATAGAAACCCTTGTATTTTTTCACCTTTCGCAGATTAGGATTCGTCATTTATATCTCATTGTTCTAATACTCAATTACTGCATTAGCAGTAGTGACGGTAGCGAAATACTAATTATTCTCGGGTCATCGCAGACAACTTCGTCGGTTTGTGTCACGAGAACTCCAAATGGAGCGTTGTAAACACTTTTTTCGATAAAGCTTCGCAATCCCCTACTGTCCTGCCAGGTTATATGAGAACAGTATTTCACCTCGATTGGAATACGCTGCTCTCCGATTGTGAGTACAAAGTCCACCTCCGGCTCGGCCCCACGTTCCGGGAAATGTGCTATATCTAAATTAGTAATAGACTTAAAAAAGTAACCCACTATACTTTCCGCGATACGACCAGCCAAATCTCTAAGATGCGGATTTAGGTCCAGATTCCTCTCATCAAGTGGAATAATTTCCTGCAACCATGCTGCACGCAGGGCATGGTCACATAAACACAGCTTGGATGGTCCTCGGGCTTTCTTGAGTCTAATTTCTAATGGTTCTATCAAACGTATAAGAAGCGTCTGGTCGAGAAATTTAAGATACGTCAAAATTCTTTGCCATCCAATATTGGCGTTCATTGCTCGCCTTACTTCATCCAGATAAAGACTCTGCCTGGGCGATTGTCCAATGTAACGACAGGCTAATCGAAACACCTCTTCAAGCAAATGTTCGTCCCGTTTTCTACCCTTCGGACCCGACCTTAAATCGTGCTGAATTGCTCTGCGAATAACAGTTTCCGTTAACAAGTCTGCAAGTTCATCCCACGGCCTGTCAGTTTTATGGGCAACAGGATATGCACCGCGTCTCGAAAAAGCGTCAAAAGCTCGGTCTCGCTCTTGATGATGTAATAGAGCGAATTCCCTAAGACCTATCCAGAACTTCTTTTCCTTCAACGACGCAAGCCCATTGAAAGACAAATATGCTTTAAGTGTGCCTTCTTTGCGGATTTCAAGTATCTCCCGCAGGAACAAAGGCCCCATTTCTAATGTGCTTATCCGGCCTGCAAGGCTGTCCCTGCCAAGTTCGATTCTCAGAGCGGAACTCCCCGTAACCATCACCCGAACATCACTGCTGTCAACCAGAAATTTCAGTTGTGGAGCCCAGTTATCGAGATTTTGAACCTCATCCAGAAAGATGTAAACTGGCTGCCCATCTCTTGCAGCTTCATTAAATGTCTTACACAAAATGTGTTTTTCGAACCAGTCGGCAAGTCGAAGGATTGGTTCTTCAACTGCAAGCAATCCCGGCAGTTCATCAAACTGCACAAGAAAAATATACTTCGCAGGGATTCTCTTTTCCAGCAAAGTCTCTATCATTTGGCCGATTAACGTGCTTTTTCCTATTTGGCGAGGCCCTCTTAAGACGGCGACTTTTGTCGGTCCGCTTTGGAGCCTTTGCATTGCAATGGGGAAAGCCCAGCGGCGGACAGGCGGCAACTGAGGCTGGGGCTTACCTTGCCACCATGGATTTAGACGCTCTAAGTCCGCCTCGAGACTAACAGGCAGCATATATTTTGGTAAAAGGCTTTTGGAAAGACTCTTCTTCATAATCCTTATTAATATACCGCAAAATAACCTTGAGTGATATGTTTACTTTATTTTTTTGAATCTCAAATATCTCATGTCTTTAATTTTGTGTCTTCACAAACTGTTCTACAAAATATCTCGGCGTCAAAGACTCACCCGTCGCACGTTTAATCATCTCATTCCAATGATAAAGCGCTCCTTCTTCAAAGACTTTTTTGGACAGAAAGTCCCCGACTTTTTTCTGGTCAACATAGCTGACGTTCTGGTCTGATTCAAGTTTTAGAATATTGTGAACGATATGGTGGTGCAACTGAGACGCTAACATTTCACCTAACACATAATTGTGGTAATAGCAGGGCGCAATCGTGAAATGAATCTTGGCAGCCCAGTCCGGCTCATCCCGACCAGTCGGCCTTTTCACAAGCTGATACTTTTCAACCGTGTCCCACCAAAGCGAGTTCAGGTCCTGCTCGGGGTCTGCGTAAAGCTTCTTCTCGAAATCATACATCACCATATCCCAGCGAGCGAAAATGATTTGTTTGAGCTGTGCGTACTTGCCGCTTACTCTTTCGATTTCCGCACGCTGTTGGTCTGACAGTTCCAGCATCTGCTGCATCCAGTCGGGATTATGGCTCAATCGCCCGAAAAACATGGCAATTGCTTCCGTGGTGAAAATGTGCGCCGGTTCTCTAAGCAGGTAGGGCACTTTCGGGTCATGGTTTTTATCGTAAACGGCATGGCCTAATTCGTGCAGCAGTGTCTCCATCCAGTTCTCATTATTTACGAGATTGCAAAGAACGCGCACATCACCCCTCCGGTCTATATCCGTGCTGAAAGCATGTGGATTTTTGCCTTCGCGTTCGTACAGGTCGCTGTTGGCAAGGACAGCTTCCACAGGCAGGCCGATGCCGGCATAAAATCTCTTCGCCAATTCTTTGACATCTTTATCTTTATAATAAGCGTCCAAATCCAGCTCATACACCATCGGTGTTTCCTGAAAGAACGGGTCATGGTAGTGCCATGGCATAAGCTCCGCAACCACCACGCCGTATTTGGCCGCCAAGTTGCGGTCCAGCTCAGCCTTTAATTTGGCAAAAGGCTCATTGGTCAATTCATACAGCTCCTCGAAAATCTTGTCCAGCTCTTTGACATCCTGCTCAGCAGTTGTTAGAGAAAGGGTATGATAATTGTCAAAGCCAAGTTTATGGGCTGCCTGGTTTCGCAGCTTCACCAGTTGAATCAGGTCATCTGCAACCACCGCTCCCACTTGCTTGCTGGCTAGCCACGCCTGCTTTCTCCTGGCTGAATCAGTCTGGCTTTTTAGAATTTCCTTAATCTCATTATCGGTAACCTTTTCGCCTTCGATTGTGCCGCGAAAAGTGCTGAAGTTCTTTTCAATTTCCGTCCCAAGGTCGACGATTCTCTTCAACAGCTCCGGCTCTATCTGGTTCTCAAGATAGCCGTTGTACAAAACGTCCAATTGTCGTGCCAGCCTTGGCCGCCGGCTGGCGAGCCTGGCTTGCTTTACCTCTCCGGATTCTTTCATATCCTTAAGAAAGGCAAACTCCTGAGGGTTGCTGTAAACCCGGCGAATCTCTAACATCAATTTGCTGAATTTATCATAATCCTCGCTCTTGCCGGTAACCGCCGCATCCCAGTAAGCAAGATTTGCCTCTTTCTCCATAGGTTTGATTTTTGCAACGTGCGCAGTAATAAACTTCTGCAATTTGCTTTCTGTTGCATTAGGCGCACAGCCCAAAACAATAGCGCTCACTGCCAGCGTCACAATTAAGGTCGATAAAGTTTTCATTACTTTACACTCCTTTGACCTTGGTTAGATGGTGATTGGTAGCTGGTGATTGTGTGCCGAATTTTACCCATTTAACCAATTACCATTTAACCAATTACCATTTAACCAATTACCATTTAACCAATTACCAGGATAGCTTACGGCTGTAGGATACTATCGCCCCCGACCATTGAAATCAAGCACATTTTGAATAACCAGAAATAGCAAATCCCCCAGCCAAACGTCTCTTAGAGATTATCTCAGAACTGTCACTCCTTCAGTAGGCTCAGGACAGGCTCTGAGCGAAGCGAAAGATTCAAAATCCAAATTATCAAATTACGTATTTCGTTTACTCGCCGCCGCGAAGCCCGCCTGCCCAGAGTGTACGGCGGGCAGGCTTTGGCGAAGCGGGGTCGGTTGCGCTACTGGTTTCGTATTTCGTTTTACGTTAATCGCAACCGTAACGAGCAGCGCAATGGCGCAAGCCATCCTGTGGACCGCAACCCTACGATGATTCATTTATCGGTTGCGCTCCTTGTTCCCGGCTACGTCTCGGGCCTCCGCCGAGACGAGTCGTCTTTCGTCATACGTTCAACGCAACCGACACGAGCTGCGCAATGGCGCAAGCCATCCTGTGGACCGCAACCCTATGACGATTCGTTTTATTTTTCACATTCAGTCATTTCTTCTTTGAACTCAGGCGGTAACACGGTTAACATATAATATTATGGCTAAGAGCAAATACCTGACAGCTCCGCTTACCTCCGAAAAAATGCCTGCAGGGATTCCCTATATCCTCACCAACGAGGCCGCAGAGCGCTTCAGCTTCTACGGAAACCGATGTATCCTGGTCTTCTTCATGACCCACCTTCTGAAAAGCGCCAGCGGTCAGCTTGACCCAATGAGCGCAGAGCAAAGCAAATTCTGGTTTCACCTGTTCGTCTCGGCTGTATACTTCACACCGCTTATCGGTGCGCTTATCTCCGACGTCTGGTTAGCAAAATATAGGACCATTATTTTTTTCTCGATCATCTACTGCTTTGGCTTCTTCGCTCTGACCGTTGATCACACGCGTTTGGGTCTTGCCGTGGCTTTGGTCCTTATCGCCACAGGTTCGGGCATAATAAAGCCCTGCGTCTCTGCCAACGTTGGTGACCAGTTCGGAAAAACCAATCAGCATCTCATGGCCAAGGTCTTTAGCTGGTTCTATTTTGCCATAAACCTGGGTGCCTTCATCTCGAATATTCTCGTGCCTGAGTTGCTCGACAGCTATGGGCCAACGGTCGCGTTTGGCTGTCCTGCTGCCTTCATGGTTGTTGCTACATTTGCCTTTTGGATGGGCCGAAAGAAGTTTGTTCATATTCCGCGTGGCGGATTCGGATTTGTGAAAGAATGCTTCAGTGGCGAAGGGCTGCGGGCTCTTGTTAAGCTCTGTATTATATACGTATTCATTGCGCCTTTCTGGGCGCTATTCGATCAGATTGACTCGGCCTGGATGCTCCAGGCGGAGAAGATGAACCGTCATTTGTTGTTCTTCGAGTTGGAACCTACGCAAATCGTGGCCGCCAACCCTTTGATGATAATGCTTCTTATTCCCGTTTTCTCGTATGTTATCTATCCGGCGATAAACAAAGTCTTTCCCCTCACGGCACTTCGCAAAATCGGCATCGGTCTTTTTGTAGCGGCCATTTCTTTTGTTGTCCCGGCCCTGATTGAAGCTCGCATAACCGCCGGCGCAAGGCCCGGCATCGTCTGGCTGATACTTGCTTATCTGATTCTGACCTCCGCTGAAGTGATGGTCTCAATAACCTGCCTGGAGTTCTCATACACCCAGGCCCCAAAGAAGATGAAGTCCTTCATCATGGCTGTATTTTTCCTGTCGATAACGCTCGGAAACTTCTTCACCGCCGCAGTGAACAGGTTCATCCAGAATGAAGACGGCTCCAGCAAACTGCCTGGAGCCAGTTACTTCTGGTTATTTGTCGGTGTCATGCTGGCCACAGCGGTTGTCTTTATCCCCGTTGCCGGTCGCTACAAAGTGAAGGACTACATCCAGGACGAGGCCCCCGAAGAATCTTCGGCTTAACTGCGCTACAAAAATATTTAGCCCCTCAATTTATTGAGGGGTTTGTTTAGCCGTCGTCGGAACGACGACACTCCTGTATCTAAAGGGGTTTGAGTAGTACCTCACGCACCATGATCTTCATCTGGCCAAATTCCGCTCCCGGGTGGACCTGAAAACCAATCTTGCCGGAATCGGTGGTGTCGTCGTGTACGTCAGCGACCTTATGGTCGTTAATCCATATCTGGATGTGGTCGCCCTCGGCACGCACCTTTATCGTGTTCCAGCCTTCGCGGTTGACGAGCGTTTTGTCCGTATTCATTGCAAGGAACATCTTGCCGGGACAGTACAGCGTGCCCGAATAGCACACCGGTTTTTTATATTCGAGGATGTCGGCCTGGTACGCCTTCTTGGGTGACTGGTAGCGGAACCAGACGCCGGTGTTACACGGCCACTCGACCCGGTAGGTAACGGTCACCAGAAAGTCTTTGTACGTATCCTTTGTAAACAGGTCTCCTGGAGCGTTGTTCTCGCCCTGGGTTCCCACAAGAACGCCGTCCTCAACGACCCATCTGGCACCGCCGCTCGTCTCCCAGCCGGTCAGGTCCTTGCCATTGAAGAGTTTTGCAAAGCCAACCCGTTCTTCATCGGCACCTGGACTCATGCAGGTTTTACCACAGCCGGTCAACCACACCAATACTGCGATACATACAATAGCCAGTAGTCTGTATGACATAATCCTCTCCTTTCAGTACTACAGCGTCACTTATTGATGTTTGAATAAATAATGGAACAACGACATTGTCACTCCTGCGCAAGCAGGAGTCCAGGAAACGCTGATAAAACGACTGGATTCCCGCTTTCGCGGGAATGACATCTTTGCTTTGTTTGTACAGCATTGTTCCATTTAATATTCAAAGAGCATTAATAACAAAAAATCGTTTTGCTTCAAAAATCCAAAGCACTTAATCCATAATTTCGTTTGACGGTTACGCTGCTCTGCCGTAAGGCATCCTGTGGAGTTTCGTCAAACGTTCAACGTTATACGCAACCGTGACGAGTTGCGCAACCGAAACCGTTTAACGCAACGGTATTTGTTTCGGATTTAGATACTTGTCTGACGAAAGTCAAGATTAGGATTTCGTATTTGTCAACATCTATTCCTGCCAGATGTCAGCCGTCCGCGATTTGACGTCTGGCATCCCCGGCAGAGCAGCGCTCGGGACCGGCTCATACCAGAACGTCGCGCACGACCAGTCGTCCGAAGTCTCTATGAGACCTTTTTGCCACGCAATCTGCTGTATCGTAATACGGCACTGCTTACGCCACGATATAGGGTCCGGCAGGTGCCAGCGATACATCGACACGAAGTCTTTCTGGTTCAGACTGCAGCCGTTGTAAAAGTACGGCGTCTGCTGCATCCCGTAAGACAGGCACACGTAATCTTCGCTTCCCGTGCCGCAAATGGTTGGAAAGTTTGTATCGCCGTCCATGTAAATCTTTATTTCACCTTCGCCCCACCACTGGCCTGGATGAAGATTTCGCACGCCGATGACCGCACCCATAAAACGGCCTTTGTTTTTCCGCTGCGGCAGCATTACGAAATCCTCCTTCATTGTCGTGGGATTTTCCCTGCGGAACAGCACATGCAGCCGGCCGACATCGTTGTGATGCTTATCATCAATCGTGTAGTCAATCTGATAATACAACGGCACGTCCTTTTCGCCCTCGTTCGTTAGCGTAATCTTTGCGCGTTTCACAAACGGCATAGGCAGCCAGATATTCATCCCGGCGTTTGTGCCGAGCGAATGCACCGCCGAGTAATACGGCATCACCTTGCCGTGTGCAAAGCCCATAAAATCTCCGACCGGACACTCAATGCTCGGATTTTCCTGCTCATCCCACCACGCCCGTATCACCAAGCTCCGCAGGTTGGCCGGATTGTTCCTCGTGGTCATCCAGATATGTCGTATCGTGCCGGGACCCTGGATATCGCAAAGCTGAACATCCTGGCCGGACTTCAATGTTATCATCGGCGAGCCTTTTCGGCCCTCGCCGAGCCTGCTGGCTGCCTTGCCGCCTTCGCCAGGCGCGCCGGTGCTATTCTCGAACGAAATCGACCGCGAAACCAGTCCGGTATCGAGGATATACGGCTCCGCGGCAATGTCCGGCCTCCGCTCCTGTCTTCCGACAGGAAGACGCGGGGACTGCGGTGACGCGCAGCCCAACAGCAAAACCGCTAAAACAATACATAACAATTTTCCCAATACAATTCGTGTACCCATAGCGTTTCCTTTCATCAATAAAGTTGACCTCGTTAGAAATTCCAAAAATGTCCTTAATCACGAAAAAGTCTCATCGGAGAGTATATTGCTCTGCTGAAAGCATTTAAGCCGTCATTTCGAGCGAAGCCCCCGTTCTTGCTTTCGCCTGCCCCCGCGGTTCCCCCCAAGGGGGGCGGCGGGCAAGAAAGCACGGGGGCGGAGTCGAGAAATCTATTAAAAACAGATTTCTCCACTTCGTTCGTCCCGATTTGTCGGTACCCACTACGGTCGAAATGACATCTTTTCAACAGAATAAGATTGTATCTTAATCACGTGTTCGCGTCAAGGCCGTTAGAGACCGAGCCGAACAGAGAAAAGATTTGCTATCAATGTCCTTGCTCTATACTATTAAGCTAAGGCCAAGATGATTGGCTCGAAGCCCGACCTTTTTTCTTTTTGTTTTCGAGGTAAAAAAGACAAATCTTCCTCTATGATTTGGTGAGCAATGAAGCGTATTATTTCGGTATCTCGCAGAACAGATATCCCGGCCTTTTACAGTGACTGGTTTATGCGCCGCCTAAAGGAAGGCTTTGCCGGCGTAGTCAGTCCGTTCGGCGGACGAAAATATATTGTATCGCTCAAGCCGCAGGACGTTGTTTGTTTTGTATTCTGGTCCAAAAACTTCACGACCTTTCTTGAGAACCTGAAAATCATCGATGATTTAGGCTACAAATTCTATTTCAACTACACCGTTACCGGCCTGCCGTCGGTTTTTGAAGGCAATGTAGAAAAACAATCGGCTATTGAAACCTTAAAGCTCTTAAGCAGGACGTATTCGCCTCGGCACATAAATTGGCGCTTTGACCCCATCATTATTTCAAGTATCTGCGACCGCGACTTCTACATTAGGTCTTTTGAAAAACTTGCATCTGAGTTTGCCGGATGTGTGGAGCGTTGTTATTTCAGTTTTGTCACCGAATACAACAAGGTCAAACGCAATTTCCAGGAGCTTGAAAAGTCAAAGGGCATCACCATCTCCGATTGCAGCAACGATTTCAAAATCGAATTAGCAAATGAACTGGCAGCCGTCGCAGAGCGTTTCGGTATCGAGATGTTTTCTTGCTGTGGCGATTATTTAATAGGAGAAAGAATCAAAAAAGCTCACTGTATCGATGGCAGTATTATCGAGAGCTTGTTTTTACCCGAAGGGCTGAAATACTCTGAAAAACCTACAAGAAAAGATTGCGGCTGCACCGAAAGCACAGATATCGGCGCCTATGACACCTGCCCCCACGGCTGTATATACTGCTATGCTAATGTAAACAAAGAAAAGGCCTTGGCCGTAGCCGATAAACATGACGCTGAATCAGCATTCTTAGGCTTCAATAAATCCCAATCTGACAAATGGCTTAAACAAACTCAAACCGACCAACCGCAGATACATTGCAGACAATTGGAAATGTTCTGATAGTCGCAGTTTCCGCCAAAAAGACGCCTGACCTGCTGTTAAGGTTTATTTATGTCGTCGAGCGGATTCTTTCTTGAGGTATGCTACGATTATCCCAAAAACAAATCCCCCAACATGAGCAAACCATGCAATATCACAATAGCCTGTACCTTTGTACAATAAACCAAATGTTAACTGTAACAATAACCAGCCTCCAAGAAACATCCACGCAGGAACTTCAACTATTCTGCAAATGAACAATACTTTTATCATTGCAGATGGGTAAAAAAGCATATAAGCCCCCATCACGCCCGATACCGCACCGCTTGCACCGATAGCAGGTAGTGTCGAATTCCAGTTGAATACACTGTGTATGACGTTCGCCGCTATTCCACAGCACAAATAGAAAACGACATAGCCAAATCGGCTGAACCTATCCTCAACGTTATCTCCAAAAAGCCACAGAAAGTACATATTACCAATCAAATGGAAAAGTCCAACGTGAAAAAACATGGACGTAATCAATCCAACGCCAAAGATATTTCTTGCTATGAAACCATAACTTCTAAAGAATCTTTCTGCGTCCGCAATCCAAAATAACTCGCCCCAGAAAGCCAATACGCACAACGATATTATCGTAATAGTTATCGCTGGGAATCTCTCAGATTCTTCGTCATCCGAAATAGGAAAGATAACTCGAGGCAGAAACAACATGCCAATACCTGCCCGGCTTGCGAGGTCTTCACCTAATTGGCTCAGGTCTTTTATGTTCTTCAATCTATCGGTTTGTCTGGCTAATTCTCTCCCGATTTCATCTATTCTTTCGTCGTGTTTAATATATTGCGCTATTTTCCGTCCCTCGCCTGAATCTGTCCAAATACCGTGGCAGCTTGGGCACTTATCCAGGAAAATATTGGAATCATAGCAATAGTTGAATCTGTGCATAACAAGATTGCAACGGGGACAAATTTTGTCTTTCTCCTTCGTCGTATCCGTTGTATCAACTTCGCGCCGCTCGAACAAACGGGTTCTTTCGGGCTGAATGTCTTCGCTGTTCACTAACGCTTTGATATAATTGACTAACTCTCCGCAATCAAACCATATTCCCTTACACCGAGGACAAATATCCAATACATCCGATTTGAATTTCACCCGTCGCAGCTTATTGGAGCAAAATGGGCATTTCATGTCGATAAAGATACCGCAATTTTATGCTATAGCAAATCCCAATCAGACAGATGGCTTGCAGAAATTCAAAAAAAAATGTAAATATAAGAATTACACATCAAAATGCAAATTTTTTGAATTTTGATTTGTCGTTTTGCATTTTGATTTTTAATTTTTGATTTTTTCTCTACTTCCACCTGCGGTAGAGTTGGAAGCTAACTTAAGCACCAGTTGTTCCATCGCTATTGTTGCTTTTGCCCGGCCTGTCTTTATGGCGTCATCGGTTTCGCCCAACTGCTGCAAGTATCCGCCGATTTGTCTTAAAGACATCTGCCCCAGTTGTGCAAAGAAGTTCTCTTTGTTGCCCCCTATTCGAAGTCTTTTTACAACTTCATCGCGTCGAACTCCTTTTTCAAGCAGCACTTTGGCGTTGAACATCCTGCGGAAATGAAATGCAAAAGCACCGACGACGGTGTACTCGGCGGTTCTGTCCTCTGCGAACATTTTTCTCAGCCGCTCAACCGCCTGGCCTGCGCTGCCGGCGATAACGGCGTCAATCACCGCAAAAGCATTGAACAAGCGATTATGGCCGACGAGCAATTCAATATGCCCGGCCGTTATGTTCTTCTCGGCATCTGCGAACAAAGCCAGCTTGTCGATTTCACTATACAGCCGCGTCAGCTCATCGCCGACCAGCTCGATTAGAAGTTCGGCTGCGTCCGAAGTTAATTTCTTATCGTGCGCGTCCTGGGCGTATTTAGACAGGCGCTGCGGCAATTGCCACGGCTTAGGCGGCGTTGCATCGATTAATTTGCCCACCTTGGATAGCTTCCTGGCTAATATAGTCTTTTCCGGCCAACTGCTTACGGTCAATACAAGTATGCCGGTGGGGCAGGGATTATCAAAATAGTTCTCAAGCAACTGGCGGTTGTTAGATATGAAATCGTCTGCACCTTTTACCAGAACAACCCGCTTGTCGGTTAAGAACGGCGTAGTTCGCAGCTCATCCAGCACCTCGCACGCTGGTACCGAAGCGGGGTCGGCGTCAAAAAGTCCGGTCGCTCTTTGTGACGGCTCTAATAAACGGTCAAGAAGCTCCCGGCACTGAGCGTTTACAAGGGAATCTTCTTTGCCCGCGATTACATAAATTGGATTATGCATAGTGTAAAGTGTCTGATTTGATTAGTTAGTTGGAAACTAATTCACTAATTCACTAATTCTCTAATTCACTAATTCACTAATTAACTAATACTACAGCGCAGGTTATACATTGGGCAGTTAAGATAATATCTTGATATAAACGGACTTATATTAAAAATCAAAAAGTAAATATCAAAAATACAATGCAAAAATCAAAGATGTCAACAATTGAGCATATTCACCGGAAAATCCATACTCCTTTCTTATGGTATATCTGCTGGTTTTTTTAGCTCGGCAATAGCTCTTTTTGAATTTTGATTTTTGGTTTTTCATTTTGATTTTTAATCTTTGATTTTACTGTCTTAAAAGCATTTTTTAAGCATAAGTTGCGCTGTAGTGCTAATTAACTTCTTCTTTTTTTGGCTTTCGACCCCAGTTTAGTTTTCGATATCTTCTTAGCTTTTGGCTTTGATTTAGATTTTGGCCTGCCCGCCGTACGAGACCTGCCCGCCGTACGAGGCTCTGGGCAGGCGGGCTCTGGGCAGGCGGGCTTCGGATTATGCGTCGGTTTCGGCTTCGGATTATGCGTTGGTTTCGGCTCCGGCTCATCCAGCCCATCATTGATGGACTCCGGCTCATCATTAACCTCCGACCTCGGCTGTGATTGCTGATTATTACGGGACTTGTATTTCGCATTGTTTGCATCTTCGGCCGCTATCTTTTCAGCGGCAACGAGCGTATCGCCGGCCTTGAGCTTGATTAAGCGTACGCCCTGTGTGTTTCTGCCGATTGAGCGGATCTGGTCGAGCCCTGTGCGGATAACCATTCCTTGGGCGGTTATCAGCATCAAATCGTCTTTATTCTGAACGGCTTCGAGAGCAACCACCTTGCCGTTTCGTGCGGTTGTTTTTATGTTTTTCAGACCCACTCCGCCCCGGCTCTGTGGCCGATAATTTTCAAGACCCGTCCGTTTACCGTATCCGTTTTCACAGACCGTGAACAGAGCGGCTTTTTCCTCAACAATAACCATACCGACTACGGCGTCACCGGCACGCAGCTTGATCCCTTTGACACCTCGCGAGGCCCGGCCCATCGAACGAACCTGGTTTTCGTCAAAGCGTATCGTCATGCCGTCACGCGTACCCAGTACAATATGGTCGGACCCCGTGGTCAGCGAAACACCAATCAAATCATCATTGGGGTCGAGATTGATGGCGATGACGCCGGTTGTTCTCGGATTGCTGTAGGCGGACAGTTTCGTCTTTTTCACAAGGCCGTTTTTTGTGGCCATAATGAGTTGCCGTTGCGGCGTGTCTTCCTCCTCTTCCCCGCCAAAAGAGCTGACGTTGATTATTGACGCTATCTGCTGGTTGCCGAGATTCAGCAGGTTGACGATATTTCTGCCCTTGCTCTGCCTGGCCATGCTCGGAACGTCATAGACCTTCAGCCAGTAGCATTTGCCGCGATTGGTAAAGATGAGCAGGTAGTCGTGCGTGGAGGCGACGAAGAGATGCTCTATGAAATCGCCCTCCTTGGTATCTGAGCCGATGATTCCTCTGCCGCCTCTGGCCTGCCTGCGGTATGTATCAATCGGCATTCGTTTAACGTATCCGCTGTGGCTTACCGTGACAATGACCTCCTCTTCGGCTATCAAATCTTCGACAGCAAGCTGCTCAGCCTTCGTTGTGATTTTCGTTCGCCTGTCATCGCCGTATTTCTCCTTTATTTCGTATATGTCCTCGCGAATGATGTCCAGCAGGACACGGTCACTGGCCAATATCGCTTCATAGCCCTCTATCTGCTCGGTAATCTCGGCGTACTCTCTGGCGAGCTTTTCCATCTCCAGACCTGTTAGTCTTTGCAATTGCATCGTTAAAATCGCATCGGCCTGTGGGCCTGTGAGGAAATGTTCGCCCTTACTTTTTTCCTTGACAAAGGCTTTAGGCAGGATTTCCTTCAGCGTGGCCAGCTCAGCTAATCGCAGCGGCTTACCCATCAGGTTCAGCTTCGCCGTGGGCGTATCAGGCGACTTCTTTATCAATTCGATGATTTCATCAATGTCACTAACCGCCAGGATAAGGCCTTCGAGAATATGCGCCCTGTTTCTGCATCTTTTCAGCAGGAATCTGCTTCGCCTGCGGACGACGATTTTGCGATGGTCAATGAAGCGCTCCAGCAGCTCCTTGATATTGAGAGTTTCAGGCCTGTCATTGACCAGAGCGATATTAGCAATGGCAAAAGTGCTTTGCAAAGGAGTGTATCGGTACAGCTTGTTCAAAACGATTTCGGGGTCGGTGTCCTTTTTCAAGTCTACGACAATCCGCAATCCGTGGCGGTCCGATTCGTCCCTTATGTCGGCTATTTCCGGAATCACATTATTATGAACGCAATCGGCAATCTTCGAGACAATCGTGGTCTTGACAACCATGTATGGTATTTCAGTTATTAAGATTCTTTCCTTGCCTCTTTTGGTTGTTTCTATGTCTACTTTGCCACGGACCTTCAAATGCCCCCGGCCGGTTGTGTAGGCATCCATAATCCCCTTTTTGCCGCAAATGATTCCGCCGGTTGGGAAGTCTGGGCCGGGCAGACGCTTGATAATATCCTTGAAGCCGCAGTTTGGGTCTTCAATGACTAACAGCAGGGCATCGCAGACCTCGGCAATGTTGTGCGGCGGGATGTTGGTCGCCATTCCCACCGCGATTCCCGTCGAGCCGTTGACCAAAAGATTCGGAAACTTTGACGGCAAAACCGTCGGCTCCTGCCGGGTCTCGTCGTAGTTCGGCACAAAATCCACGGTGTCGTGGTCGATATCTTCGAGCATATCCATAGCCGGCGCAGCCATTCTCGCCTCGGTATATCGCATTGCAGCCGGCGGGTCGGAATCGATACTGCCGAAGTTGCCCTGGGGGTCTATCAGCGGATAACGCATGTTCCATTCCTGGCCCAAGCGCACCAATGTCCCGTATGTGGCTTGGTCGCCGTGAGGATGGTAATTGCCGCTGGTGTCACCGACAATTTTGGCACACTTGCGGTGTTTGCTCCGCGGGCCGAGATTCAAATCGTTCATCGCAACGAGTATTCGTCTTTGAGAAGGTTTCAGACCATCGCGAACGTCCGGCAGGGCACGCGAAACAATCACGCTCATTGCATAGTTGAGGTATGAATTCTTGAGCTCGTCGAGGATGCGCATATCCTCGAATTGTTCATGTGGTTTTTTGACTTCCACCCCGTTAGAAATTTCCCCTTTTTGCATCATTTGTCCTTTTTGTGTTATATTATTCCCCGTTATAGAATTTGTGTTCCCGAAGGGGGGCCCTCTGACCGGGTTCATATCCTTATATCTTGTAATTCGTGTATCGTATTTTCTGTCCGGTATTTGTAGTTAGATTACCTGCAACCGGGCTAAAAGTCAAGAAATACCGAATGCTTGGTGGATGGTTTTTTCCTGGCTAAACACATATTGCGATTTATCGCGGAGTTGTCTGCCAATTGCCAACAGAGCCCCGACCGCCTGCCCGTCGTAGCCTTGGCGTAGTCGGGTAAGGGAGCGGTTGTTTACAGAGCCCCGACCGTAAGGGAGGGGTTGTTTAGCCTCGCGATTTATCGCAGGGTTTCCTA
>Ga0315312_1000265_pt1 | contig 74746 bp, 75 predicted proteins | sample TDP7_MG_FD_203629 | JGI IMG/M metagenome (GOLD analysis project Ga0315312, IMG submission 203629) | Freshwater sediment microbial communities from Lake Towuti, South Sulawesi, Indonesia - TDP7 | ecosystem: Environmental > Aquatic > Freshwater > Lake > Sediment | place: Indonesia: South Sulawesi...
TTCAGATTCACTATCCGGCTAAGGCGTCCTGAGCCTGCCGAAGGATGATTTCTGCGAACCGCCCATTGCGGACCCGCATGATGGGTGGTGTGGGGAGGGACGGTTAAACCCCGTCCCTTACCCGATTCAACGAAATCTCTTTTGCATTTCCTTTGCGCCGCATTCCTCGCACCAGTATTCCTTACCAGTGATAGTATAACCATCAGTTCCCAGTTTTATTATCACACCACACTTAGAGCACTTTGTGGGTTCATAGGTTGGTGGATTTTCAAGCTTCTCAAAATTGTATTCATTTGTTTCGTAATAAACATACATTTCTGTTTCAAAAGAATTTCTGCATTCGGGACAATCCTTCCAAATCCCATCGTGTTCTTCAGCATAATGATAGCCACACAATGTATAGCGGCGATGGTTCCTGTCTTGGGGTCTTGGCTTGGGGTCACATCTTCACTTGTCAAAAATGACATTTGAAGATGTGACCCTATAGCCTCCTATTCAACTCGTCTCAATCCTTATGGGTTAGGCTATACGTTTTTTCCAATATCCGGGCCTTCGCCTGCCATGGGCAATAGCAACAATCTCAGGTTTTCCGGCAACTTCGCGATATACTAAATAGAAAGGGAAGCGCTGCAGGAGATAACGTCGCGTGCCTCGAACATAGTGTGGATACCTTTCCGGGTTCTCGGCAATTCTTTCGACGGCACGATCAAGTTCAGCAAGAAAGGCATCTGCAACTAAGGCACTCCTTTCTCGATACCACTGGGCTGCCGCTCGCGCTTCAGCAACAGCCTCGGGATGGACATCGATCTGTCGAGGGGACATCACTGCCCTGCGATTTTTGCTCTGGCTTCGGACCAAGGAATCAGATTGACTTTGCCTTCATCAATCTCCTTAAGCCGCATGACGATTTCGGCTTCCCACTCTGACTCCGCATCCCTATCCACGGTTTCGTCAAGGCTGTCAAGCAAGGTCCCTGCAAGAGCCGCCCGTGCCTCTGGGGGCAGTTTCAACGCCTCCTTTAAGATTTGGGCAATGTTTTGTTTCATGTCTGAATTCTACACCATCTGCAAATAAATTGCTACAAGCCTAACGTGCTATCTGTTCGCCCGGCAATGAACCGTAACGATATTGGGGTGCAGGACCTTTTCCCGCACCCATTTAGAAACCAAGACGGAACAACTGCCAACAGACAAAAGACTCGTTATCTGGTTAAACGAAAAACAGATATTTTTTTTCGTCTTGGATTACTTTTTCCTATTGACATCGGAGGCCTTATAAGTGTTAGCACCGTGCGAGTCAGCGCACGGCGCTAACGATAATTAGACTGCGAATTATAATTTCCTCAAATCCTATACTCACCAATTGATTTTGTCAAACAAATTTTCATTGATTCACAAGATCTCCACAGAGCACCAAAGCGCTGTATATCTTATTCATTTCAAATAGTTCGTGTTTTGAATATTGTTATGGACATTCTTTGGGCCTCGAATAATATATTTGAAAATTAATGCTATATTCCAGCGGAGAAATTGTCCGTTGATCCACGAACGGGAAAGGTGACACGGTGGCAAATTCATCCTGCTGCCATTCAGCGCGCAGTAAAAGAAGCTGTGACAAAGGCTGGGTTACCAAAAATGGCAAGCTGTCACACACTGCGTCACAGCTTTGCGACCCATCTCCTTGAAGCGGGACATAACATCAGGACGATTCAGGAACTTTTAGGGCATAAGCATGTCAATACGACCATGATTTACACCCATGTGATACGGAAGAAACCCTCTGAGATAAAGAGTCCATTAGACGGTTTGTGAGAATAGATTGAAGACTCCTTTTGAAATAAAAAATGATTACCCCTTGATAGAATCCGTCACACATGGTTTCTTAGCTGGAGTTCGAGGGGGTGGGGATTGAGGTAGACCTGTTTTTTGAGATAGGGTTGGTTGTATTTGCGGACATAATGATTAACGAGAGTAATAGGAACAATTAAAGGGACATACTCCTTCCGATAGAGAGCGATAATCTCCAACAATTCCTTTTTTTCATCAAAAGAGAGTTCTTCCCTAAAATAACCCATCGTATGCTGAAGGAGATTAGCGTTTTTCTTAGGGGTGGTCTTCAGACGAAGGACTTCCATGAATAGGGTTTGGTAGCGAAGATAAAGTTCTTTTAAAGCAAGATCTTTGGCCTGGGCTACAAGCTTTCCCATCATCTGATAGTGTTTCGGGCTATGAGAGAGAATTAATAGTTTATGCTTCGTATGAAAATCGACCAGGTCTCCCCGGCTCTCTTTCTTTGCCAGGATCTCTCGCCAGCGTTTTAATGCAAAAATACGCTCAATGAAATTTTCTCGGAGTTTTGGATCGCGAAGACGTCCTTCATCCTCAACGGGAAGGAAAGGATAATGTTCCATGAATATCCTGGCAAAAACTCCTATTCCTTTCTTCACTGGCATCCCTTTTTCGTCGTAGACTCTAACTCGCCCCATGCCACTGCTGGGAGAATTGCTCTTGAAGATAAAACCGCAGAGATCTTCTTTCTCCAGTTCATCTACACGTTTACGAGCCCATTGGACCATCCGTTCTGTCATGTCCTGCTTTGTATGCGAGGTGACTAACCGGGGAGAATCAGGGTTTCCCTCAAGATGCATCGATTCCCTTGGAACGGGAAGGCCGCATTCTACTTCTGGGCAGAGAGGGACATATTCCACGTACTGTCCCAAAGTATCCGTGAGAAACCGATCCAGTTTGTGACCACCGTCATAACGAACCTTTTCACCTAACAAACAGGTGCTTATCCCCAATTTAATTTTCTTTTCCATCTCCTTGTGGTCAGCCCCCCTTCTTTTTCATTCACTCCCGGATAGCCACATGCCTCTACAGTGTCCCCTCTTTATTTCTTCAACCAGTTCGTCAATCGTGTGTACAGGATTCTTGAACTCTGTAAAAGCCCTGCCCACCTGATTCTTACTATGACAGTCACTCCCTCCAATCGACGGAAGGCTTTTCATCTTCGCGGCATGGATGGCTTTCCGGCTCATTTCTTCATTATCGAGCCCATTATGGGTCTCGATGGCGTCGACATTGTCAATCTGGAGAACAGCGTCACCAAAGGAATCCCAACCTCTGAAGGGATGGGCGGGCACGCAGATTCCTCCAAGACGATGGACATTCTCTATCACTCGAAATACATCCAGACAGTTGTTGCTGGACCATATATTCCAGGAGTCGTCTTTAACTCCATATGCCAGAAGATGTCCCCGATCGGTGGATATTTCAACACCCCTGAAAACATAAAATCCCTCGGGGATCTTAATTTTTTCCAGAGGCCATAGGGGGATAATCGAATGGTGCTCAGTAAAACAGACACCGTCTAAGCCCAATTTGATAGCTTGTTCTATCAATTCCTCAGGTTCGAGAAAATTATCACCAGAGTACTTACTGTGGCAATGTAGATCAATTCTCATGAAAAGGACTTAAGTTATTTATATCGAAATGTCAACGGTATGCTCGATTCTCTTTTCGAAAATGAGGCATTAAGAACGGAATTCTTCTTAAATTTATTCATAAAGAAACGTCCAATGTCAAACAGGGCACCCGAATATATTTTAGAGTGTTTCGTTGTTTTTTTCACAAACCAGTCTATGAGTTTGCGGGCGATGCTGATCTTTCCGGGTATGAGGGGTAAAGTATGTCATGGCCTCGGATTCGACGAAGGAGGAAATAGTGTGCTATACTTGGTGAAAATCTTATCTGCTTCGTGACTTGATTCTTACAAAGGGAGGAGAAGATTAAGGTGTTCAAAAGATCCTATTACTTCATCCTTTACCTCTTGCTATTATCTCTTTTTCTTTTCGGATGTCCCAAGAAAGTTGCGAAACTCCCTCCCATTGAAGTGCCTCCTTTAGAGAATCCAATCATCAAACTTCTTGAGGCCTTTTCTTCTGCAGAGTCTCTTCAGGCAAGGGCTTCGATTCGGATTGAAACCGTGAGAAGCGGCGAGGAAATGAACTTTCTTCTCAACGGATTCGTCCTTTATCAAAAACCAGACCGACTTCGACTCCTCGGATATCACCCCTTAGGAATGGGTCTGTTTGATGCCCTCTATCAGAATGGGGAGTTCTTCCTCCTGATCCCACTTCAGAAAAAGGCCTATACTGGAAAGATTTCACAATTTGATGATCTGATGGAGAAGGCAGGTGCTATTCAAATTTCAACGGAGAAGAGCGAAGGAAGTGAGGTCCCAAATCGGATTCGTATTGATGTGGTGGAGAAAGAGACTCGTATCGACATCAGATTGAAGGATATTCAGCTCAATCCGCCTATGCCAGAAGATTCCTTCCAATGGATCGTACCAGAAGGAGTGGAGGTTAAACCACTCAGCAAACTCTTGAGAAAGAAGGTGAGATAGTCAACCTCAAACAGAAGGAGGAAAATGACCTGGCTCATCATCCTCGCTATTCTTGCAGCCCTTATTATCACTATCATCTCTATCTATAACAAACTCGTTCGACTCAGGAATACGGTGAAGTCTTCTTGGTCGGATATCGATGTCCAGTGTAAAAAACGATACGACCTCGTGCCCAATCTTGTAGAAATGGTAAAAGGCTATGCCTCTCATGAAAAGGCGGTCTTCGAAAAGGTGACCCAGGCAAGGACGATGGCCATGCAGGCAGACTCTCCTGCAGAGATGGCGAAGGCTGAAAATATGCTGAGAGATACTTTAAAAAGCCTCTTTGCAGTGGCGGAGAAAGTTGGTAATGGCCGATGGAGTTGAAAAACCTCTTCAGGACATTTTACAATTTCCTCGATGGAAAGAGTGGACTGCCTCTTCATCCATGTCCCCAAGCTGAGAAATTATTATCGCCCCCTTGATCACTTCATCTCGATCAACTTCCTGCCGATGGGACTCCTCGGATTGGCTGATCTTCTCCAACGTAATGGCATTTCCACCCAAATCGTACATGCTGGAGTAGAATGGATTGAGAATCGTGATTTTTCGATTCTCGATTATATCAGGGAGAAGACCCCGCGAATCGTCGCACTCGACCTCCACTGGCACCATCAGAGTTTCGATGTGATAGAGAGTGCGAAGAGAGTGAAAGCCGCCTTCCCGACGATCTATGTTCTCCTTGGAGGGTTCACTGCAAGTTTTTTCCATGAAGAAATCATGAGGAACTTCGATGCTGTCGATGGGGTCATCCGAGGTGAGGCAGAAGGTCCTATTTTGGAACTGGCCAACATACTTCTTCAAGAAAAGGAAGGTCTCTTCTCCGTTCCCAACCTCACTTGGAGGAGGAAGGGAAGAATTCTTGTCAATCCCCTCTCCTATGTTGCATCAGAGAAAGATCTGAATCGTCTCTCCTTCACCAATTTTCAATTGTTAAAAAATTACCCTACCTATATTCGTTACATCGGTCAGCCCTTCTATGTGAAAGGTGTTTCCAAGGAGAAGAATTTTTCGAGGTATTCCTTAAAATCGACTATCTACCATCTTACTGTCGGCAGGGGCTGCCCGGTGCAATGCACTTGGTGCAGTGGGAACATTCCGTCTCAGAAGACGATTACTGGTCGAAAAGAGGTGACCTTTAGAGGAGTGGAGGAAGTCCTCCAATCCATCAGAGAAGCGATCTCTTACGGATACGAGACCTTCCACATCTGCTTCGACCCCTATCCCAAAGAGCCGGAATATTTTCTTAACCTTTTCTCTCGCATTCGTGAGGAGAAAATCCGGATGGAATGCTTCTTTGAATGCTTTGGACTGCCAACGACCCATTTTGTCAGGTCTTTCAAAGAAACCTTCCCTGGGCCGAAATCCCTTATTGCCCTTTCACCAGATGTAGGCTCAGACCGGGTGAGGAGGATGCATAAAGGGAATGCCTATACCAATCGGGAGTTGATGGAGTGTCTTGACCAATTGAAAGAGCATGGGGCCTTCTGTGACCTTTTCTTCACCCTTGGCGTTCCATTTGAAAGGGAGGAGGATCTTCAACAGACGGTGCGACTCCAAAGTGAGGTACGAAATCGATATCCCAATGTGAAAGGAATTCGCACCTTCACGATCGGGATGGAGCCGGGTTCTCCTTGGCATGTAAATCCTGAGGCATTCCGGGTGAAGCCCTCTCTTGAAAATTTTATGGATTTTTACCATTATCATTCTGGAGAAAAAAGCCCATTTTCGTCTTTGGGGTATTGGATTCCAGATTACTTTCGAGGGGTGGAGGATGAGATGGGTTTTGAAGAGAGATTGCAACAGATCAAATGTCGACATTTTTGCTTCATCCATCCAGATGCCAGAAAGTCAACGAGCCCCTTCTGGGGGAGAAGGCTTTGCGATCTATCGAGTCTATTTTGGAAGGTGAACCATTTCATTGGGGAAAAAATTTGATCTAAAGGAGGGTTCTGAGATGAAAAATTTAAAGTCAGCTCTTTGGTTGATTCTAATCTTATTGTTGCTCTTTTCAATCCCTCTTCATGCCGATGAGATCGGTAAAGGCATGAAAGTCACTTATCTCGGTCATTCTGCATTTAAGATCGTCTCACCCAAAGGAGTGGTGATCTACGTTGACCCATTTCTAAGTGGGAATCCTAAAACACCAGCGGAGATGAAGACGGTGGAGAAGGCCGATCTCATCCTCGTCACCCATGGCCATGGAGACCATCTGGGGGATACCCTTGCCATTGCGGAGAAGACAGGTGCAAAGATCGTTGTCATCCCAGAATTAGGAAGATATCTGACGAAGAAGGGTGCTAAGAATGTCGTCGGAATGAATAAGGGAGGAACCTATGCCTCCCATGGGATTGCCATCACGATGGTCCATGCTCTGCACAGTTCCAGTGTGACCGAAGGGGACCAAGTGTTATATATGGGTGATCCTGCAGGGTTTGTGATCAGATTTGAAAATGGTTTCATCCTTTACCACGCAGGCGACACTGGAGTTTTTGGGGACATGAAGATCATCGGTGAGATCTATAAACCTGAACTGTCCCTTCTTCCCATCGGAAGTCACTTCACCATGGATCCGAGAGAAGCGACCTATGCTGCAAAACTTCTGGGATCGAAATATGTGATCCCGATGCACTATGGGACTTTCCCTGTTTTGACAGGAACCGTTGATGATTTCTTAAGATTGATGAAGGAGGTTCCACAAACCAAAGTGTTGGTATTAAAACCAGGTGAGACCGTTCAATAGGTCACTCCCCAACCAACTTTTATCTAAAATCGAGCAAAGCTGCTCCTTTGGCCATTTGGTCTTTTTCGAGAGTGTGCTTAAGGGAGGTAATTAGAAGACGGAGAGGGATATCTTCAGGGAAGATGGATTGAGCCTCCTGGAATTTTGACAATGCGACATCAAGACGGCCAGCCTTGAACAGTTCGATCCCTTCCGACATCATCGGTTCAATCCGGTCCTTGAGATTTCGCACTTGTGGCGAATCCTGGTTATATACCTCCGCAATGGATACCGGTGCTGAACACCCCCTGACCGAAACCTCGCCCAACCTCCGGAGTCGGTAGTTGTCTCCGGTTGGCAGCCGATTCGCTACTTGGTCTGAAATGAGCATATCTACACCCAAGGGTCTTGTTAATTCTTCGAGGCGTTTGGCTAAATTGACAGTTAAGCCAAGAACCGTGGAATCCATCCGATCAGAAGAGCCAATGGTTCCCAAAATGACTGGGCCGGTGTGGATGCCAATGCCAATCTTAACTGTATGGTCAGTTGGAAGATCCTTCTCAGTATTGAATGACTTAACCACAGAAAGCATGTCCAACCCACAACCCATAGCCCGCTCGGCAGAGTCAGGCTCCTCGAAAATACATAAAACCGCATCGCCAAGGAACTTGTCGATCACTCCCCGCCACCCATTTACTATTGAGGTAATTCTTTCAAAGAGCTGGTTGACGAAGGCTATCAACTGACTTGGGCTGAGCCGTTCAGCCAAATTGGTAAACCCTCGGATGTCGCAACAGAGGATAGTTACCCATTGCTGATCAGCCTCACCCAAACGGATCGATCCTAACCCCTCAGCAGCAATGCGGCGGAGATAAGCTGGAGGGACAAATCGTTCAAAGACGTCCCGGGCCTCCCGAATAGCTTCTTCTAAAGAGCGAAAATGGAGTGCAACCGTAATCGTCAAGAAGATCGAGAGCCAAAAGGAAGTGAACCAAAATACCTGCCCTTCGATGGGCACGGAAAATCCTGCAGAACGAATGGCGTCATGCAGACCGCCCAAGAACCAAAATATCATCCCCATTCCGAAAGGGAGGAGGTAAGCCAATCTCTGGGCTTTAAACTGCCATAATTTTTGGATGGTTTTAAAGAAATAAAAGAGACAGACTGCCAGACAGAAGAAATGGATCAGGGGCCTGAGGAGCTTGGATTGAGGTCTCATGATATCGGGGGCAATCTCATGGGGCTCAAGGGGAAGCCCCAAAAACCAGGGACCTTGTCCAAAAAGAGCTAAGATAGCCAGTATGAGACTTATCGCAATCATGCCTCTGGAAAGCCAATTGAGTCTCTTATTAGCAAGGGAGAAATCGAACCAAGCCCAGGTGGCAGGCAGAAGAGCTAATGCCGCCAAATCAATTCTGTATCCTAAAAGAATAGATTCTGGCGACTTCTGAAGCCCATAGATCACCCAACCTAAGAAAAGGAAGGTGGAGAAGAGATAGAAAAAAAAGAGGCTGCGGAGGGGGCGATAGTGCCGGTAAAGCGCCAAGGTCACGAAACACAAAATGGTAAGGACGGCGTTGACAGCAAAACCGAAGAAAGGACCAACGCTGTAATGGGGAAGAAAATCAGGAAGCATCGAGCCTCTACGGTTTCAGGTTTTCGCTCACCCTATAAACCTTATCAATCTCCTCCTGCAAGTCGATTGTTAGGCGAATAACTTTTGCCACCTTCATATAGTGGTTCACCTCATCGAGAGATAGTTTTCTGCCCTTTCTATCCTTCAAATATTTCTCCATCACCTGGTAAGCACCAATCCGATATTCCCAATCTTCTTTTGAAACTCCCTCAAAATATTGCTCTTTATTCAAGAAGACTCGCTGGCTCTGTTCATCATAGATAACTTTTTCGACCTTATTTGAACCACTTTTTGGGAAACTTATCTCCGTTTTATCAAGGGATGGGTGTTTAAGCAAATGGAGGTCAACAAGTTCTTTACCGAGATTACTCAGTTTCTCAAAGATTTCTTTATTTGAGGGCAAAGGCACTCTTGGAAAATCTATTTTGAGAAACTCCTCATAGCGTTTCCGATAGCCAGGGGAATAGAGGACCGCATAAATGTAATAGAAAATCTCCTCTGGTGCGGGTTCTGAGGTGAGAGATTCTCTTATGGCTTGCAAAAACTCAGAGGTGAAATTAGAGATCCGGCGGAGTTGAGATTTATCTCGTAGGGGCAACTCATGAATTGCCCCTACAGGTTCATCGGGGTAGAGGTAAAGGGGGAAGAAGTAGTTTGACTCTCTGCCCTTATTTGAAATGAAACACATATCACTTATTTTATTCGTAACGAATGAATGATGGAATTGGATGGAAGTAAGTTGCCTTGTGGTAACCAATACAATATTACCTTTATCGCTTGAAATGAAATGCTTCATTAAATCCCATCTATCGCATCCTTGTTCAATCAAAGAAAAGCTGTAACATATCCTCCTATTGTCAAAGGCTCTATAAGCATAAGGGTAAATTTTATTTTCTAATTTCTCTTGTTTTACTTTTTCTCTTCCTTCTTTTAAGTTCCAATCTCTTGTATCTTTCAAATTTAGACTTTGCTTTACTAAATCATCAGGTAAGTTTCCAGTGAATACTCTTAATCTCTGAACTATTTCTTCTTTTGTAAATCCCACTACAAAATGGTCTCGATGGGTCTTAACACCACTTGACCATTCCTTAAAAATATCCGTCACTTTCCAAAATTTTTCATACTCAGCTTGCAAAGCAAAATCCTTAGGGACAAAGAAGTAATAAGGGGCAATGGGTTCGAGTTCTTGCCATTGCATTGTTAGCACATCATTTCCAAAGAGGTATTTGTATTTTCCCTCTCTCAAGCCCCAGAGGTCGGCATAAAAGACCTTGGCCAATTTATTCTCGTTCATATTACCTCAATGCCCTTTATTTATACTGTAGGGGTAATTCATGAATTACCCCTACAATAAATCATTCATAAACTTCCTTCCAATATGTATCGTGGTCTAAATTGAAATTCTTTGATTGTGGATTTTCTCTGTCCAATTCCCATTTTAACGGATTATTCTGGATGTATTCTCTTATTCGATTCAATTCGTTTTCGTTTCGAATGATGTGTTCATAATAATTACGCTGCCAGAACGGTTGGCCTGATCGATTTAATACCTGGTTAACCTGTTTGGCTGTTTTCATTTTGAAGTATCCAATTATTTTGGGTAATAACATCTTACGTCGATATTGTTGCTGTAGGGGCAATTCATGAATTGCCCCTACAATGAATATTATACCGTGAATATGGTTCGGCATAATGATAAATTCGTCCAATTTTATATTGGGAAATTTATTCCCCAATTCAATCCATTGGGTTTGAAGAATTTCTTGTAGTTCAGGAAATTTTACAAAATAAGCCTTTCTATTTTCTGTGCATACTGTTACAAAATACCCTCCTTCCTGGGAATAATTGTAGTCTTTTAATCGAAAGGACTTCCTATTTCTCCTTATAAATTTCTCCATATTTCACGAATAAAGCAATAGCAACACCCTGCTGAATGTCGAACACATTTTCATCTTTTCTACCCTCAGGGGTCTTTTCACCAATCCTTGAAGAACCGTGGAGATTCAGGATATAGATCTCGTCAAAGGTTTCGAGAAGCTTCCTTCTCATCCCTCGATGGATTACTCCTGAGAGGTAAGAGTTATTGGTGATAAATCCGAGGATTCCTTTCCCTGCCTGATTAATCTTCCAGTGACCAAAACGGATGAACTTTATATAGTCATCGGAAAGAGGCTGAATATTTCGTTCTTGCCTCACATCTTCCTTGTAATCGTCCATCAAATTTTCAATGAACTCTAATTTATTCTCTGAAATGGGGACTTTTTCCTTTATCCTCTTGGCTTCCTGCCCTTCCTTGGCAAGATCGATGAGAAAACTGATCTGTTTTGGGTCTTTCATCTCAAGAGTATTGGTCAGATAAAACTGAAACCGTTTACCTTCTTTAAACTGATAACCCATCTCATCTAAAACCATAGAGACTTTGAAGTGCCCTACTGTATATGGTGCAACAAGAATCTCAAAGGCGTGGAAATGGGGAATAACATGTTCTTCAATATATGATTTAATGAGTCCTCGTTTCTTCTTCTCCTCCAGCTCTTTTTGGACCTGTTTGATGGCCTGAACTACAAATGTGAGTGTTCCTGCTGCAGGATCGAGTAGAGTGACATCACTTGTGGCAAGCCCTTCGCTCTTTTTAAATCTGTCTCTTAAAAGTTCATGAATTGATTTCACAATATAGGAGACAACGGGCAGAGGGGTGTAGTAAACCCCCAGTCGCTCTCTTTCCCTTGGGTTATAGGTGGCAAGAAAAGTTTCGTAGAAGTGGATGACAGGATCTTCATCCCAGCGAGTCATCTTGAATTCATTAAGGATTGATGAGATATCGGCTTTCTCGAGTATCTGGGTTATATCATCAACAATCCACGTTAAGGATTCTGGAAAATGGGGTCCCGTCATGGAATAGAATATTTCTTTGAGTAAGGGTAAACTTTCGGGAATCGATTTCCATGCTGTTTCCCTTTTAAAACCATTTTGAACCTTCATCCGTGCCGCAAAAAGACCATAAGTAATGGTCTGTGCATAAAGGTCGGCAAACCTTTCTTTTGTTAGAGTTTCTATGAGTTCTTCCTGGAAGGCTTTGTAGAACCTTGTTACTTCTTGATTCTCTTTTAAAAGTTCTTCCTGGAGGATGTGCTCAAGAAAACGGGTCTTCTTGGCGAGTTCTATCGAGAGGTCAGAAGATTTCTGAATCGCAGGTGTTAAAAAGGAAAAGAAATTTTCTAAGAGCTCAAAGAAGGAATCTAATTTCTCAGGGGAAGGAGGAGATTTTAGGGTTCGTAAAGTGAATTGACGCCCGACCTCTACTTTATCAATGCGATTGCCGAATCTATAAAGTCTGAACTCTAAGAAATTGGTTAAAATAAGGTTTGGGAGAGAGTTTCGGTATCTTTTGAGCTGCTCGGAATCTTCAACATCATTCAGGTTTGTATTCGGTGTTTTTGCTTCAACGTATCCGATGATTTCGCCATTCTTACCAATACGAAAGTCGGGGATTCCCGCCTCTGTCTTTCTTGGCAGAACAAGGACATTCACTCCGGGTTGCTTTTCAAGAGATTGGAAGCAGTCTTCAATGAGCCTCTTAAAGGAGGGGTAAAAACTCTCTTCCCTGAAACTGCTGAGAGTATAAATCTTATGGATTTCCTTAAAATAGGTGGCAAGAGTTTTCTCTAATTTAATTCTCTCAGCTTTGTTCATACCTCTTATACTCTATCGGCGTATTACCATACGATTTTCAATCCTATTTTTCGTAAAGACATGTCACGAGTGATCAATGGAAATCCTAAATGCAATGAGGTAGCTGCAATTAGCCTATCCCAAGGGTCCGGAATTTCTTCCCTTGATATTAATCTACTTTTTTCAATGATTGGTAGACAAAGCGGCTCTATCTTGTAATTTTTTGATGAGGATACTATCGAGATAAAATTGTCGAGATCGATTGCAAGTTTTTGCTTTTCAGTAAGATAGAGTAATTCAAAAAAGGTGATGCAGGGTATGAAAATATCGTCCTGACCACTATCTGCATTTTCAAAAGCAAATTTTGCTTCTGCCGAAAGCTTAGGGTCTTCAGTCATATGCCAAATTATGGAATGGGTATCAGTAACATATGGCATTAAAACTTCTCCTCAAGCCTCGTTAGCAGTTCCTCTCGTATTTTTTTGATATCTTCTTCTGTAATTTTTACCCCTTTCCAAATGCCGCCTAACTGGATTACATTTAAATTCTTTCTAAATTCCTTTAGCTCCTTTAAATAGTTTGTAATGCCAATGGCGGAGATGTTCCCTTCATCATCCCACCATAATTTAAAATGTTGCAATTTTTTATTTGGCCTTCCCTTTACAGGGCGAATTTTAAGGATAAGTTCATCTTTTGATGGAATGTACTCCATTTTCATTTTTCACCTCCAGAAAGTAAAAGGAGTAAGGCAAGAATGCTTCCAGCAATGAGTAATGTTTTTTCCTTTTCTTCTTTTTTCAATTTTAATGATTTTACATATGTAGATGTTTTGAGGAAGGCTTCTTCAGGTTGAAGGGGATCATATTCAATGTATTCTTTTCCCTGTAAGGCGCCTAAATCTTGAGAATTTGTTCCTTTTTCTACGAGAGGGATAATCAGTTTCCGAGCCTTAAGAGCATATCCGATTTCCTGTTGCACCCAATTTGACCTCATTCCGTTTTTTGTTAATAAAATCACCAAACAGTCGGCCTTCTCTATCTGTGTAAATACCTTTTTATCAAGGAACTCGCCTGGAGTAAGATACCATTCTGCTACAACTACTTCTATTCCAAATCTTGAAAGCAAATTTGAAAGAGATATAACTATACCTCGATCGCGAGTACTATGGCTTATAAAAACTCTATATGCCATTTTCCACCTCCTATGCTCACGTTAGGAGTCTAATAATTTGGAAAAAATAAGTCAATAAGAATTGAGAGAGTATCGGCCTTCAGGTCTCTAACGAATAGTAGTCTTTTCCGTCTTTTTCTTTAACCTTGACCATTCCTTTTTCCTTTAAAATTTCTAAATGGCCAAGGGCTTCAGAAATTCCCAAGAAGACCTCAAAGGCCGGAACACCAGGGAATAAATCCATGGCAATTTGAAACGAAGTCTTTTCCTCTTCGGATAAAGCGGCCCGGATACGCTCCATCCGCTCTTGGTGGTGGTTGAAGATTTTCTGGATCAACCCCTTCACATCCTGAATCTCCTCGCCATGACCGGCAAGGAGGAGAGAAACGTCCAGCTTTTCGATTTTCTCTAAGGAGTTTAAATATTCCTTCAGCCTTGGATAACGAAAAGGGAATGGGGTTCCAAAAACATCCAAGATCGGATTCGGAGTCACCTCCTTTAAAAGATGGTCGCCCGTAAATAGAATTTTCTTCTCCGGCCAGTGGAAACAGATTAAACCAGAACTATGCCCAGGACAATGGATGACCGTCCATGTCATCGATCGGAAGGGAATGGGATCTCCGTCGCTTAAGAAGAAGGCCTCCTCCAAAGGATCGGCCATCTTCTGGGCCGATTCGATATAATGGACAGCCTCATTGGCCAAGGCTTCTGGAGCCCCATTCCTTAGCAAAACCTTTTTCAAGAAACCTAAGATATGAAGGATCGACCGGCTCCTTCCATATTCTTTTGGATGGATATAAATTGGAGCACCAGAGAGAGAGGATAGCCTTTTGGCCTGACCATAATGATCGATATGGCCGTGAGTGATAAGAATCCGCTCGATTGATTGAAGGCTGAAGCCAATAGTTTCCATCCCTTTTTTCAATGCCTCGAACGAAGCTTCCGTCTTAATCCCTGTATCGACAAGAGTTCTTGGAGGTTCATCAACAAAGAAGACATTGGTTGTCTTGAGGGGAAAAGGGATGGGAAGTTCAATCTTATATATTTTATGAAACACCTGGTGCGACATAATCACCTTTTTCGGCCTTGAGCTCTTTGAATTGCAACCCCGGCGAGGATTGAAATTGGATCGATCACAGGCACAGAAAGGTCTCCTTCTTTTAATACGAGTGGGACCTCTGTGCAGCCAGCAATAATTGCTTGGGCTCCCTCATCTATTAGCTTTTGAGAGGCCTCGGTAATAAGACGCTTTGAATTCTCTGAAGGTCCGACGGCTTTGATTCCCTTTTTCCCATAAATAGCTTCCATGACCCATCTTTTCTGGATCTCAGGTGTTGGAAACACCAATTCTATGCCAGTGTGAGAAAAATATTTTTGGAAGAGGCCGGTTTGAATCGTTCCTGTTGTCGCCAGCAGGCCAATCTTACTAATTCCTTTCAACCGGGTCTGGACGCAGTTCACCGTTTCTTCAACGAGGTGGAGGATAGGGATCTTGATCCTTTTCCGAAGGGGTTCAAAAAAATGGTGCACCGTTACACAAGGGATAACGATAAAGTCTGCACCCGCGTTCTCAAGTGACTTTACACTCCGAACCAACTGCCTCAAAGGACTTGGCCCCTTTCCCTGGATGGCTAACGTGCGATCGGGAATCTTCGGATTATTGTCGATCAGAATCCTTAAGTGATCCTGATCTTTCTTAACTTTCGTGCCTTTGACAATCTTTGTGAAGAGGTCGATCGTAGCCTCCGGCCCCATTCCTCCAAGAATCCCGATGATCTTCTCCGGCATCTCCTTCCCCACTTCAAAACTTTACTTAATAATGCACAAAACGAATCCCATCAGAATCCATTTTAATATATAAAATATTATAAATTTTCAAATTAGCTGTCAATGATTCCGAAACGATCGCATCTTATTACCAAATATTCTGAAACGGGAAAAAATACTTGACTTAAACTTTCCGATTGATATAGTGTTTTTTAAGAAAGGGGGGATAATATTCAAATTAAAAAGCGAGAATTAATCAAAATCATAAAACAAGCAAAGGAGGTGTTCTTATGAGAAAATTTTTCATCATTACTTTTTGCTTTTTCTTCGTTATGACTCTCATCGACAGTGTGGTGCTGGCCGATGAGACTATGGACCGCATTGCAAAGACGGGGAAGATCCGTGTGGGCTTTCGGGAGGATTCCATTCCCTTCGCCTTCATCGATCCCAAGGTTGGAAAACATGTGGGCTTTTCCGTTGATATGACCTATGAGCTCGTCAGTAAGCTCTCCGAGCACTTTGGCAAGAAAATCGAGGTCGAGCCCTTCACCGTGACCGCCAAGACCCGGATTCCCATGGTGGCAAATGCAACCGTTGATGTGGAGATGGGCTCCACCACCTATACGCAGGAGCGGGAAGACGTCGTTGATTTTAGTCTAATTTTCTTTTTCTCGGAGACCACCTTTCTCGTCCCGAAGGACAGCCCGATCAAGACCATTCAGGACCTCAATGGCAAGCGGCTCGGTGGAACTCGAGGCACGACCAATCTGAAGGCTATAGAGGATCAGGCTGCCAAGGGGCTCTTCAAGCCCAAGGAGATCGTCACGGTGGAAGGTCACGCGCCGGGATTTCTGGCCCTGAAGACCGGTAAGATCGATGCATACTCCACGGATCGGAGCCTTCTCGAGGGTCTGAGGATGAAAGACACCAACCCTGAAAACTGGAGAACCTGCGATTTCGCCATTGCCTATGAGCCTTACGGCTATATGATGCGAAAGAATACTTCAGATTTCAGGCATTTTCTGAACGATACCATTCGTTGGTCCATCAAAACCGGCAAATTCTTTGAGCTCTACGACAAATGGATGGGGCCCAAAGGAGTCGTCCCCATCCCCATCTCCCCGGCCTATATGAGCTATCTGGAAATGATCGTCTATCCGATGCCAGACAACTGGTGGAAGAAGAAGTAAGCGGAGAGGTAGGAGAGGGGGTTCCCCTCTCTCCTACGGGAACTCGTTTGGAGAGGTTCGATGGGACTTGCCTATAAGTTCGATTGGGGAGTCCTCTGGCGCCAGCCTTACGGTGTCTGGTTGCTCAAGGGCATCTGGCTCACCATTCAGTTAGGTCTGCTTGGCTGGTTTATCGCTCTATTCCTGGGCATTTTTATCGGGACCATCAGGATCTCCCCGTGGCGGTGGCTCAGGTTTCTCGGCACGGCCTATGTTGAAGTTTTTCGCAATATCCCCTTTATTGTCCAGCTCTTCTTCTGGTACTATGCCGGTCCCATGCTCTTCGGTGAGAGCCTGCAGTTTCGCATAAACGCCATCATTGGCCTCAACTACTATGTGGCCATTCTGGCTCTCGGGCTTTACACCGCTTCCCGGGTGGCCGAGCACGTGCGCGCCGGCTTCGCCTCCATTGATCGAGATCAGTACCAGGCGGTTCTCTCCACCGGCCTCACCGAGGTCCAAATGTATCGCTACGTCATCATCCCCTACGCCTTGCGCATCATCATTCCTCCATTAACAACTGAGTTTCTGACGATATTCAAGAACTCCTCCATCGCCATGACCATTGGTGTGGCCGAGACGACCTTCATGAGCTACAAGATCGATTCAGAGACCTTTCATGGCTTGGAAGCAACCACCGGTGCCATGGTGATTTACCTGATTCTGGGGCTTGCCGTTGTCAAACTCATGGGTATCCTGGAATCGCGGTTCAGGATAGCTGGCCTGGTAGGGAGGAGATGAGGATGTTTGATGCAGTAATTAGGAACCTCCCGTTTCTCATGGGTGGATTTTGGATAACGGTAAAATTGACCTCCTTCGCCTTGTTGGGAGGAATCCCCTTGGGCATATTAGTGGGACTGGGACGAATCTCCAAGAAGAAGTGGGTTTACTATCCGGTCACCTTCTACGTCAATCTCATCCGTAACATCCCTCTCATCCTGGTGATCTTCTGGTTCTATTTCGTTATGCCCATCATTATCGGCCATCCTCTGGACCCTTTCCCGTCGGCGGTGATTTCTTTCATCATCTTCGAGGCGACGTACTTCGGCGAAATTCTTCGGGCCGGGTACCAGTCGGTAAGCAAGGGGCAAATTGAGGCTGGATATTCGACGGGGCTCAACTATATTCAGACCACCCGTTATATCCTCATCCCCATTGCCATCCGGAGGATGCTTCCCAGCATGATTACCCAGAGCATCGTCACCTACCAGGATACATGCTTGGCCTTTGTGATCGGACTCCCTGAATTCGTCCGGAGAACGACGATCGTGGATAACTTAGAAGTCAGGTCTATACAGCTTTTCGGCTTTGTGGCAATTTTATTCCTGATCACCTGTTACATAAGTTCGGTAGTTAGCCGACGATTCGAGGTGAAGAGGGAGAGGGGATACTGAGACGATGATCGAGATCAGAGATCTAAGCAAATGGTATGGCAATTTCCAGGTTCTCCGCAATATCAACGAGGAGATCAAGCAGGGACAGACCGTGGTTGTGTGTGGTCCAAGTGGTTCAGGTAAGAGTACTCTTCTTCGATGTATCAATGGCCTGGAACCCTTCCAGGAGGGTGAAATCATCGTGGATGGTGTCTCGGTGAACGACCCATCAACCAATCTCTATAAACTTCGCACAGAAATCGGTATGGTTTTCCAACGCTTTGAGCTTTATCCCCATATGACTGCCCTCCAGAACATCACGTTAGCTCCCATGAAGGTCCGAAAGAAGTCAAAAAAAGAGGCAGAGGCCAAGGCCATGGAACTACTTCAGAGAGTTGGGATTCCGGAAAAAGCCCATGAATATCCAGCCAATCTTTCGGGCGGCCAACAACAACGAGTTGCCATAGCCAGGTCTTTGGCCATGGAACCAAAGATCATGATGTTCGACGAGCCCACTTCAGCCCTGGACCCGGAGATGATCAAGGAGGTGCTCGACGTCATGATTGACCTCTCCAAGGGTGGGATGACTATGATCGTAGTCACCCATGAGATGGGATTTGCCCGAGAAGTGGCTGACGAGATCATTTTCATGGATGAGGGAAGGATTATTGAACGGGGAACTGATATTAGTTTTTTCAAAAATCCGAAAAATCCCAGGACAAAGGATTTTCTGGATAAGATCCTTCTCTAATAAATAGAAAGAGTACTCCTTCTTTGAATTCTCGCTCTTTTCTCCTATGCATTAGTTCATGTCATTTTTGAACCGCCAATTCGAAGATCTCTTTGAGTGGTTTTATCTCGATTTAACAAAGGGCTTTCTTTCTTCGATTTCCGGCATACTGCGATCACCAATATAGGGAAGGTGAAGGTGGATAGTAGTATCATTATGGCGTTCTCTGGGCATAAGACGATGGCGATGTTTAAGCACTCTATAATCCGTTCGACCTGAACGGAGGCAGAAGAGGCTGTGAGGGAAATTGTCAATCAAAAAGCTCATTCTGTTTAGGACATCACAACCAGAACACTTCAAGAGATGTTTTTTTCTGAAGAGCCAAACCAATTTGATCTTGACAACCCGAATTACTGTGCTAATCTTTTCTTGAATAAACATTTTTAGTAGAGGAGTAAAAATGGGATTGGGTCACCTAACACAGAACGCTATGACAGTGCTCGAAAGGCGTTACCTTCAAAGGGACATTCACGGAAATGTGGTTGAGACACCTGAAGAGATGTTCAGACGTGTGGCAAAGAATATTGCTCAGGCGGACCAGCTCTATCATCCACAGATTGATCTGACTCCCCTTGAAGAGGACTTCTATTCTTTGATGGCTTCGCTTGACTTCCTCCCAAATTCTCCTACTTTGATGAATGCCGGAAGGGAGCTCCAACAACTCTCCGCATGCTTTGTCCTCCCTGTGGGAGACTCGATGGAGGAGATCTTCGATGCTGTCAAGCAGATGGCCTTGATTCAGAAGAGCGGAGGTGGTACAGGCTTCTCCTTCTCCCGAATCCGACCGAGAAATGATGTGGTGGGCTCCACCCAAGGGATCTCAAGCGGACCTGTCTCATTCATGAGGGTTTTCGATACAGCTACAGAGACGATCAAGCAAGGGGGGACTCGAAGGGGGGCGAATATGGGGATCCTCCGTGTGGACCATCCCGATATCCTCGATTTCATCCAATGCAAAGAGGGGGACCACGATTTCAACAATTTCAATATCTCCGTGGCTGCAACCAAGGAGTTCATGGAGGCGGTGGAGGAAGGGAGAGCATACCCCCTTCGAAATCCGAGAACAAAAGAGATCGTTCGGCTTCTCGATGCGCGTCGGGTCTTTGAGAAGATCGTCTATTATGCCTGGAAGAATGGAGATCCAGGTATCATCTTCATCGATCGGATCAATGAGGACAATCCTACCCCACAAGTGGGAGAGATCGAAAGCACCAATCCCTGTGGTGAGCAACCCCTCCTTCCCTATGAGTCCTGCAATCTCGGTTCGATCAATCTTTCCAATATGGTGAGGGATGGAAGGGTCGATTGGGAGAGGTTGGGTTCGGTTACTGAAAGGGCGGTTCATTTTTTGGATAATGTGATCGATATGAATCGCTACACCCTTCCCCAAATTGAGACCATGACGAAGGCCAATCGAAAGATTGGCTTGGGCGTGATGGGGTTCGCCGACTTTCTGATTCAATTAGGAATTCCCTACAACGACTCGAGAGCCTTGGAGATCGGGGAGAAGGTGATGAGCTTCATTCAGGAGAGGGGAAGAAATGCCTCCAAGGAATTGGGTCTGAAGAGAGGATCGTTTCCGAATTTTGAGGGGAGTATTTTGAAGAAGGATTGGGATGCGATGAGGAATGCCACGGTCACCACCATCGCGCCCGCAGGGACCATCTCGATCATCACAGGGACATCATCAGGAATTGAACCCATCTTTGCGTTGGCCTTTGTCCGACATGTCTTGGAGGGCAAGGAACTCCTGGAGGTCAATCCTTTTTTTGAAAGAGTGGCCAAGCAAGACGGATTCCATTCCGAGGATCTTATGAGAAAGATCGCCCAAACCGGCAATATCCAAAGTCTTCAAGAGGTGCCGGAGAAGATTAAGAAGCTCTTTGTCACGGCCCATGATATCTCGCCCGAAGATCATATCCGGATGCAAGCCGCTTTTCAAAAATATACGGACAATGCAGTGTCAAAGACGGTCAATTTCCCGCACGAAGCCACAGCGGAGGATGTGGCAAAGGTCTATCGGTTCGCTTACGAACTGGGTTGTAAAGGAGTCACCATCTACCGGGACATGAGCCGAACAAAGCAGGTTCTCTATAAAAGGGTGGTTTTACTAAGCCAGGATGGTTCGACTGGTGAAAGTAAGTCGACGGGGGTGGAGAGGAGGCCAAGAGCCCGGCAGGATGTGATCCATGGTTCCACCCGAAAGATTCGGACCGGTTGTGGGAATCTTTATGTCACTGTCAACGAGGATGAGGGCGGGAGGCTTTTCGAAATCTTCAATCAGATTGGAAAGGCGGGTGGTTGCGCTGCTTCTCAATCTGAGGCGATCGGCCGCCTGGTCTCTTTGGCATTCCGGTCCGGGATTGAACCAGAGGACGTCATTCGACAGTTGAAAGGGATCAGCTGCCATATGCCGGTTTGGTATCAGGAAGGAAAGATCCTCTCGTGCTCTGATGCGATAGCGAAGGCCATTGAATGGCATCTCCAGAGTAAAGAGAGATCCTCCGACGTCGATATTGAAGGAGGGAGTAAAGCTCCTGATCGTCATCTAAAAAGAGAAAGCGAACTTCTTCTGCCTGCTGCCTCCGTTTTAGGCAGACAGGGACAGCCGAGTCGGAGCAAATCGATTCAGCTCTTTCTGAGGGGTGCGTGCCCTGAATGTGGAGGTCCCCTTCTCTTTGAAGAGGGTTGCGCGAAGTGTCTCTGCGGTTACTCGGACTGTGGATGATTTTTGAATTGAGAATTATGAGTTAAGAGTGAGAATTAATAAATGAGAAGACATGCCCTTTTTTTCATTGGAATCGTTTTGTTCTTGGGATCCGTAGCCCATGGCGATGGACAGAACCAAAATTCTGAACAGAGATCGAGATCGGGGAGATGTTTCTTATATACTGCGAAAAAATTCGGTGTTCCAATTCTTAAGGCCACCATAAAAATTGACAATGGAACCCCGGAGCAAGAAAGGCGTCTCTATCAGGTCCACGTGAGTGTAGATTCCCATCATTATTGGGGATTCCTCTTTCGGATGAACAACCACTTCACCTCAACCATAGAGGCAGAGACCTGTTTCCCAGTTCGATATGTGAAGGCCATTGACCAGGAAGGGCTTCTGATTAAAAAGAAAAATTATACTCAGACGCTCACCTTCGATTTCTCACATAAAAAGGTGGTTGTGGAGAGGATGGGAGAAGATGGGAAGCAAGAGATCTTCCTTCCAGCTGAGACCTACGATCCTCTCTCGATGTTCACCCGGTACTACTTAAAAGAAGAATTCTATCCTGGGCAAGAGATTCAAATGTCCCTCTATGATGGAGTGAAGTTACGTCAGATGGTCTTTCATTCAAAGAGGGAAAAGGTGAGATCGAAAATATATGGAGAGGTGGAGGCTGTTTGTTTAGAGTCGAAAACCTCCTTCTCCACCTTTGGGGATAAAGAAGGGATCATCCGCATCTGGTACATGAACGATAGGGAGAAGATCCCGATCTCAATGGAATTGGAACTTCCGGTTGGAACCGTAAGATTTGAACTGGAAGAGGTGAGGGAGAATTAAACCAAAAAGGGCTTTGGTTTCTGGGTTAGGAAGCAGGTTTAGTATAGGGCGAAGGTATGCATTGATGCCTGCGACATCATCTGCTGTGAAAAGTAAATGAAGCCCAAGAAAAGAGCGTAGGCTTTCATTTATCCCAAGCTTCACGTTGATAGAACAATGCATCAAGGTGCTTTTTAAGCTCTCAAGAGATGACCGTTACAAGTATGCATTGATGATATCATCCATTTTCCTCTTATCATCCTATGGAAGAACTCTCCACTGATCTCCTCGTCATTGGCAGCGGGCTGGCGGGCATTTTCTCGGCCTTAGAGGCGGAGAGCTCCGGGTTAAAAGTGCTCGTTGTGAGTAAATTCAGCATTGGGATGGGAACGAATACCTCCATGGCCAATGGTGCCTTCACCGTAGCCAACTCGCGTTTCTCCAAGGAGGATCATCTCCAAGCAACCTTAGAATCCGGAAAGGGGTTGAACCATGTCAAACTGGTAAAGACCCTGGTCGAAAATGGGGCTGATGCCATAAGGAGATTGGGAGACTACGGAGTGCCAATGGTCGAGAGAGGGATAGGATATATCGTCAATCGACCAGAAAGTTCTTCTCAACTGCCAGGTCTCCTTTTGGTCAGGCCTCTCGTAGAGAGATTGAAGAAAAGCTCGGTACAACTTCTTCCTGGATTGGTCATCTTCGATCTTCTCATTGAGGAGGGTGAAGTTCGAGGGGCATTTGGGTTCTCGGGGGATTGGAAACCTTATTTGATTCAATCGAAGGCCGTTATCCTCACTGCTGGAGGGGCAGGGGCGATCTATCGCAGGAATGATAATCAGAGGACCATCCTCGGAGATGGGTATGCATTAGCTCTTCGGGCAGGCCTTCCCCTCTCCGACCTCGAGTTTGTGCAATTTTACCCCTTCGTTTTAGCAGAACCGAGGCTCTCCACTTTCATCCTCTTTCCTCCCTATCCAAAAGAGACAAGGTTATTCAATGAGAAGGGAGAGGACCTTTTCGAGAGATTGGGTATTCGAGGAGATTTCAATCGGGCAGTCATTGAGCAAAGAGACTCTCTCTCCCTCGCTCTCTATGAAGCCTCTCAAGATGGTGATGTCTTTTTCGATTTAACTCAGGTTCCGGAGGAGCGATGGAATCGTTACCCACTCAATTTTTTGAAAAAGTCCAGATTCCCTTTTCGCGAACGGCCCTTCCTGATTGCTCCGGCTGTTCATTTCTTTATGGGAGGGGTTGAGATTGATGAAGGAGGGAGGACCGAACTTCCCGGTCTCTTTGCCGCAGGAGAGGTGACGTGGGGAATTCATGGTGCCAATCGCCTTGGAGGGAATGCATTAACCGAATGCGCTGTTTTTGGAACCATTGCGGGCCAGTCTGCGGTCGAATATGCCCGACTGAAAGGGAGCAGAAAAGGGCAATCGAATCTTTCCAACGTTTCAAAAAGAAAATGGGAGGAAAAGTCGAAGGGATACCTCAAGAGAAAGAGAGGTGCCTTCGATCATCCAAGAGACCTCCTCAAGGAGTTGAAAAATCTGGCCTGGAGATACGCTGGACCTATCCGAGAGGGGGGTTCATTGAAAGAGGGGTTGGACCGATTGGCCTCCTTAGAGAAAAGAATTGAAAGGGTTTACCCTGCTACATTAAAAGACCTTTTCAAAAAGAGGGACCTGGAGAATGTCGCACTCCTTCTTAAGGCCATTTTAAAAGGAAGTTTGCTTCGAGAAGAGAGCAGGGGTTCCCTCTTCCGTAAGGATTTTCCAAATCAGGATGATGCGAATTGGCTGAAGAATACATGTTACCGTCTGGAGAAAGGAGAACTACAAATAACTCATCGGCCCTGCTATTAAGAGGCAATAGGCAATAGAATTATGCCTTTCAGCACAAATCGACTCTCCGATGTCCTTTATCTTCTGGCCCGGTATGAGGAGAAAAATGCCGGGGTGAAACCAAAACATCCCGGTTATTAGCCTCTGAAACTTCTTATTGACAACGATGGCAAGGTCTAATATAAAGTAAATAACCAACAATTTTGAAAGGGGGTCTTTTTATGCGGAAATTATTGATATTGGGAGTCATTGTAATCTTTCTTTTCGGCATTTCCCCAGCATGGGCCCAAAAGGCCGTTCGGCTTTCCATTGCCACAGGAGGAACAGGAGGTGTCTATTACCCACTGGGTGGAGGGATGGCCAATATTATATCGAAATACATACCCTATGCAGAGGCTACTGCAGAGGTGACAACAGCCTCCGTGGACAATTGTCTATTAGTGGGTAGAGGAAAGGCGGACTTAGCCCTGATCATGGCAGATGTGGGATGGGATGCCTATATGGGGAAAGGGAAATTTAAGGAGAAGATTCCTCTGAGGACAGTAGCGGTTCTTTATCCAAATAATATGCATATTGTGACCTTGGAGGGAAAAGGCATTGAAAAAGTGACCGACTTGAAGGGAAAGAGGGTTTCCACCGGGGCTCCGGGGAGTGGAACAGAGGTGAAGGCTTTAAGGGTTCTGGAGGCTTATGGATTGGATCCAGATAAGGACATGACACGGGATAAATTGGGTGCTTCTGAGTCGGCTGGGGCGTTAAAGGATAGAAAGATCGATGCTTACTTCTGGGACGGAGGTCTTCCCACTGCATCGGTGACCGATCTGGGAGCGACTCCAGGAATTAAGATGAAACTTATTGGTCATGAAGATGCAATTCCTAAGATGAGAGAGAAGTACGGACCTCTCTATGTGAAAGGCATCATCCCTGCCAAAACCTATCCTGGGCAGGATGTGGATGTTCCGATTGCTGTGGTATGGAATCTACTTGTCTGCCACGAGAATATGAAGGGTGATATTGCTTATGATATCGTGAAGACTCTCTTCGATCATAAACCAGAGTTGGTAGCGGTCCACAGAGAGGCAAGATTCTTATCTTTGGAGCCCCAAGTTGGGGGATCACCTTTTCCATTTCATCCAGGGGCAACTCGATATTTCACAGAGAAAGGGCTTAAGATTAAATAATTGAGACGAAAGAGCTGGCCCCTCCTGGCATTGATTGGTATCCTGATCGTGGCAGGAGGGGCTTTTCTTTTTAAAAAGGTCACTCTCCTTCGCTTAGAGAATATGGACCATCCACGGGCTATCACAATATGGATAAGTCCTCCTGAATCGTTTTTTATATTCTATATTCATTCGATCTATCACGAATCAGTCATTGAAGAATTTCAGGCAGAGAAGGATGCTCTTGTTCTGAAAGGAGTGAGGACGAAGAGCCCTGCCGTCATGGAATATTATGGATTTGAAGAGGTGAAGGGATTTCATGCAATGAACCAGCGATTGGGTGCGGTCTTTATCATCAGGAGAGGGATGGGTGAAGGGCAGGGATTGATTGTGAGAGATAAGAAAATTTATTTAAGTGAGATAGGAGAGAAAGGAGATCGGATTCGATTGAGGGTGGAGTCGTTGTCTTTGGGGAAATATCTTTGGTGGTCATTGCGAGGAGTGGTAACGGTTGCGAGGCAAAGCCGAAGCAAACTGGGGATTGCTTCGCTAACGCTCGCAACGACATTTCATGTCGGTTTGCCACGCCCTTCTGGCTCGCAATGACAATTGAGAGTGAGACCCATGGAAAAAGTGGAAAAACTAGAAAATCAAGAAGCGGTCATTACAGAAGAGGCCCTGAAGGAGGCCGAGAAGTATATCGAGGAGGAGGAAGGTCCTTCTCGTCGCCTTACAGGGAAGATGGATATCTTTATCACAGCGGTGGCTGTGGTGATGTCGCTCATTCACCTCTATGCCGCCGTGGGTGTCATCATGACACAAGTTCTAAGAGGAATTCATGTCATGTTCGTCCTCTTTCTATCCTTCCTTGTCTTCCCGTCCTTTAAACGATTTAAAAATCGGATCATCTGGTATGACTTCGTCCTCGCCCTGCTCGGAATAGCAGTGATTGTCTATATGCTCCTCGACTTTGAAGAATTCATCTACCGCTCTGTTGTCCCCACCTTCTGGGATAAGTTCTTTGGGGTCATATTGATTCTCTTAGTTCTGGAAGCAACCCGCAGGACAACGGGCTGGATCATGCCTGTTGTGGTCATTGCCTTTCTCGTTTATGCCTTCATCGGGCCGCAGCTCCCCAAGCCCTGGACACACCGGGGGTATGACATCGATCGCATCGTAGGTCACATGTATATGACCCTTGAGGGGATCTTTGGAGTCCCGATCGATGTCTCCTCGACCTTTATCATCCTCTTCACCATTTATGGGGCCTTTTTGGAAGTCTCTGGAGCAGGAAAGTTCTTCATCGACTTCTCTTTTGCAGCGATGGGAGGGAAGCCCACCGGTGCTGGCCGGACTGTTACCTTGGCCTCTTTTCTCCTTGGGGGTCCCTCTGGAAGTGGCGTGGCCACTACAGTGACCCTGGGATCGGTGGCCTACCCTATGCTTGCTAAGGCAGGCTATAGTAAGGACGCTGCAGGTGGACTTCTTTCTGCAGGAGGGATTGGAGCCATCCTCTCCCCTCCTGTCCTGGGGGCAGCCGCCTTTCTCATTGCTGAATTCTTAAAGATCTCCTACTTGGATGTAATCATCATGGCCTCTATTCCGACATGTCTTTACTATTGGTCTATCTTTTTGATGGTGGAGCTGGATGGGAAGAAGTTCGGGGTCAAAGAGATCGCCTTGGATAAGACCCATAGTTTGGGCCATCTCACTTACCTCTACGGATTCCACTTCATCTCACTCATTGCGATTGTGGCGATCATGGTGATGGGCTATACGCCCATCATGGCAGTCTTTTGGGCAACGGTCGTCGCCTCTGCAGTCAGTTTCATAAGGAGAGATACTGCCCTTTCTCCTAAAAGGCTGGTTCGGGCATTGAAGGGAGGTTCGATCGGCGTTTTGAGCGTGGCCTCCACTTGCGCAGCCGCCGGAATCATCGTGGGAGTGGTGACCCTGACCGGACTTGGATTAAAATTCAGCTCAATTATTATCGCCTATGCTGGTGGTAGTCTTTTCTTAACAGCCATTTATACAGCCATTATCGTTTGGGTGATTGGGCTGGCTGTTCCGGTCACGGCTTCTTACATTATTTCTGCGGTGATCGCTGCACCGGCACTGATCATGCTGGGAGTTCCTGATTTTGCCGCCCATATGTTCGTCTTCTACTACGCAATACTTTCAGAGGTCTCTCCACCAACAGCCCTCTCATGCTTTGCGGCTGCTGCATTGACAAAAGGGAATCCTTATAAGACGACCATGTATGCCTGGAAATATACCCTGCCAGCCTTTATCGTACCTTTTATGTTCACTCTTGACCCTAAAGGGGTAGGTATTCTATTGAAAGGGCCGGCAACGGACATCATCTGGACGACCATCACTGCTTTTTTCGGCATTGGTGCCCTGGCGGGTGGGGTAGAAAATTGGTTTTTGAAGAAGACCACTCTATACGAGCGGATGATGCTCATCGTAGCAGGACTTTTATTGGTCTACCCAATTGCCCTCTACGATATCGTCGGATTTGGCTTGATGGTTGTGGTGATCGTGTTACAAAAGTTGAGGAAGGATGAAAAGCAACCTTCCTTTACAGGTGGATACTGAAATTACCCACCTTAGGGTTGACCAACCGAACATAGTCATTATATTTAATCCGTAATGTTTCTACATGACTTCCCGCCCGAAAGACGATGAAATCATCCTCTATGATAACTTGATCAACCCAGACTTCTAAGTTGTAAAGGTTGCCGAAAGGAGGCATGGCTCCAACCTCACAGTCGGGAAAGAGGTTCTGAAATTCTTCCTCTTTTACCATCCCTACTTTCTTGCAGTTAAGAACATCTTTCAGTTTCTTCATCTCCACTCGGTAGCTCGCAGGTAAGACCAACATCACCATCCTTTCATCGGCTTTCACTATTACCACTTTCGCCATCTCTTTTCCTGGGACATGCTGGGAAGCGGCGACCTCCTGAGCCGTATAGACCCTCGCATGGTAGCCCACTTCATAAGAAACCTGGTTCTTTTCAAGATAATCCTTGAGCTTTTTTAAAATCGTCATCTCCATCACCTCCCAAATCAATATACCATAAATTACCAGAGAACATGACCCTAAAATCTTCCCGATTCGTCCGTTGACGAGACCCCTCTCCGAGGTCATCCAGGTTTGAATGGAATGGAAGAATGTTTTAAATATCTTCCATTATGAGGGCCTTAAAGATCCTTTTCTTTCTTTCACTCGTTCTCGTCTCTTCGAGTGGATGTGGCAATCTTCTCTACCTCTCAAAAATGGGATGGTATCAATCTTTTATCACATTTCACAGCGTTCCCGTTGAAGAGGTATTCAAAGATGACGCCGTGAGCGTCCAGTGGAAGGAGAAGATTGGCTTCGTCCAGGAAGTGAAGAGCTATGGCGAGGAGAGCTTGGGCTTGAGGAGGACGAAGAGTTATTCAAAATTTTTTGAAGTTAAAGGTCCCATTCTCTATGTCGTCACGGCTTGCGAAAAAGATCGTCTCCGACTCTATACCTGGAACTTTCCCATCACCGGCAGGGTTACCTACAAAAGTTTTTTTACTAAGCAGGGGGTTCTAAAGGAGAAGGAGCTTCTGGAGAGGAAAGGGTTGGATACATTTGTCCAGCGGGCTGCAGCTTACAGTACTCTCGGATGGCTGAAAGATCCTATCTTCTCCTCAATGATGGAATGGGATCAGGTAGCTTTGGCGAATCTCATTCTCCATGAAATGACCCATGCCACGATCTATTTTAAAGGCGAGACCGATTTTAATGAGCAGTTGGCCACCTTCATTGGAAATCGAGGGGCCGTCGATTTCTTAATTGAGAAATATGGGGTGGGATCAAAGGAGGTAGCGGAGGCCATTCATATTCAGGAGGACGACCTCCTTTTTTCCAGATGGATCGATCGGGCTTGCCAACGACTATCCGCTTATTATGCAAAAGAGATTTCGAGAGATGAGAAGTTAAGAGGAAGGGAAGAGATATTCCGATCCATCAAAGAAGAATTTAGAGAGATAAAGCTTCAGCTCAAAACAGACTGTTACAAAGAATTCGATAGGATCGAATTGAATAATGCGGTCCTACTGGCTTATCGTCGATATGTCCATCGACTCGAAAAGTTTGAAGCCCTCTATGAATACTCAGGACGGGATTTGAAAAAAGTCATCGAATTTTTTAAGAGAATCCAGGCTTCAGAGGATAAGTCTACGGTTGCTTCTTTTCTGGAAGGCGCCTTTCAGCAAATTTACAATCAAAACTCAGAACTCTAAACTCTTAACTCAATATTACCTTTCCCTCTTTCCTGCGATGAACTCCTCCACCATGAGCTTGGCCTGGTCATCTGGAATTTGAATGATGGGGTGTTTCATAGCATAAGCAGAGATGGAGGTGAGAGGGCCACCGATCTTTCGTTCACGGGCGATCTGGCAGCATCGGATGGCATCGATGGTCATCCCGCCGCTGTTGGGTGAGTCCTCCACGGAGAGTCTCAATTCAAGGGTCAACGGGATTTCTCCAAATCCCCTCCCTTCCATGCGGAGGAAACAGACCTTATTGTCATTCTGCCAGGGGACATAGTCGGAAGGACCGATGTGAATATTCTCTGGTTCCAAAGGGACACCTAATTGGGATTGGATCGCTTCCGTTTTTGAGATCCGTTTGTTCTTCAATCGATCTCGATTAAGCATATTGAGGAAATCGGTATTCCCTCCAGTATTAATTTGATAAGTTCGATCCAGTCGCACTCCGCGATCCTCAAAGAGTTTCACCAAGGCTCGATGGATGATGGTCGCACCCATCTGGGATTTGACATCGTCTCCGACACACGGAATCCCCTTCTCTTCAAACCGCCTCGCCCACTGATGGTCGGAGACGATGAAACTGGGCATACAATTGATGAGACTCACCCCTGTCTTCAGACAAGCCTCGGCATAGAAGGCCGTTGCCCGATCAGAACCGACAGGAAGGTAGTTGAGGAGGACATCCGTTCCGGAATCTCTGAGCACCTTCTCCACATTGCAAGGTTTTTCATTGGCTACAACGAAGGTTCGTTCCTCAGGGTAGTCCTTCATATGTTCTGAAACCCCATCCAGGACTTCCCCCATGGAGACAATCACCCCTGAATCATTGAGGTTTGGATAGAGAACTTTGGTGCAATTGGGCTTGGCGAAGACGGCCCCTTTGAGGGGTTTCCCAACTTTTCTTCGATCGATATCAAAAGCCGCCGCCACCTCAATATCCCAGGGCTTGTAACCCCCGATATCGAGGTGCATCAACCCCAGGGCTTCAAATTTCGGGTTACTTAAGCTTCTTTCCCTGTAGAATTCAATCCCTTGAATGAGAGCACTGGCACAATTTCCAATACCTACAATAGCAATTCGGATTGGATTCTTCTTCATAAGAGTTCAACCTTTCTAATAATATCCCAGACATTTCTACACCAATCTAATTATCGTATTTCATTTTAATTGTCAAGAAATTTGGGACAACGGATGCTTTTAGGAAGCGTACCATTTTTCTTGACTTATCCACTTTTATTTGGTAATTTCCGCAAAAATTCACATCCTATTCCTTCCCATGATGAAACAAGGAAAGTCCGCATTCCTCCGACAACCGGTTCGACATTTGGATCCTAAAGAGACTCAAAGCCTTTTCGATCTGGTTCAAAGTTTCCAATATACCTCTTTTCAAAGCCGGAATATCTTTAAATGTTTCAAAGTCTTCCGAAAGATGCTCGGTGATCCCGCCTGCATTATCTTCCTCGGGCTTTCTGGAGCGATGATTCCCGGCGGGATGCGCAAGGTGATCCGGGATATGATTGAGATGAAGCTGGTCGATGTGATCGTCTCCACCGGCGCTAATATCTTCCACGACCTCTTTGAAGGTTTTGGATATCGCCATTATGTTGGGTCCGAGGAGGGCGATGATGATCTTCTGCGGAGGCATCGCATCGTACGGGTTTATGATGCCCTGATGGACGACCATGAAATCAACCAAGTGATTCATCTTCTTTCACAGGTACCAGAAGAGTTAGGGGAAAGGGTGGTCTCCTCACGCCGATATCTTGAAGTTTTGGGAAGGCATATCACCGATGAGGGATCCATCCTCAGGGCGGCCTCTCAATTTGGGGCCCCCATTTTTGTTCCCGCTCTGAGTGATAGCTCCATCGGCATTGGCCTGACGTTTCTTCACGCTCGAAAGGAGACTTCCTCAGAGGGCCTCCTCATCGATCAGATTCGGGATAGTTACGAGATCGCCCAATTGAAGAAGATGGCACGAGTGACCGGAGCGATCTATATCGGAGGAGGAGTTCCGAAGAATTATATACAGCAGTTGGGACCGGTGAGTGAACTTCTTTTCAAAGAAGAAAGCGGCCATCGATATGCCTTTCAAATCACTACCGATGATCCCAAGTGGGGAGGCCTCTCAGGTTGCACCTTTGAGGAAGCAAAGTCTTGGGGAAAGATTGAGAAAGTGTCGGCCTATGCCGCTGTCTATATTGACGCCACCGTCGCCCTTCCATTATTGGTCGGTGCTATCCTCCAGGAAGGGAAGGTCTATCGGAAGAGAAAGAGACGACATTTTATCTGGGAGGAAGATCGACTGAAATCCATCCAGTTCATATAGCACCCCTTCCTCTGGGGGTTCGATATTGAACCCTCTATTCTAAGAATTCAAAAAAATTAAAGATCACTTGGCCCCATGAATCCTCGAACCCTTGAACCCTTCTTTTAGGGAGGAAAAGAGTTGAAAAAAAAAGCGGCAATGGTTATATTAGACTAAGAAATTATTGGAGAAAAGGAGTTCGATATCGATGAAAGATTCTGATTCCAAAATTCCGGACCAGAAAGAGCTGGAGAAGGAACTGAATGAGTATTTAGGCAAGAAGTACGGCGACCGGATCCGGTTGGTCGTCCCCATGCTCTTTCCCAAACCGCAGACAGAAGAGGTGTTGAAGGAGGAGAAGGAACTCGGCGAGGGGAAGAGAAGGAAGATCAATTTCGATCTAAAGCCGGAGGAATTGGAGGCTTTTCTGAATGACTACATCATCCGTCAGGAAGAGGCGAAAGAGATTCTGGCCACAAAGATCTGCACCCACTTCAATCGGATCAAGTTCACAGAATTGACCAAGGGCAGAAATCGATACGAAGGGGTGGGGCACATTAAGAATAACATCCTAATGGTTGGTCCTACCGGAGTCGGGAAGACCTACTTGATCAAACTGATTGCCAAAAAGATCGGTGTTCCCTTCGTGAAGGGAGATGCGACGAAATTCAGTGAAACCGGATATGTTGGAGGGGACGTGGAGGATCTCGTCCGAGATCTGGTCTATGAAGCCAATGGGGGTATCGAACTGGCCCAGTATGGAATCATTTATATCGATGAGATCGATAAGATCGCCTCATCGAATAACCTCATCGGACCGGATGTTTCCAGGACGGGTGTCCAGCGGGCTCTGCTCAAACCGATGGAAGAGACGGAGGTGGACCTCAAAGTTCCCCACGACCCCATTTCCCAACTGGAGGCGATCGAGCATTATCGGAAGACCGGAAAAAGGGAGAAGCGGACGATCAATACGAAGCACATTCTCTTCATCATGAGCGGGGCCTTCAACGGTCTGGAGGAAATGATCAAGAAGCGTTTGAATCGGGAAGGGATTGGTTTTGGTGCGGAGATCCGCTCGAAGGACGAACATGCCGAGTATCTGAAGCAGGTGAAGGCGGAAGATCTCATCGCCTATGGATTCGAATCGGAATTTATCGGAAGGCTTCCGGTCACTGCCGTATTTGAGAAACTGGAGATTGAAGACCTCTATGCGATACTGAAGAATCCGAACAACCCTATCATCCTCGGGAAGAAGAAAGATTTTAAATCCTACGGGATCGACATTCAGTTTGAGGAAGAGGCCCTTTATGAGCTGGCGGTGAGGGCCTACGAAGAGAAGACCGGGGCCAGGGGGTTAGTCAGTGCAGTGGAGAAGGTTCTCCTCAAGTTTGAAAAGCGGCTCCCCTCCACCGACATACGGAAATTTGTTGTCACCCGGGCCGTCGTGGAACACCCTGAGCAGGAACTGGAAAGATTGATCGGGGATCCCTCAAATCCCGAGATGCTTGCCAAATTTGAAATGCTCCTTTCCAACGAGAAGATGGCCTTAAAAGAGTCTATCCGGAGCAGGGAGGAGTTTAAGAAACGTTACGGAATCGATTTTCCGGAGAGCCGGATCGATCTTATTGCAACCCGGATGGTCGAGAAGGGGTATGATGTCAACACCGTCTGCGAAGAGGTGGTAGAGGTTCAGCGGCAGATAGAGGAGTTTGGAAGGGATTTTCAACGGAGGCAGGGGATTCGTCTTCGATTTACCGACGAGGCCATCGATCGGATCACAGAGGTTGCCCTGGATGAGGATGGAAAAGGGGGAACGATCTGTTCTCGGCTGTTGAAGGATTACGAGCACGGGATGAAGTTGATACGCGATAAGATCGGTCGAAGAGAGTTCATCATTGGCAAAGAGGCGGTGGATGACCCAGAAGGGTATCTCAACCGGATGATCCGGGAGATTTACAGCAGACAGGCAGACCAAGGGCCTGAGGTTAAAGAATAATGGCGACAAGGGATTATTATAGTGTTTTGGGCGTGAGCAAAAATGCCAGTGACGAGGAGATAAAGCGAGTCTACCGAAAGCTGGCAATGAAATACCACCCGGACAGAAATCCGAACAGAAAAGAGGCTGAGGAACGTTTCAAAGAGATCAACGAAGCCTATGCGGTCCTGAGCGATAAGGAGAAGCGGAAGCAGTACGACACATTTGGTGCGGAAGGGTTCCGTCAGCGGTTCACCCAGGAGGACATCTTCCGGGGGTTTGATTTTGAGGAGATTTTATCAAACCTCTTCGGAGGAAGGGGCAAGCGGGAGTTCAGATCTGGTGGGCGAGGGGGGTTCGATTTTGGAGACTTTTTCGGACAAACGGCTTACCAGGACATGGGCCGGATGCCCCAAAAAGGAGAGGATATCCTCTATGAGTTGAGCGTCTCCCTGGAAGAGTCGGCTTTCGGTGGAGAGAAGAAGATCTCCTATCGGAAGAACGGGAAGATCGAGGAGGTTTCAGTAAAGATCCCGAGAGGCATTCCACCTGGAAAGAAGCTGAGGCTTTCTGGAAAGGGGATGGAAGGTAAAAATGGTGGTCCTCCAGGTGATCTCTACCTCCAAATTTCAATTAAGGAACATCCGGTTTTTATCCGAGAGGGAGATGACCTCATTGTAGACAAAGAGATTAATTTTTCAGAAGCCGTGCTGGGGACGACCGTCGAGGTTCCAACCCTTGAGGGGAAGAAAATCGTTAAGGTCCCACCGGGAACTCAGAGCCACACAAAGATGCGGTTGAAGGGCCTCGGTATTCCTCATTTTCAAGGAGAGGGGAGAGGGGACGAGTACGTGAGGATGATCGTCAGGGTCCCAAAAAAATTGACGGAAAAAAGTAGAAAGGTGATTGAAGAACTTGCCAAAGAAGGCATCTAAATCAAATTTCATAAATGAAATTTGCCTGCCTACCCTGCCTACCGGCAGGCAGGCGCAGGCAGGAACTTTTAGCTCATAGCTCATAACTTATAACTTATAACTTATAACTCATAACTCATAACTCATAACTTATAACTTATGACTTATAACTTATAACTTATAACTCATAACTCTAAACTCCTAACTCATCACTATGAACTTTTTCCTAATCCTGTTAGAGAATAATTTCTTAGAAAAATTGGACATTTAAATGAATAGGGGGAGATCATGGTAGATAAGATCTTTGAAGAAGTTCCATTGGAGCAATTGAGGTGGAGATGTGACCCCAATACTTTGTCCTTTGAGACCACAGAAGCCATCCAGCCCTGTCAGGAGGTCATCGGCCAGGAAAGAGGCTTGGAAGCAATCCGGGTGGGGGTCGATATCAACAGTATCGGGTATAATATCTTTGTGACCGGCCTGGCAGGGACAGGGCGTTTTACCACCATCAAATGCGTTCTGGAAGAGATCGATGTAAAGGAGAAGATGCCTAACGATCTGTGCTACGTCAATAACTTCAAGAATCCGGATATGCCACACATGCTCAGTCTTCCTGCAGGACAGGGAAATGCCTTCAAAAAAGAGATGGAGACATTGATCGAAACCTTGAAGAAGAAAATCCCTCTGATGTTCGAGAATGAAACCTATCTCAATAAAAAGAAAGAGGTAGTCGAAAAATATCGGAATAAACAGGCTGAGATGTTCCGGGAGTTCGAGAAGAAGGTGAATAAAGAGGGTTTTGCCCTGGTTCAGATTCAGATGGGGCCCTATTCCCGGCCTGGCATCCTTCCCTTGGTTGAGGGTAATCCTGTCAACATTGAGCAGTTGGAGACGATGGTCGAAGAGGGGAAGTTTTCCAAAGAGGACTTAGAAAGAACTAAAGAGAAACAGGCCGAACTGATCAACGAATTGGAGAATATCTTTAAGGAGACACGGAAATCGGAGAAGGACGTCAAGGAAGAGCTTACCTCATTGGACTATGAAGTCATCTCTCCAGGGGTCAAAGACTCGATCTCGGATATTAAGGAGAAATTTGATTACGAGAAGGTCTATCGCTATCTGGACGAGGTCCAGGAAGATATTTTAGCCAATCTCAGTCGTTTCAGAGAAAAGGAGGAAGCTCCCGCATCGCCCCTTCCAGGATTGGTTCTCCCCCAGCCGGTTGACTCGTTTACCGAATATCAGGTCAATGTATTAGTGGATAATTCGGAAACCCAAAAAGCACCGATCATCGTAGAGACTACGCCCAACTACCGAAACCTTTTTGGGACAATCGAACGGGTGGTCGAACGCTCTGGGGTCTGGAAAACCGACTTCACCCATATCAAGGCTGGGTCCTTTTTAAGGGCCAATGGAGGGTATCTGATCTTCAATGCCTTGGAGGCCCTCATCGAGCCAGGAGTTTGGCCCGCTTTGAAACGTACATTAAAGAACCAGGTGATGGAGGTTCAGACATACGATCCCTTTTACTTCTTTTTCACATCTGCCCTTAAACCGGAACCCATAGAGTGTAACACGAAAGTCATCATGATCGGGGATTCCTACATGTACCATCTTTTCTACAATTTGGATGATGATTTCAAAAAGATTTTTAAGATCAAAGCAGACTTCGATTCAGTGATGAATAAGGATACAGAAAAGATTCAGCAGTATGCGTCCTTTGTCCGAAAGATCTGTGACGAGGAGAAGTTGAAGCCCTTCGATAGAACGGGGATTTCGGCTGTGGTGGAGTATGGAGTGAGAATTGCGGGAAGGCAGAAGAAACTTTCGACACGTTTTCACCTCATCGCCGATCTCCTGAGGGAGGCCAACTACTGGGCCATGAAGGATGGAAGTGATGTGGTGAAAGATAAACATGTGGATAAGGCGATTGAGAGAAAGGTTTATCGGTTGAACCTTATTGAGGAGAAGATTCAGGAGATGATCGACGATGGTACTATTCTGATCGATTCCGACGGGATGGTCGTGGGGCAGGTCAATGGCCTCTCCATTTATAATTTGGGAGATTATATGTTTGGAAAACCTTCACGGATCACAGTCAAGACCTCGATGGGAAAGGCCGGGATCATCAATATTGAAAGGGAAGCGGAGATGAGCGGCCCGACACACAACAAGGGGGTCTATATCCTCGCCGGATATCTCAGGGGGAAATATGCCCAGGACAAACCCATCACCATGAGCGCCAGCATCTGTTTCGAACAATCCTACAGTGGTGTGGATGGGGATAGTGCCTCCTCTACAGAAATTTATGCCCTGCTTTCGAGCCTTTCAGAACTTCCCCTTCGGCAGGACATCGCTGTGACCGGTTCGGTCAATCAGAAGGGAGAGATCCAGCCCATTGGCGGTGTTAATGAGAAGATCGAAGGGTTCTTCGATGTCTGCAAGGCAAAAGGATTGACAGGGAGACAGGGCGTGATGATTCCCTATCTCAATACCGATGACTTGATGTTGAGAAAGGACGTGGTGCAGGCTGTGAAGGAAGGAAAGTTCCATATCTATTCGGTTAAGACCATTGATCAGGGGATTGAGATTCTGACGGGTGTGGAGGCTGGCGAAAGAATGGAAGATGGGAAATTTAAAGAAGGGACTGTCAATGACCTGGTGGATAAGAAACTTCGAGAGCTTGGGATGAAGATCAAGGAGTTTGAAGGAGGCGGAGAGGAGGGGGCAAAAGAGGAGAAAAAGAAGAAGAAAGGGAAGTCCTCTTGTGATGGATAGGATTGTTCTCGACCGCAAGGTTGATAAAGGAGAAGAAGTACTCATTAAAGGGCCTCCTCTGGAGGCCCTTCGTCTTCAAAGAGCCCGAGTCGGTGGTCTCGTCACCTTGACCGACTGTGAAGGGAACGACTTTAGAGGAAGGGTCATTCGCCTCTCAAAAGAGGAAGCCTCGGTTCTCATTTATGATGCTTTTCCCTCTTCCACAGAGTCGTTCCTGGAGGTGATCCTCCTGCAGGCTCTTCCTGAGAAAGAACGAATGGAGCTGATTATACAAAAGGCGACAGAACTTGGTGTCTCGACCATCATTCCTTTTAAATCCGGGAAATCGATCTCTCTGGAGGAAAGGGAGGCGAAACAGAAGAAGGCCCACCGATGGCAGGAGATCGCTGTCAAAGCAGTCCAGCAGTCGAGAAGGGCAAGGGTGCCACGGGTGGAGCATTATCGATCGTTTCATGAAGCTTTGGAGATTTGCAGGGGAGATGGCCTAAAGATCCTCCTCTGGGAAAAGAGGGGCGAGCCTCTAAGAGAAATTCTGAGAAAAAATCATCCTCAAAAGGTTTATGCGATGATAGGACCGGAAGGAGGTTTTACCGAGGAGGAGGTGGCATTGGCAAAGGAGAAGGGGTTTATTCCTGTGAAATTGGGGCAGCGGATCTTAAGGACCGAAACCGCAGCGATCGCCTTGGTAGGAATTCTCCAATATGAATTGGGCGACCTGAGTTAAAAGTCCAGTCTTTCTGGTCTGTTTGGTTTCTTTAGTTTGTTTGGTTAACCAAATAGACGAGAGAAAAAAAAGAAACCTTAAAAACATTGTTTATGGAGGGTGCTAGAATGTACTACGATTGGGAAGATTTTTTGGATTTTCGTTTTGGTCCCTTCAGAATGGGGGCGTCTCTAAGACCCTTTAAAGCCAGTTATACGCGAACGAAAGAATCTCATATTTTGAAGCTTCGTCTCGATCCTGAACTGAAAAAGACCGATGTTAAAGTCAGGCTTCAGAAAGACGGCGTTCTTGAGATTGAGTGGCCCAGAAAGACAGAGGGCGAAGAGATTCCAGTAGAGTAACTTGGACGAAAACAAAAATAGAATCCGAGAAAGAATCTGGGCGATCTTGGAAAAAGAAGGGGTTGCCCTTTTCCCTGGCGCCCGCGGTCGAATCCCTAATTTTAAAGGCGCCGACAAAGCGGCTCGTCTTCTTTCCACATTGCCAGATTGGCAAAAAGCAAAAAATATCAAAGCCAATCCCGATTCTCCGCAGAGCCCCGTTCGTCATTTGGCCTTAAGCTCCGGGAAGATCCTCTATATGGCTGTTCCCAGGTTGAGGGAAGAGAAATGTTTTATTAAACTCGATCCTTCAAAGATTCCTCCAAAAAATATTCATGAAGCCTCTACAATTAAGGGTGCTTTCCGATACGGCATTCCCGTTCATCCAAAAGAAATTCCTCAAATTGACCTCATTATTGCTGGATCGGTGGCAGTCAATAGAAAGGGAAGCAGAATTGGCAAAGGCGGAGGATATTCCGATTTGGAATATGCAATTGGCCGAGAATTTGGGTTTGTAAAAGAAGATGTGGTTATTTTAACAACAGTCCATTCTTTCCAGATTGTAGATGAAGATTTGCCCGAGACCGATCACGATTTCCGAATCGATTTTATTATTACCCCAGATGAAATTATTCCAACCCACCGCCAAGGCGGTAGGCCAAAAGGGATTATTAGGGAACACTTGACTGAGCAAAAAATCTCCGAAATCCCGATCTTAAAAGAGATTTTTTGTTGAGTCCAAAGATTAAGTAAAAAATACCCCCAATTATCCTCCTCTCCCCTGGCGGGAGAGGGCCGGGGTGAGGGGGGCTACTTGGATACGGTTTTCCTGTTTAGCAGTCCTCAGTGATTTCACCTACTAATGTTCACTTTTAAGTCGGACTGGGAAGTGAGGATTGAGGATTATTGATTGAAATATTGAATAGATAACTCGGCGGACTCGCGAGCTCCCATAGGAATCGATCGGGGAATCAGGGCCAGCGTAGAAAGAATCAAAGGATGAAATCTGAGAATCTGAGTAATCTATTTGAAACCTCACAGGAGGCGCCTTCACCTTGGGCGGGGGTCTGACCCTTAAGTCCCAAAGGCCAAGATGCTTGAGGATCTTCTCGATCACCTCTTCATCCTCGATAAAAGCGAGGATTCGCATCTGACCCTGGCACTTGGGCAGGTTAGGGGGTCAACCTCATATATTTTTTGAATCAGCCTGGCCCAGGTGCGGTTGGGTTTTAAATCTTCAGGCTCCAGGATAGAGGGAATCAGGTCATCGAAAGTTCTCCTTGCGCAAGAAGACTACATACTCGTTTTTCCGGTCGAGTTGTTGAAGCTTGGTTAGAAGGTGGAAACTGCAGCGGCTGATTCCGGTTGCCCCGGGTCTGAAATGCCGCGCAAAGTGTCAGGGACGTTTAGAAAGAAAGAGAACCTTTTCCAAAAATTCCTTTGTAGATTCTTCCCAGTTCGGCCAGCGGAATTCCCCGGGCGCGCGCTTTGCTGGAAAATGTCCTGTCTTTTCGAAATCAGAAATAAGTTGGGCAAGAACGTATGGTGAATCAAGAGGGAAGTAAGCGCAGAAATCTCCCCCTACCTCTCGAAAAACAGGGATATCGCTCGCAAAAACAGGAAGCTTATAATGCAGGGTCTCAATAATAGGCAAGCCAAAACCCTCGATTATGGATGGCAAAAGAAGAGCCTTGGCATTTTTGTAAGCAAAAACCAGCTCCGCATCCGAAAGATCGTTAAACATAAAGAGCCGTTTCCCAAATTCCCGGTGGTTCTTAATTCTTTCAATCAACGGTTCAATCATCCACCCCACCTTTCCAATCAAAACCAGCCGCCCCTCAAGCCCCCTCTTCCAAAGAAGCTCAAAGGCATCGAGAAGATATTGGTGATTCTTGCGCGGCTCAACGGTCCCCACCGCGATGTAGGGTTTGAATCCACGCTTCTCGAAAACTTCCCTTACCTTCTCCCGCACTACCTGGCTCTCCCCCTCATGCTTGATAAAGTCTGCCCCTAAACGGAATGAGTCGGTCTTAGGCGGATTCTTAATCCGACTCCTCTTCAGGTAGAACTCCAGGTGGGCGCGGGTAGCTTCTGAGATTGACAGGGAAAAATCAGTTTGGGTGATCGCCTTCGTAAGCCAACTGTGGAATGCGAACACCAGGGCCGCATCACAAAATTGGGGGCTAATAACTGGAATAAGATCGTAAACCACAAACCCCACCTTCACGCCACTTTTTCGAAGTTTACGAATTGTTTCCCAAAACGGGATCTCCCAAGAAGAGTCCAGAAGAACCAGAATGTTTTCTTCTTTGAATTTAACGGGAGGAGGAAGACCAAGGCCCGAAGGTCGGAAGCGCTTTACAAGTTGTTTAGCATACGTATAAAAAATTTGAATAAGGAGCCAAAGCGCCCGCGGCAGGATAAATTCCAAAACTTTTCTTATCTGTCTTCGGACCCTAACTAAAAGCCCCACTCCTTCCTTACTGGTAATTGGCCACCCAATGGGATGAAAATGACCAGAGCTCCAAACGACGGGCTGACAAACGATGTCAAGCTTTTCTCCTAACCGCCGGGAAAGATCTAAGATATTCCTCACCACTCTCTGAATCCCGGTTTTGTGATCGGTGCTCCAAATATAGGTGGCGTCAAGAAAAACTCGAACCCTTTTTGGTTTTGCCCTCTTCCCTAGGTTGGCCATGATCTTTGGTGGGATCCCCTCTCAAAGAACCCTGCGATTGCTCCAAGCATCTCGTCGATGCTCTCCTCCCAACTTACCCATTTGAATTTCTCCGCTGGTTTTTGGGCAGAGGTTATCCCGTTTTTTTCAAATTTAGAGATAGGTTCGACTAACTCGTCTGCATTACTGGGATCAAAATAAACTAAGAAGCCCCCTCCCACCTCACGGTGAGGAGGAATATCACTAGCAAAAACGGGGAGTTTGTAGGATAACGCCTCAACTACCGGCAGATCGAAACCTTCGTAGAACGAAGGGGTAATCAAGGCCTTGGCGTTCTGATAGCAGTAGGAAAGTTCCCAATCAACAAGATCGGGAAAAAGAAAAAGAAGTTTTTTCCACTGGGGGTGCATTTTAATTCTCTGAAAAAATTCTTCAGACATAATCGGGGTAACCTCTCCAACCAAGCAAAGCTTAGCTTTGCTTCCTCTCCCCCAAAGAATCTCAAAAGCATCCAGCACTGTCTCTTGATTTTTCCGCGGCTCCAAGGACCCCACCACCAAATAGGTTGCACCGCCCAAGAAGGCACCCTTAAGATCCTCTCGTATCTTCTGTTTCTGAGGGGAACTCTCGAAACTAAAATCAAAACCCAAAGGAATCGTAAAGGCGTTGACCTGATAACCCTGCTCCCGGGCAAATGCCTCCAGTTCTCTTTTCGTTGCGTTGGAGATAGTGAGGGAGAGATCCGCCAGAGGAAACACCACGGCAGCCCAATCGCGAAACGCAGCTACGATTCCTAACTCCAAATAGTAGGGAGAATAAATGGGGATGAGGTCGTAAACCAAAACGGCGATCCTTACGCCTTGCTTCTTGAGGCGCCGAAGATACTCGGTGTAAGCTTTAGGTAACCACCAATTGGCGTCGGGGATAAAAAGGATATCTCCCTTCGAAAACTCAATAACCTTGTAATTCGTAGTTATGTATTTAACAGAATGAAACAACGCCCGCAGTGCCCGATAAAGAAAGTATGGAAAGAGGTAATAAACGGTGCGCCCCAAGAACTTATATGAGAGGAGACCAGTCCTTTTCATGAGACCCTCCCGCTGGCCGTTTTCCACAAATCGAACGTGGGATCCCTCCTCCTCCAGCCAAACCACGGGAACACACTCTACCCCTGCCCTACGCCCACCCTCCGGTGCGTAGTGAAGGATTTCCTCTACCACGCGATCCACTCCCCTTTTACTTAAAGCAAGGTACCGATGGGAGTAATCAACAAAAATGCGTGCCATTGTTCAACGTTTAACCAAATTAAAAGTGATAAGAACTTGCTTCGGGATGGGTTGAATATACAAAAAAGGGGGTAGCGGGTCAAGAAAAAGGAGCACCGATGATTACCAATTCAAATCGTGTATACTTTGCCAAAGTGCTGGGTTGTGTAGTACAGGAGGGAGTCTACACCCTTCTTCATGAGTTGTAAATACTAAAAATGAGGTTGTGAAAATTATCTTTTTTGGGGGTTGAGAGAGAGCATTAGTGTAGGTTGAGGCAAAGGTCATTGATTTGTATTTGAAAGGTTGCATGGTGGAACAAAATGTAAAAACAACATTACAGGAAGAACTCGACAACGTAATCAGTGTCATAATTCTTTGTCCTATGAGGCAATGAAGATAGCCTTGGGTTTCTGCGAGTTTATACAGAGGAAAAGCCCATGCATTGATCAATACTATCGTCCCAGAAATGGACAATTAGCCTTTTGTTTAATATAATTTTTTAGCTCCTTTGTAAAACGCAATGAAGGTCCTCCTCATTCAACCGCCCATCAGAGATTTCTACCAAACATCGATCAGGACGCAGCCGATTGGGTTGGCCTACCTTGCCGCCTCCGTCAAATCGCAGGGCTATGACGTGGAGATCCTCGATTGCCAGACGGAAAAGAAGAGGTCAATTCCTATTCCTTCTGAGCTTTCTTACCTTAAAGATTCCTATCCCTTCAACGATCGAAGCCCTTTCAAGCTTTATAGCGGTTATTACCATTTTGGAATGGGTTGGGAGGAGATCAGACGAAGAATCGTAGATTCGAAGGCAGATGTCTTTGGAATCTCTTCTTCCTTCACACCCTATCACGGAGAGGCGTTGGAGATTGCAAGGATTATTAAGGAATGGAACGGGAAGAAGATTGTCGTGATGGGAGGAGCCCATATCAGTTGTAACCCAGAGGACGCTCTCAAAAACCCTTTTGTCGATTATGTCGTTCTTGGCGAAGGAGAGATTCGTTTTCCACTTCTTCTGAAACAGATGGAAAAGGGAGAAAACCCGCCTGATATCGACGGTATTGGATATCGAGTAAATGGAGAAGTACGCATTCATCCAATGCATAGTTTTACTCAAGATTTGGATTCTATTCCACGTCCGGCAAGGGAAATGCTCGATTTGGATCGATATCGGATCGGGAAGAGGCGATCCACCATGATCATTACCAGCAGGGGCTGTCCCCATGGATGTGCCTACTGTTCAGCGCATCTTATCATGGGGACCTCTTTTCGGACGCGGTCTCCAGGAGCCATCCTTGAGGAGATAAAAGATTGCAGGAATCGATATGGGATCCAGATCTTTGACATCGAAGATGACAATTTCACCTTCAATAAAGATCGGGCAAAGAGATTGATGAGCCTCATCATCCAGACCTTTGGAGAAGAAAATATCGAACTGACCGCAATGAACGGAATTTCGTTTGCTTCCCTGGATGAGGAACTTTTGAGAATGATGAAGAGAGCTGGGTTCAGAACCATCAATCTCTCTTTTGTTAGCTCAGATCCGTCCGTTAAAATAAGTCTTGGCAGACCTGCGGCCACATACGACTTTAATGACATCTTGGAGATGACTAGACAGATAGGTCTGAACGTCATCGCCTATGCCGTTCTGGGTATGCCAGGGCAAAGCATAGAAGAGATGGTAGATACGCTAATTTACCTGATGGGGAAAACGGTTCTCATCGGTCCAAGTGTTTACTATCCCACTCCTGGGACTCCTCTTTTCGAAAGATGTAAGAAAGAGGGGATCCTTCCATCTCTTCCCTCCCAATGGCGTTCCAGTGCTTTCCCCATCGAAACGAATGAGTTTAATCGTCTCGACTTGCTGACCCTTTTCCGCTTGGTGAGGGGCATCAATTTCATAAAGGGGAAAATGGACGGAAAAGAATTGAATGAAGGGATGACGTGGAAAGAGCTTGATCAGATGCTGAAGGATAAGGTTAAGGTTGAGGATAATGAGAAGGTTAAGGAAGAATTTCATTCCCCATGCTCTATGCCCTATGCTCTACGCGATAAGGATAATGTGATTACATGGGCTGAACTCCTTTTAATTCTTTTTAGGGAGAGGTCTTTTTTCAGTCTGAGGAAGGATTCCGGGAGGAATATATCGATTTTTAAAGAGAAAAGTTCCAAAAAGGTTTTGGACTATTTCTTTGAAAGAGCTTGGGAGAGTCCTATTTTGAAGAGTCGAAATGGTTAAAGAGACCTAACTCTCGCTAAAACGATTGGTTTTTTCGTGAGAAAGTGGTATGGATAAGAGGGAGAGAGAAGAGGGGCCAAAATGACCACGATCTATCTGATACGTCACGGGCAAACGGCTTGGAATAAGGAAGAGATCTTTCGTGGAAGAACGGACATCTCCCTCAATGAAGTCGGTATTCGAGAGGCTGAATTGGTCGGAGAATCTTTAAAAGGGATGGATATTCACGTCATCTACTCAAGTCCTCTCTCGCGGGCCAGGGAGACAGCGCGTAGAATTGCACAGTTCTTCAACCTGAAAGTGCAGCCTTTGGAAGGGATCATCGATATGAGTTTTGGAAAGTGGGAAGGACGGCCACTTAGAGAGGTTCAAATCCATGATAGGGAACTGTATCGACAATGGAGAGAACAGCCACACTTGGTCAAACTCCCGGGGGGAGAAAGCTTGGACGAAGTTCGAGTCAGGGCAATGGCTGCCCTGGAAGAGGTGGTCCAATATCACCATGGAAAGAATCTTGTCCTCGTTTCCCATCGGGTCGTTAATAAGGTAATCCTTTGCGGCATCCTGGGTGTCGATAACTCTCATTTTTGGCAGATCAGCCAAGACGCGGCTGCCATCAACAGGATTCAATATCAAGAGGGAAGGTATGTCCTCTCGCTTTTGAATGAAACCTGCCACCTTAAATCCCTAAAAGGGGAGAGGTTGAAACTTGACTTCTAAGTATAGGGCAATTCAATGATCGAAATTCGGATTCATGGAAGGGGAGGCCAAGGTGCGGTCGTGGCTTCAGCCGTTTTGGCATCTGCCCTCTTCTACGATGGAAGATATGTTCAAGCCTTTCCAGCCTTTGGCGTGGAAAGGAGGGGTGCACCGGTTACGGCCTTTACCCGATGGGACTACAAACCAATTCGGATTCGAACTAACGTCTATCAACCCGACCATGTGATCGTCCTTGATTGGACACTCATTCTCGAAGGAGTAGATATTGCGACTGGCCTAAAAGAGAATGGCTGGATCCTGATTAATAGTTCAAAAGACCTGGAGATCAGGGATTTCTCCAAATATAAGGTGGCCATCGTCGATGCAAGTGCGATTGCTGTAAGGCACAAGTTAGGGACGGCCACAGCCCCGGTGGTCAATACGGCCATTGTCGGAGCCTTTTCGAAAATGACGGGAACGGTGACCATCGGCTCCGTCATTCGTGCCATTCGGGAGAACGTCCCAGATAAGCAAGAAGAGAACGTGACAGCAGCCCGGGAGGCCTATTCGAAGGTGCATCGAGCCATTTAACCCCCCGCCCTTCCCTCCCCCCTGTCTGCCGACAGGCAGGCGCAGGTGGGGAGGGATAGAGGGAGGGGTCTATTGATGAGAATCCATGAAGCAGAAGATTGTCTTTAGGCGTCTCCAAGATATTCCTCCTATCGCCATCTCCACGGCGACGATGGTATGGAATAAGACTGGAACCTGGAGATATCTTAAGCCCAAGTATGTCACCAAAACCCCTCCCTGCAATGAAGCCTGCCCTGCTGGAAACGACATTGAAGGATTTATGGTCCTGACCAGAGAAGGAAGGCTTCGGGAGGCATATGAAAAGATTAGAGAAGAAAACCCATTTCCAGGCGTTTGCGGTCGGGTCTGTTTTCATCCATGCGAGTCTTCCTGCAATCGGAAAGAATTTGATGAGGCTCTTTCCATTCAAGCTATAGAGCGCTATATCGCTGACTCGCAGTTCAACGCGAAGAGCGAGAGACGCCACATCAAGCCGAAGCGAAAGGAGAAGGTGGCTATCATTGGATCCGGGCCATCAGGCCTCACCTGTGGCTATCATCTGGCAAGGATGGGCTATGGAGCGACGGTCTTTGAATCTCATTCTTCTCCGGGAGGGATCTTAAGGATTGGAATCCCTGAATATCGACTTCCCAGAGACATCCTCGACCTGGAGATATCAGACATTAAATCGTGGGGAGTAGAGATTAAAACGAATACCCAGGTTGGCAAAGATGTCCCCTTTGAAGATATTAATGTATTCAATGCCATCTTTATGGCGACCGGAGCCCAACAGACTAGAAGATTGAATATTGAAGGTGAGCATTTGGAAGGTGTCCTTTCGGGCCTCGAATTTTTGAGACGCATCCATATGGGTGAAAAGATTTCTCTCGGAGAGAGAATGGTTGTCATCGGCGGAGGAAACGTGGCCGTGGATGCTTCACGCTCCGCATGGCGATTAGGGGCCAGACAGGTTCAGATGGTCTGTTTGGAGTCAAGGGAGGAGATGCCCGCGTTTCCCGATGAGATCTCCGAAACCGAAGCCGAGGGAATTGAGATTCTTCCTTCTGCAATGCCGCTCAGGATCACAGGGGATGAAGGGAAGGTTAAAAAGGTCGATTTTGTTAGAGCCAAATTGGGTGAGCCCAAACCCGATGGTTCACTCAATCCCATCCCCATCCCAGGCACGGAATTCTCTTCGGAGGCAGATCTCGTGATCACAGCCATCGGAGAGATTCCAGATCTCTCCTATGTTCCTCAGGAGGTTTCTATCAAAAAAGGACTAATCCAGGTGGATGAGATGGGCCTTGCTCATATCAAAGGTTATTTTGCAGGAGGTGATACCATAAACCCATATCATACAGTGGCCGGAGCCATTGGTTCGGGCAAGAGATCAGCTCTGGCAATCCATGAATATTTACAAGGCGGATGGTCGAGAGAGAAGTTCCGGATGATTCAGGTGGGAGAAAAGGGGGCGATCTCCTTGAAAAAATACTTTCACCCGTCAGAGGGGGAGGCCAATTCACCCGCTGTCTCTTTTAAGGATATCAACGCAGACTACTTTGAACATAGATCTCGAATCTCAATCCCTCCACTTTCCATCGAAGAGAGAAGAGGTGGATTTAAAGAGGTTCGTTTGGGCTTGGAAAAGGAGATGGTTCTGGAGGAGGCAGGTCGGTGCTTTAATTGTGGAGTATGCAATGGATGTGATAACTGTTGGGTCTACTGTCCAGATTTTGCGGTGAAGAGGGAGAAGGATCACTACGAGATCGATTATGACTATTGCAAAGGATGCGGCATCTGTTTTGAGGAGTGCCCAAGAAGTGCCATCCTTCTTGAAGAGGAGGGGAGATGAAGACCGTCATCGAAGGAAGCCATGCGGTCTCCTACGGAGTAATGCTCTCTCGGGTTCAGGTGATCTCCGCTTATCCCATCACCCCTCAAACTCATATTGTGGAGAAGCTGTCTGAACTTTGTGCCAGTGGAGAATTCCAAGCGAAGTTTCTTAAGGTCGAATCGGAGCATTCAGCAATGGCCAGCTGCATTGGTGCCTCTGCGGTTGGAGCGAGGGCTTTCACGGCCACCTCTTCTCAGGGTATTGCCTTGATGCACGAACTCCTCCATTGGGCCTCTGGGGCAAGGCTTCCCATTGTGATGGTCAATGTCAACCGAGCCTTGGCTCCCCCTTGGAACATTTGGTCCGATCAGACCGATAGCCTGAGCCAACGAGACACAGGATGGCTCCAGTTCTATTGCGAATCAAGTCAGGAGGCGTTGGATACGGTCATCCAGGCCTTCAAGATATCTGAAAAAGTTTTGCTCCCTTGTATGGTGATGCTCGATGCCTTTTACCTTTCTCATACATTTGAACCGGTAGATATTCCCGACCAGGAGAGAGTGGATCAGTTTCTTCCGCGATACGAACTGAAGTTGAAACTTGACCCGAAAGACCCGAAATGCTTTGGCGGCCTCGCATCTCCTGATGTCTTCCCGGAGATGAGATACCAAATGCAGCAATCGATGGAGAAAGCCAAGTCCGTAATCCCTGAAGTTGATGGCGAATATGAGAGAATTTTTGGAAGGGGTTATGGATTGATCGAGGCCTATCGTTGCGATGATGCGGAGATGGTCCTCATCACATCGGGGACAGTCTCGAGCACTGGCAGAGAAGTGGTCGATCAGTATCGGGATGGAGGCAAAGCGATTGGCCTCCTTAAGATCAGAAGCTTTCGGCCCTTCCCTTCAGAGGAGGTTAGGAGGAATTTAAAAGGCATTCCGAAGGTGGCCGTGATCGACCGGAACCTCTCCTGTGGCATGGGAGGAATTTTTGCAGAGGAATTGAAATCAGTCCTTTGCAACGAGGAGGATCGGCCCACGGTCTTTAGTTATGTTGTGGGATTGGGAGGAAGGGATATCACGCAAGAGAAGATCTCAGATGTGATCGAGTATACGCTTGAACAGGATCGACCCAGGGAGGACATTCTCTGGCCGGATCTCAAGAGATAAAGGAATCCGAATGTCAAATGTCAAAGTTCAAATGCCAAATCAAATCCAAAACTATCCTTCGACAGGCTCAGGATAATCTCCTGATTAAGATGGCAGATGAAATTATGGTGAGCCTTCGGCGTGAGCTCAGTCGAACGCTTGTCGAACCATGGAATTTGAAATTTGGCATTCCTTTGACATTTGAAATTAAAAAAACTGTTTCCCGTGGTTTGAATTGATAGGAGATGATCAAGATGCAAAGACAGTTTCCGGAAGATGAATATGTGACCTCCGGCCACTTAGCTTGCTCAGGTTGTGGAGCTGCCATTGCGATTAGATACGCCCTAAAGGCATTGGGAGAGGATACGATCGTCATCGTACCCGCCTCCTGTTTTTCAGTGATCGCAGGAGTCTTTCCCTACCATTCGTTGAAAGTTCCTGTTTACAACGTTGCCTTTGAAACAGCAGCCTCCACGGCTACCGGGATGAAGGCGGGGCTTGAGATGACGGGCGATTTAACCACGACCGTTCTGGCTTGGGCTGGAGATGGAGGCACCTTCGATATTGGACTTCAGGCTTTATCCGGTTCGGCCGAGCGGAATGACGACTTCATCTACGTTTGCTATGATAACGAAGCATATATGAATACCGGAATCCAGAGGAGTTCAGCCACCCCGTTTCTGACATGGACCACAACCACACCGGCCCATCAGACCAAGGAAGAGGCGAAGAAGAATATCATGGAGATCATGGCAGCCCATCGGATTCCCTACGCAGCCACCGCATCGGTGGCCTACCCGGAGGATTTCTTCCATAAGATGAAGAAGGCCAAAGGGATAAGAGGGTTCAAGTTTATCCACATCCTCTCCACTTGTCCCACAGGTTGGAGACTTCCCACTCAGCTTTCCATCAAGGCTGCCCGTCTCGCTGTGCTCACCCGAGTCTTTCCGCTCTACGAGATCGAAAATGGAGATCGATATACCGTCAACCTCAAGCCGGAACTGCATCCTGTCAGAGAGTATCTCAAACTCCAGGGTCGCTTCAGCCATCTGACCGATTCCGAAATTGGAGTGATCCAAGAGAATGTGGAGAGAGCCTGGGAGAGGTTGATGAGAAAAGAAATGTCAAATGTCAAAGTTCAAAGTTCAAAAATTTGACATTTGGATTTTGCCATTTGGCATTACTTCGCTGGCTTCAAGAACTCTTCAATCTTGATTCTGATCTCGTCCCTTATTTTTCGAAAAAAGATCAGCCTCTTTTCAGTCGTTCCAGTCCCAGCGGCAGGGTCCTCAAAGGACCAATGAAGCCGTTTGCCCTGACCTGGGAAGGCAGGGCATGCCATGGCCGCATGGTCACAGAGGGTGATGATATAATCGAAGTCTTCGTTGAGAAATTCGTCCACCGATTTAGAAGTTTGGTGAGAGATGTCGATCCCGATCTTCTTCATCGCCTGAATGGCCAATGGATGGACGAAGGATGGAAAGATGCCTGCGCTCTTCACTTCCCACATTCCAGCTCCCATGGACCTCATCAGCCCCTCCGCCATTTGACTTCGTGCAGAATTTCCAGTGCAAAGGAAGAGAACTTTTTTCACTCTATTTACCCCGCATCCCATAAAGCCCCCTTCTTCAGAAGGGGGATGGAGAGCTGCATCAATAGTATCCTTTTCGAGAAAGCCCCGTGTTTTAACACGGGGTGCGGGGTTTACTCTTCTTCGAGGGAGACTCGGGAGGGTAAGTGGCTTCAATCGTGCTCTTCATTCCTCCTCGGACATTGAACTCCCCAATGACAACCGCCCGGATCGGTTTGGTAGCCTTGACGAAATCCCTGAGGATCCGGTTGACTGCATTTTCGTAAAAGATCCCCAAATTTCGGTAGCCGAGGATATACATCTTTAGAGATTTTAATTCCGCGCACCATTGATTGGGAACATATCGAATGGTAATCGTCCCGAAATCGGGCAGCCCCGTCCGAGGGCAGACAGAAGTAAATTCCGGGATGGAGATCGTGATCTCATAGTTTTTAAACTGATTTTCGAAGGATTCGATCTTAGGAAGAGGGGTATCGATCCCCGATCGGGCATGCGCTTTTGTGTATTCAACCATAGGTTGCCCTCTTTTAAAACCATCATAATTCAAAAGAATGAGATAATCAACAATGGAGTTGAACTGGCTTGAAAAGATCCTATCTAATCATTAAACTTAGACAAGAAAGGAGATAAATTATGGCTGAACCCATTCGACTCACCCCAGAAGAAGTTTATCAGAAGTTGAAGTCAGGCAAAGTGATTCTTGTTTGCACCTATGAGGATGAAACGAAGTTTAAAAAGATGCAATTGCAAGGAGCCATCTCCCTCAAGAATTCAAATCCAAACTTCCTTCTTTAACCAAAGATCAAGAGATCGTCTTCTACTGAGGCTGATCCAAAGAAGCGAGCGCTGCCAGTCAGGCAGCGAAGTATATAGCAATGGGATACAAGAACGTTAAGTGCCTCGGAGGCGGCGTAGAGGCATGGAAAAAGGCAGGATACTTCGTCAGCGATCAGTAAAGCCATTCATAACCTCGAATCGAGATTGGACAAGTGAATATTTTCAACGCTGTTCCCCTCCGACGTTCCTGGAGATTCTAAAATTCCTGGACTGACTCCTATTACATCCTTAGGGTGCCCCGGCCTGCCTTCTTGAGGATTTGACGTTTCTTCATATTAAGTATATACTTTTAGTGTATATATTGGAGGTGAGACATGAAGACAGCACGTTTGTTTCGAAATGGCCAGAGTCAGGCGGTGCGTCTGCCCAAAGAGTATAGGTTTAGTGGAGACAGGGTACTGATCAAGAAAGCAGGAAACGCCGTGGTTCTCCTTCCTGAAAAGGGTTCCTGGATGCCCCTTTTCGAAAGCCTCTCAAAATTCTCTGAAGATTTCATGGAGAGCCGCGAACAGCCTGGCCGACAGCCGAGAAGAGGGCTTTTCGAATGAAACTTCTTCTTGACACAAATACCTGCATCTATTTGATCAAGAAGAGTCCTCCATCAATGCTCAGGCGTTTTGCCACCTATGCCGCTGGTACTATAGGCATCTCTTCGATCACTGTGGCCGAATTGGAATTCGGGGTCCAAAAAAGCCGTTACCCTTCACAGAACCAGGAGGCGCTTGAGCAGTTTCTCCTGCCTCTTGTGATCCTCGATTTCGACCACGAAGCTGCCCGGGCATACGGAAAAATCCGTGCGTTGCTCGAAAATCGAGGGAGAGTGATCGGAGCCCTTGGCATGCTCATTGCCGCACACGCATTAAGCCTGAACCTACCGCTGGCCACCAACAACGTCAGAGAATTCTCAAGGGTTCCCGGGCTAAAAGTGCTCAACTGGTTGGCCACCCGATGATCCCCTTTATCGAGGTAGAGGTGACTTCCGTAACCTCTCCGTTGTTCTCGCTCTCATACCAGTGATAGACCTAATGGCGACGGCGATGGAACCAATTACCCGTCTCTCTTAGGTTCTTCACAAAGAGGAGACAGAGGTAGGAATAGATTGACCAGATAAGAACAATGAAGTAGAATTAGGTCAAGAAGTATGTTTGAGGAAATCCGGAATAAGATACTGCGGCGGCAATATGAATTCTCCAAGCATGCCGTCGACCAAAGCATCATTCGGAACATCAGCGTTGAAGAAGTGGAGGAGGCAATATCGGGCAAGTGCGAAATCATCGAAGACTATCCTGACGACAAGTATGGCCCGAGCTGCTTGATTCTGGGATTTACGAAGACTCGACGTCCATTACATTTTCAGTGCAGTTATCCCAGTCGTCCGCTAATCAAGATCATCACGGTTTATGAACCAGACCCAGAGCTGTGGGTAGACTTTAGGGTCAGGAAGCAAAGCCAATGAGGTGAGCAAATATGAAGGAAACATTGATTGAAACGGAGGTCACGTACACCTTGGAACTCGGCGGGAAATTCTATATTATTGAACATGTGCCAGCGCGAGTGTGTAGGGAGACTGGGGAACAATTCTTTTCTCCTGAGACCGTGGAGCACATCCAGGCTTTGATCAAAGAAGGGAAGAAACCCATCAGAGTGATCGAGACCCCCGTTTTCGAATACTTATGAAAGATGCCCAACAAGCATACGGACTGAAACAATGAAAGAGTCGGTCAAATGCTTGATATAAGAAGAGCTGGGGTATCTTGGGTTTTGTGCGTCAGCGATCAGCAAAGCCATTCGTAACATCGAATAGAGATTGGAAAAGTGAATATTTTCAAAAATGTTCCCTTTAACAAAACCTAAACTTGTCCTGTTAGGCGCTGCCATACACCTTAGGGCCATGCAAGGCGAACGAAATAGCACTTGACATTAGTAACGTAACACGCTATTATTTGTTTGCCGTGATTAAGTCCTTCCGTGACAAAGAAACTGAACAGCTTTTTTCGCGCCACTTCTCACGGCGATTTTCCCCAAACCTGCACAAAGTCGCTTGGAGAAAGCTTGCGATACTGGACGCAGCAGAACAACTGGACGACCTTCGTGTTCCTCCTGGGAATCGTCTTGAAAAACTCTCTGGAGATCGCGAGGGTCAATACAGCATTTGTATCAATGACCAATGGCGGATATGTTTTCGGTGGAGTGAAGGAAACGCATATGATGTTGAGGTAACAGATTATCATTAGGAGAGCATTATGGCTAAGAAAATTCCCCCTATCCATCCAGGTGAGATTCTACTGGATGAGTTCCTGAAGCCGATGGGCATCAGCCAGTATAAGTTAGCGAAGGATATCAACGTACATCCACGTCGTATCAATGAGATTGTGCATGGGAAGCGTTCGATTAGTGCCGATACTGCGCTCAGGTTATCACGGTATTTCGGTCTGTCGGAGCGATTCTGGCTGAACCTTCAAGCTCGTTACGACCTCGAAGTGGAAAAAGATAGGCTCGAAGGACGACTTGACAACGAAGTGAAAGTTCTTGCAATCAGCAAAATAGCCCATGTTCGCGCCTAACCATTCCAGCGGACAGCTAATCACTGCTTGACTTCGAGGACCAAGGGTGAGGGTGGTGGCCTCATACCGTTTGAGCCACGAGTTAGGGGTGCCGATGGCAGAGACTGTGAAGTATATAGGAGCCTGCAGATCAGCGATCAGCAAAGCCATTCAAACCTCAATTCGAGAATAGAAAAGTAAATATTTTCAACCGCGCCCCCCCTTCAAGATTTTGGTAGACGGATTTGTCAACGATTATTTGGTCGCAAATCTGAAAAGAAGAAACGTGAAGAACATGTGGCAGAATGCACGCAGAGGATAAGGACTATGAATATTGATGAAAAAAAGAATTTGATAGTGGAGGTTCAGAAAATACTGGATTGCGCAATAATGAATTTAAATGGAAGATTTAGGTGCAAAGTAGCTGATTACAAAGACGAAAAATATTTGGTCGACTTTTTTACAGAAGAAAATGAACTGATTAAAGGAGTTAAAATTTATGAGGAATGGGTTGAAGACACTAATCCAAGAGATAATTTTATCCATGATAGACTGTGTGGTTTATTAAGAAAATTAGAAAAAGAGGCAAAAAGAAAAAGGAGATAATTGTTCTGGCTGTTAATTCCGTCCGTAAATTGATCCCAGATTCCAAAAATCTTTTTAATCCTTGTTGACCATTTCTTCGTCTTTGCATAGAATATCATCAAAAGTGATGCCCCCCTATGAATAATTAGAGAGGATTATTGGGTATATACCTATATGGGTGTAAACGCCTATGAGGGAGGTTAAAGCAAAGGCTATTTGAAAGGAAAAAGATATGAAAAAGATGACTCTTTTTAAGATGGCCAGTTCTGCCAATATTGGCATAGTTAAAAATTTAAATGATTCAGCACTTGAGGCTTTCAATAAAGGCGATTATTTTGAATCTGCAATTATTAATTTTCAGAGAGTTGAGATTCTCCTGCGGCTTGTCGTTCATATTCTTGCAAGAAACAATGGTTCGTCCAAGGATATAATTGAAAAGATAGAAAATGAAAAAAGTTTTTTTAAGTTGGTAATCTTTTTAGGGTTGGTCAAACCAGACAATGGTATTTCCAAGAGACTGTTTAATTTTAGCAATAAAAGAAATGGTTTAATGCATAAACTATTTTATGGTGGTAGACCTATCAACTTCTTAAAGAGGGAACTCAAGGATTTTTCTATCGAAGCTGTAGAATTGAGTCGAACCTTGTCAATGATGATAGGTTTCAATTGATAAACCTACCTGCTCTCGAAAAAGATGATTGAATCCCAGTTCACCCAGAAAGAGGTGTAACTATGAACATTAAAAGTCATAAGCCGGGGGCAGGCATTGGTAATAATCTAAACTTATGGGAGAAGAAACGATGACACAAAAAAGCAAAGTACCCTCTATCGTTCCTCTTCATTACAAATATCAGAAGGTGGAAAAGGAAGATATTCCAAGTGCATACAATTTGCTTTCAATTCTCCATAAGAGCGAAGAGATTGAAAAGTTTGAGGTAATTCTTTTTCATCGGATCCTGAAAAGGAATTACGGTGAACCCTCAGATGCCGAATTCGAGGTGCTTGGTCCACAAGAGACTACTGGGGAAATTTGGGGGCTTGGAAAGGAATGGAAATATTTTGTCAAAACCCCATCAGGGGGTATCATACAGATTGGGACTGAGGGTTTGCATAACTTTTTAAAGATATATCATGTGCTGCCAGAACATAAGAAGGAACCTGATGGAAAGCTCATTAAAGAAGGGGAACAATTTGTAGCCGACCTTTTAAAAGAACTTGATCATCAGAATCGAAAAGAACCTTTTGATCCGCTTAAACAGTTAAAAGAGGGCGAGGGAGTTCAACTCTATCTTTTGGAGAATATTTACTGGGTCAATTATCTTCGTGCTGAACTTATGTTGGATGATGCAGAGGAATATGAAGGTTATAATGAAGCTGAAGCTATCAAATACCCTGCTGAGCTTTATAAGGATGATCCGGAGAAAATGGCTCATGTTAATAAGTACATTGCGGTGTCGGGTATGTATTACTGTGCGGCGATTTTATACTACTTCATGGCTTTGGAAGGCTTTGTTAATCTACTCTATCATGCCTTCTTAAAGGACGAACTTAAGGGACAAGACGTGGAAGAACGTTTGGAACGGGATCTTGAACTCAGAGTATTAATTATGCCTTCATTGTGCGATGGGTTTAAAAATAAGTATTTTCAAAGGGGAGCAGAGATTTTCCGCCGTTTCAACGAATTAAAGAAATATCGAAATGAGATAGTGCATTCCAAAATTATGGATGCTATGAAAAATGTGGGGTTTATTGAGTCCGGATTTCTATATTGGGTCCAAGTTAAGAAGACTAACAAGGAGTTCCTGCCACCCTCCACACGGAGTTCCAAAGAGGATGTTTTGAAGGTGAAAAATATTGTCGACGGGATAATCCGGGAAGTAATGAGTAAGATGGATGATAGGTCGAAAAAGCTAGTCGAAAAGTTCATAATGAGAGACTTGACGACCCTTTTTCGGAGAGATAAGGACGGGAAGGTAAGACTCGCTGAGTTAATGAAAAAGGGCTAACAAAATCCGTAAGAATCCGAGCCTGGTGGAACGATCAGTGCCTTCTCGGATTGGCAAGAATCTTGTTTTGACTAGGGGGCAAGTCTGCTCTTGACTCTTAAATGAGGTGGGGAATTAAAAAATTTTCTGTCCCTTTAAGACATTTTAGGGACAGGCCTACCATTAGTACTATAATAATACTCTATGTCGTCCACGATTAAACACCCCTATCTTCTGAACGAAGAACATAACATTTTCCTCACACCACATCATGTGCCTACAATAATATCCTAACCTTCACGAATATGACGAATGCCTTCGGTTTCAAGCGAAGTGCACGCAATTAGGAGCAGATCGTGAATGAGGATAGGAAAGGTAATTGCTCCCAGCTTCTCATCGTGGGTACCGCTTCTCAATATTCCTTATAGTAATATCCCGCCGATGTAGAAAGTTTTTTAACCACTGTTGACGTGCCTTCTTGGAAATATCCCACTCGAACGGAATCTCTTCCAGAACTTCCTTTAATTCTTCGTCACTTATGCCTTTCAGCTTGGTAAGCGGGAGACCGTAGGTTCTAAAACAACTTAACAGTTGAGGCAAAATAGTGGGGCATCAGTAATAAGGTATTTGAAGATGATTGGAAAGTTCCGTCTTGGGGAGGGAAAACTGAATGTACGGTTTAACCTGTGGAGTAAGATGAAGGATAAATTAGATTTTTGACATTGAAGTCTGAGAATTTATCTCTAACATTTTTATGAAATACCCCATAGAAAACTCCCCTCCCTTGGCGGGAGGGGATTAAGGGGAGGGGGGACCAAATTCCTTTTGTCCACCCCCACCCGCACCCTCCCCCGTCGAAGGGGGAGGGTAAGGGTATAAGATGGGGAAAATTTCAAATATCTTTGGTTAGATTTTTGACATTGGCAGATTTGGAGAATAAAGATTATTGGTAATTGGATGGTAGTACTCGACAGGGTAAATGAAGGGTAACTGGAGAAAAGTTACAGGGCAGTAAAATCAGAGTAAAATTAGGCACACCTCCCAATATTTCCTTTAATGGATCAGTGGGAGATTGGGGATGAGAGATGTGTCAAGGGTGACGCAACATTAAATTTCTTCTCCAAATATTTGTTCGCCAAGAAATACTTTTAATCCAAAAGATGAGGCCTTTGTGTAAATGGACTCCATGGCATCGAGAAATCTTTCTTCGCCCCTCCAGAAGGGAAAACTCCCGAGCCTTTTGGGCAGGGCTGCAGCTATTGGAGGAATACGAACCTCTCCAAAGATATCATCGGAGATTGCTTCGCCATTCCAGAATTTGGAAATATCAGAGGTCAATGTCTTTTCATCCTCGTGCGAGGATCTCTGTCTCTCCTTAGCCTTCCTCTGGGTGGCCTTTTTGTCGGGTCTGCTCAGCATTGCGATAAGATCTTCTCGGTTCATTCCGCGGAGCTTGAAGATCAGAAATGGGTCGCGTTCAAACTCCTCGGCCAACAGGTAGTAGACAGCAGCAATATGTTTACAAGGGTTTGACCAGTCTGGACAAGAGCAATCTGTCTTAAGGTCCTTCAGCCTTTCCGGGAAGAGAGACAGCCCTGCATCTTTAAAGACCTTCTCAATATCCAGAGGCATTTCACCCATCAGGAGTTTGGCTGAAAAGATGGCCTGGCGAGACAAGACTTTGGCCAGTTTCTGCCAGTCCGGAGCAGAGAGTGTTTTAACCTGGAGCTTGACATCGTAAGGTTTAGGTCGGGATCCCTGAACCTTTGCGCTGACTTTTCCTTTATCTATTTCGATAGAGAGGACCTGACCTCTTCTTGCATAGGATCGGCCTCTGCCCAATCTCGCCCCAATATTAAAACTCTCAAGTACGGCGATCCACCGCCTTGCCCACCAACTCTCCCCAAATGTACCCCGTTTGGACTGGGCTTTAATACCGCCCTTAGCTTCGCGGGGTACAGATGGCCTTCTGCGTCTCCAAAAGAAAAAATCATCATTCCAATAAGGCATCTTATTCTCCTATGGCATCTTTCCGGAGGCTGAATAGATCCTTAAGTTCAGCCGTGGAAAGCTCAGTCAGCCAAGCTTCACCTGTGCCGATCACTCTTTCGGCGACCTCTTTCTTCCGCTCGATCATCTCATCGATCTTTTCCTCAAGCGTACCTGCACAGATGAATTTATGGACCTCCACATTCTTCGTTTGGCCGATACGGAAAGCCCGATCCGTTGCCTGGTTTTCGACAGCTGGATTCCACCAGCGGTCAAAGTGGATCACGTGGTTAGCCCGTGTCAGGTTTAAACCGGTGCCGCCTGCTTTGAGAGAGAGGATGAAAAGAAAAGGACCGTCATCATGGGCCTGGAAACGTTCAACCATCTGGTCACGATGTTTCCTGAGAGTTCCTCCATGGAGGAAGAAGACCTCACGTCCGAATGTTTCCTGTAAATGTCTCTGGAGGATGGCGCCCATTTCTGCAAACTGAGTAAAGATAAGGGCGTGATCACCCACTTCCATCATCTCTTCTGCCATCTCGGTCAAACGGGTGAGTTTACCTGATCGTCCTGGGATGGGTGATTTGTCACCCAAAAAGTGGGCCGGATGGTTACAGACCTGTTTAAGCCTTAAGAGCGTTGCTAAGACAAGCCCTTTTCTTTGTATGCCTTCCGTTTCATCCAGCGAATCCATGGTCTCTTTCACAACAGCTTCGTAGAGCGAGGCCTGTTCCTTTGACAAGGTACAGAAGACCTTCATCTCCATCTTTTCAGGAAGATCTGCGATGATTGCCTTATCGGTTTTGAGGCGGCGAAGGATGAACGGACCAGTGAGGCGCTTTAACCTTTCTCCTGCTTCAGGGTCTCGGGCCGCCTGGATGGGTATGAAGAACTTATTCTTGAACTCTGCCTGAGTTCCGAGAAAACCAGAATTGAGAAACTCCATGATAGACCAGAGATCTCCCACATTATTCTCAACAGGTGTGCCGGTGAGGGCAATACGGTAGTCTGCCCGAATAGCCCTTGCAGCCTTGGCCTGTTTTGTCTCTGGATTCTTGATGTTTTGGGCTTCGTCAAGGACGACTCCTCCCCAATCGAGATCCTTGAAGGTCTCAAAGTCACGGGTGAGTAAGGCATAGCTGGAGATGACGATTCCATGCTCCATGGCCTTTGTCTTAAAATCTTTTCCTTTCATCCTCTCGATTCCGTGATGGACCATGACGGGAAGCTCTGGGGTGAAGCGGCTGGCCTCTTTTTGCCAGTTACTCACTACGGATGTTGGGCAGATGAGAAGTATGGAACGTCGCCATCCTGATTCCCAGTCTTTTTGAATAAGAGCCAGGGTCTGAATCGTCTTACCCAATCCCATGTCATCGGCCAAACATGCTCCGAGTCCCCACTTCCTGAGGAAACTCAACCAGGAATAGCCACGCACCTGATAAGGCCGCAACGTCCCATGAAAGGCCTGTGGTTGAGATAATTCCTGGAACGGGGTCTTTCCATCCAGTCCCCTTAAGAGATCAGCGATCCAACCTGATGCAGAGATCTCTTCAATCTGAATGTTGCCTGGAGCTTCTCTGCCTCCCAGGGCCATTCGGACAAACTCCCGAAGGGTCGTCTGCTCTGATGCCTTCCTTTTCCAGAATTGGATTGCTGCTCGGATCTCCTCTGGATTGAGCAGAACCCACTGGCCGCGAACTTTAATCAGAGGAGCCTTAAACTTTGCCAGCCTCTGAAGCTCCTCGAAAGAGAGCTTTTCACCACCAAGGGCAACTTCCCAATCGAACTGTACGATCTGATCGAGGGAGAGGCCGCTCGCACTTTGCATCTCAGGGCTTTTCACATTAGCATGTGCTGTGAATCGAAGTTTTGTTCCCTTACGCGTCCACCACGCTGGCAACATAATACCAAAGTTAGAATGTTCGAGGATCAATGCCTTCTGGGTCAAGAATTCATAAGCACCCATAGCATCCAGCTCGTAACCTAATGGCCCCGATGTCCTCAGGCTGGCTTCGATATGAGGGCAAATCCCAGATGCCTGGCCGAGAGAGAGGAGAAAGTATTCATGGGGGTTGAAATTCCTATCCGTGAATGGCAAGGTATCTTTACCTTTCCATACCTCTTCCGCTGGAATGAGAAGGCTTGGATCATAATTGGCTTGAAGAAGGTATCGAACATACCATTTGCCGTTTCCGTCAGTGGGTTCCTCAATCCGGAAGCAGAGGCGAAATGGTGAAGCAGCAGAGACCGATATTGGACGTATCCAATCTTTCAAGTGGTTTGTAAGTTGAAGCAACTCCGCAGCCTTTCCCTCTATCCCGGCGTCGTGTGAAGACAATGCTTTGAGCCATTCGTCATGAATGCTGTAGAAGGTTTCCTTCCTCTTTAAGTAGCGGCGTGGAGTAACAGGGGCGTGCCAGACATCCTTTCTGCTTGCTGACCGAACGAGATGATCTACCATTAGGCTAATAAAACTGGAGAGGAGTGAAATTGGAGAGGTAGTAGGAGGCGAAGCATCTTTTAGGCTCATTGCCCTGGCAACGGTTGGCATCGATTTGCTAAACTTTGAAAGCCTTTCATTATCAACTCCAGAAAAGATCGGTCTCCAGTGAGCTATGGAGACTCCATGAATTTCGCTTATATCGGGAAGAAACTGCCCTTTTGTCACGAGCGCGCCGGCGAATCGCAAAGCCGCTGCCCAGAAAGTTATGTCCTTCCCGACGATTATACCCGGTACCAGGATTTGTTTATTGATACTTCGACATAAAAATTCTACTGCCTTTTCAAGAGGTAATCGAAGACCGGTAACTTTCCAAGGAACTAAAGTCACCTTTCTGACAGATTCAGGAGACTCACCGATGAGTGGGGAAGAAGGAACAGGCTGGTTGTCCACGGTGGGAAGCCAGATAGCCATTGATCGGACAGATTTCTTGCTGACTTTGAAATCGAAGCCTGTTTCTTTAAGAACCGAAGATAATTTCTCAACACCAGCATTGTAGCAAAGAGGTTCTGGATTAGATGGCCCAGGTTGCAAATTGTTTTTGTTTCTTGGCTTTTTAACTACTGAGGTTGCAGGTTCCTCAGGTATTTCTCCCCAGAGTAGAAACTCCCCTTCAACAAATGTCGCATGGAGGATAATCATTTTAGAAGAGATTCCTTGTTTGGATTAAAAGATAACACTTTTTAATTTGCACTTCCATAAACATTTTATCAACTTTCATTGCCATTGAAAATCGGGTTGTTTAGAGTAATAATTGCTGACAAAAACATTTATCCTCACGGGGGTGTAGGTGCTTTCAAAAATGATTGGGCGAAGGAAATTTATCAAAACCATCTCGTCAGCCCTTTTAGGAATCGCTGCTCCCAATATTCTGAAAGTGAGATCATCTTTAGGGAAGACCGAAAAGACGCCAAACCTTGAGTCTCGAACCCTTGGCAGAACGGGATTGAAAGTGACGGCTGTGAGCATGGGTGTGATGAATTGCAGCGACCCAGCAGTGCTTTTTCGAGCCTTCGATCTTGGCATCAATTTTTATGATACAGCAGACTGCTATATGTGGGGTCGAAATGAAGAGATGGTGGGTAAGGTCTTCCGAGGGAAGCGGGAGAAGGTCTTCATACAGACGAAAGTACATCCCAATATTGAAAAGAAGATGCGGGCCTCTGTAGAGAGGAGCCTTCGGCGGCTCCGAACCGATTATATCGATGTTCTCTTATGGCATAACCACAGCTTCCCTGAGGAGGTGTCTGACCGCGGACTATTCGAATTCATGGAGAAGATGAAGAAGGAGGGGAAAACGAGATTCACAGGGTTTTCCGCTCACAGCCATATGGCTTCTCTTTTGAGAGAGGCGGCAAAATCGAACTACCATGATGTTGCTCTGGTCTCTTACAATTTTACCCATTCAAGAAATTTGAGAGAAGCAGTGGTAATAGCTGCACAATCAGGGATGGGAATTATCGCCATGAAAACCCAGGCAGGGGGCTATAAAAAGGAGAGAATGGGAGGTCTCACTCCTCACCAGGCTGCCCTTAAGTATATACTGATGGATCAGAATGTGTCCGCGGCTGTGCCAGGTGTGACCACGATTGAGCAGATCGAAGAATGTGCGGCTGTCATGGGGAATTCTTTTACAAAGGGAAATTTAAATTCCCTAAAACAGTATCAATCTTTCCTCCATGGAAGAATTTGTACGATGTGTGGAGGCTGCGTAGGGGAGTGCCCTTATGGGGTTCCTCATCATGAACTATTAAGGCTGGCGATGTATCATGATGGATATGAGAATGATTCTCTCGTGAGAGAGTCATTACAGATAGTTACGAGACAGGAGATTCCACGTTGCTCAAGGTGCATGTCTTGCTCCGTCATTTGCAGAAGAGGGCTCGACATCCGGGAACAGATGCAGTTGGCCCAGGAGTTATTAGTTCGGAGTTAATGTTTAAAGGAGAAGATGCATGTTCCACAGGAAGTTTACGATTCTTTTTATTTTGACAGGGATCATTGGATGGTACGGGATTTCTTCAGGAGTGATCGATCTGGAGTCCCTTGTTCCAACGGAAGAGATACCAGAGGGATGGGCCTTGATTGAAGGACCTCAAATCTATACAAAGAAGACGCTCTTTGAGCATATCGACGGTCAGGCCGAACTTTTTTTCAAATACGGGTTTCAAAAATCGATTTTCGCCATCTATCAGAATCTCAAGGTCCAAGAAAATCAGATCGAATTGGATATTTATGATATGGGGAATGTGCTTCACGCCTTTGGAATATTTTCCAGGTTCAGAAGCGAGGATCGGCCCATGGGGGTGGGTTTGGATTCGTTTCTCGACGGCAGTTCCGCCCTTTTCTATAAAGGGAAGTATTTTGTAATGCTCTACGCCACAGAGCCAAATCCTTCCCTCCTAAAAGAATGGGCGATGAAGATTTCGTTGAGAATATTAGACCATTCGGCTCTACCTAAAGAGATCGGTTATTTTCCGAAAAACGGGCTCAAACCGGGATCGATCCAATACTTCCCAGAAGGGCTTTTAGGGTATCAGTTCTTAAAAAGGGGTTTTCAAGGGACATATATTGAGAAGGTTGAGGTTAAGGATGAGGTTGAGGATAAGGCTAAGGTTAAGGATGGCGATGAGACCAAAACCGAGACCAAGGAATTTCATCTCTTCTTGGCCATTTTTAAAAATTCTCAGGAAGCTATGAAGGCCTTAAGAATTTACAGGGATGACCTCTTCAAAAAAGGGAAGATCGATATAGCAATCCCAACTCAGCTTGGAGCCAATGCGTTGAAAGGAGAGGATCCTTATCAAGGGAAGGTCATCACGGTTCAGAAGGGGCCTTATCTTTTGGGTGTCGTCGGTTTTGAAAAAGAGAAAGATGGCGAGGATCGGTTGGTAGAATTTATGAAAAATGTAAGATGAGCTTCACATGAAAAATTGTAATCAAACTCTTCTTGTCTCCTCATCTCCCGAGCTCCCCACCTCCGCATTCCGCTTTTCAATCGGAAGCCGGATCCGGAAGGTTGCTCCTTTCCCTACCTCGCTCTCCACTTCAATATCTCCATTATGGCTTTGAACGATTCCATAACTAATGGCCAATCCCAACCCTGTTCCTTTGCCAGTCTCTTTGGTCGTAAAGAAAGGAGCAAAAAGTTTGGAGAGATGTTCTTTCGTCATACCACACCCTGTATCGGTGAATGAAATTTCGGTCATCTGGTCCTTTAAGTCTGTTTTGATAGTCAGGGTGCCACCGTTTCCTGTCATGGCATCGGCTGCGTTGAGAAGAATATTCATGAAGACCTGCTGGATCTGGTCTGCATCGACGAAAAGCAATGGGATCCCTGGTTTAAATTCCTTCACGATTCTAATATTCTGGAAAGGGGCTTGTTTTTCAACAAGGGTGAGCGTGTTGTCAAGTAACGTATGGATATCCCACTCCTTTTTGTCCGGCTTCCTCTGGCGTGCGAAGTCCAAAAGCCCTTTTACGATATTCCGGCATCGAGTGGTCTGTTGGACAATGTTCTCCAAATCTTTTTTCCAGGGATCGTTCTCATCCACCTTTTTAAGCATTAAAGAGCTAAAGGTGAGGACCCCTGTAAGGGGGTTGTTAATCTCATGAGCCACTCCTGCAGCAAGTTCTCCAAGGGCGGCCATCTTCCCAGCACGGATAAGTTGATCCTGAACTTGCTGAAGTTCTTGGGTTCGCTCTTGAACACGATGCTCCAAAGCTTGGGTCCATTCTTCAATGGCATCACGAGATCGCTTCAGTTCAGAAATCATATTATTAAAGGAATTAGCAAGTTCTCCTAATTCATCATGAGAACGAATGCCAACGGTCTGACTCAAATCACCGTGAGCTGCAATCTTCGTCGCAGATAGGAGTTTATCAATAGGTTGGTTTACAAATCGAGTGAGAAGTAAGCTCAACAATAGACTGAGAATGACGACGCTGATGATTCCTGAGATGATCATCCGGTTGTAAATCTGGGCCTTTTCCTTTTCAAAACTTTCGAGGCTGATCATCGTGTCCAAGACACCAAGGACGTTTGTGGTTTTGGGGTGGCAAGGGTAGCAAGAGGGTTCATTGTAAATTGGATTGATCAGACCGAGAAGCCTCTGTTTTTCTGTATGATAGATACGGGTCTTGCTGTCGGAGGGGAGTAGGACTTTGGCCTCGTCCTCCCTGTGACATCCATAGCAAGCCTCAGCCTGTTTATCGACCACTGTTCCAACTTTGGATCGATCTGAAGAGACCGTGATTTCACCCTGCTTGTTAAAAATTCTAACCTCAACAATACCCTTTCTCTGAGCAACATCATCGATGATTCGCTGATATTCATCCCTTCGATCTTTAATCATCGCATTGCGAATGCTTAAACGGATGGTCTCGCTGAGGTTGAAGGCCTCTTCTTCTGTCTTGTCGAGAATCTGCCGGGAGAGAGAGCGAATATTGAGATACAGAAAGACTCCTTCGATGACTAAAACGACGACGATGACACTGAGAAGGATCTTTGTCTTTAAGCTTCGGAAAATCATTAGTCTTTCCTTATTTTTGATATTTGTCATGGAAACAGTCAAGGAATTTTAAAGTCCTTCAAAAAGTATTTTATCATATTTAGCAGCTGGAGGTAAAGAGACTGTATTGGGCCAGATGCGGCAGGTTCCTCGGAGTGGTTTTATTTCGGAGGTAGGAAAAGGGGAGAGGGGTTCAAAAGTCCGGCTATTTCCAGAATGTCGGGAACTACCTCTTCTCTACCTATAGCCATAATGTGGACTCCATCGCATAGAGCTTCCTTTTTCAAGGTGGCGATCATTCGACCAGCAATTTCTATGCCTTTATTTAATGCTCCACCTTTAGGCGCACTTGCCAGTTCATCGATTAAGTATTGGGGTACAAAGATACCGGGCACATTCTCCGTCATGTATTTTGCCATCTTGGCTGATGAAAGGAGGACAATTCCAGCTAATATCTTGACCGGAAATTGGCGGGCATACTGCATGAATTTAGCAAAGTTGTCCAAGTCATAGATTGCTTGAGTTTGAAAGAATTCAGCTCCGGCTTCAACCTTCTTTTCAAACTTCATTAGCTGAGGTTCAATGGGTCTTCCTTCAGGCGTGACGATAGCCCCTGCACAGAACTCCACAGCCCCATCGAGGTCGTTTCCTCCCAAGTCCTTTCCGGATTCCATTTGCCGGATTGCCCTCAACAGTTGCACCGAGTCGAGGTCAAAAACTCCTTTGGCTTCTTTGTGATCGCCCACTACAACTGCGTCACCCGTTAGGCAGAGGACATTTCTTATGCCCTTGGTGTATGCAAAGAGAAGTTCAGCCTGAAGGGCAATTCGATTGCGGTCGCGACAGGTCATCTGTAATATAGGTTCGCCACCTCGCTCTTTGATGGCGAGGCATCCCCCAAGAGAAGGAAAGTGCATCACAGAACTTTGATGGTCGGTCACATTGAGCGCGTCCACCTTATTTTTGAGAAGGTCAATATGATGGAGTATCATTTCGATGTTTGTTCCCTTCGGCGGGCTGATCTCGCTGGTCACCATAAATTTTCCGGAGTCAAGCAACTGCTTAAACTTTGAGGTCACGGCTCTCTCCTTGGTCATGCTAATTTAGTTATCTTTGGTCTTGGTACTACCTGATAGTTCTTGGGGCCATGATACTTCCGCATCAAATCGAGCCTCCCCTGCTCTTTTAATCGCTGATAGATAAGTGTCCAGGCGCAATCCTTCTCCCTATCCACCTCGCATTTGCCATTGTTAGTACCTCCACAGGGACCATTGAGCAACCCTTTATGACATGCTGTGAGAGGACAGATGCCAGCCGTTTCCCCCAGGACACACTGTCCGCACTGGGCGCAAACTTCGTGAAAATAGCCCGGGCTATCTTCTACGCCTATGAACAATGTATCCAATGCCGGGATAACCGGCTTGTCGATATATAAGCTCACCCTGTGCACTCCCAGAGCACAAGCCATAACCAGGATACAGTGCACATTCCGAATGGATCCATCGACCTCTGTGATGGCTACCTCAGTCATCTCATCACAAGCAGTTGGGATAACTGTCCAGCCGGTCACTAATTTATCCAATTCTTCTAAACGCTTCTTCATATCCAAAACCTCTTCTTTACCGCCGGTTTTGGTCATTGTGGCGCAAGTACCACAGCCCATAATATAGACTCGGCCAAAACGATCTAACTGCTGTTTTATTTCATCAAAGGGCTTCTGTTTGGTAATGGATTTCATACCCATCTCCTATCTTTCCAAGTCACACCTCAAGCATCGCTCGGCTTCTTGCCTGGCGTTCTCCTCTGAGAGCCCCAATTCTGCCTCCTTAAAGCAATGTATTCTTTCTTCAATAGGAAGCCGCGTTATTTCCGGCCTAAATTGAGGCTCCCAGGTTTCCTCTTCTTCCCTACCTTTATCTATGACTTCCTCAACGATACTGGGCTTCAGGTCATATATCTCAACTCGGGAGATGTCTCCTCTGAGATATTTGTCTATAGCAATCGCCGCCCTCCTTCCGGCAGCAATCGCATCGATCACCATACCGGGGCCGCTGACAAAATCCCCTCCGGCAAAGACTCCGGGGAGATTGGTAGCTAATCTATTTTCATCAACGACCAGCCTTTCCCATCTGGTGCGTTCCAGAGCACTGTCTGGTGGTAAGAATGATAAGTCTGGAGCTTGACCTACGGCAGCAATGACAGTGTCAGTTTCGACAAAAAATTCGGAGCCGGGAATAGGCATTGGGCGGCGACGTCCACTGGGTTCAGGTTCGGCCAGCCTCATGCGAATACATTGTAAGCCGGCGACCTTCCATTTATCGCTTACTATGCGGGTAGGGCTGACGAGAAAGTTTATCCTGACACCCTCAGCCACAGCCTCATTATATTCTACTTCGGTAACAAGCATCTCCTCCCGCGACCGCCTGTAGAAGATGTCGACCTCTTTAGCGCCAAGGCGAATGGCGGTGCGAGAGGCATCCAGAGCTACATTACCACCCCCAATCACAGCTACGCGAAGCCCAATTTTTACTGGCTTGCCCACTTTCACATCCCGCAGAAATCTTAAACCGTGGGTGAAGCCTTCGAGGTCCTCTATTTCTCCAGGTATGCCAATCCGTTGGCTTCTTTGAGCCCCAGCAGCAATGAAGATGGCCTCAAAGCCACTCTTTCTGAGGTCCTCTACAGTGAAATTTACATTGATCGGCATATTATACGTTATCTCTACGCCGCACTTGATGATATACTCTATCTCCATTTCGATGACCTCTCGGGGCAAACGAAAATCAGGTATTGCTACTGAAAGCATGCCTCCACCGACAGGGAGAGCCTCAAAGACAGTAACTGGGTAGCCCATCTGCGCTAAAAAGTAAGCGCAAGAGAGTCCACACGGTCCCGCCCCCACCACAGCTACCTTTTGGCTCTTCGTTTTGGGGAAAGGTTCTAACTTCGGCAACTCAGTGACATGGTCAAAATACCAGTCTGCAGCGAAGCGCTTCAGTGTCCTGATATCTACAGGCTCTTCGAGTTCTCCACGGCGACACCTGCCTTCGCAGGGATGATGACAGATACGACCACAAATAGCAGGAAAGGGATTCCGCTCTCTGATGGTTTCAATAGCATCCAAGTATTCACCAGTGGCAATATGAGCTACATATTTGGGAATATTGATCCCTACTGGGCAGGTATGCTGACAGGGTGAAATCATGAGGGCATCGCAGACCGCAGCAGGGCATTTCTTTTCTTTTATATGGGCCTCATATTCGTCTCTGAAATAATTGAGAGTGGTGAGCACCGGGTTGGGGCAGGTCTGGCCGAGACCGCAAAGTGAACATTCTTTCACTGTCTTAGCGATGTTGAGGAGGATGTCAATGTCGCTCTCACGCCCTTTACCCTGAATAATTCTGGTCAGGATTTCTAGCATCTGTCTAGTTCCCAAGCGACAAGGGACGCATTTACCACAGGACTCAACCTGAGTGAAGCTCAGAAAATATCGAGCCACCTCCACTATGCAGGTGGCCTCATCCATTACCACCATGCCGCCAGAGCCCATAATCGAGCCTAATTGAGCCAGGGTTTCGTATTCCACTGGGGCATCAAGAAACCGGGCAGGAATGCAGCCGCCTGAAGGTCCACCTGTCTGGACTGCCTTAAACCGCTTTCCACGAGGAATGCCACCCCCAATATCAAAGATAATGTTGGATAGAGGGGTCCCCATCGGCACTTCTACCAATCCGCTGTTGGTAATCTTACCGGTGAGGGCAAAGACAGCGGTTCCCTTGCTCTTCTCAGTACCTATGCTGGCAAACCAATTAGCTCCGCGATCAATAATAACAGGAACGGAAGCCAGGCTCTTTACATTATTAATAATAGTGGGTTTCCCATCCAGACCTGATTGGGCAGGGAAAGGGGGGCGGGGGCGAGGCATACCCCGTCGACTCTCAATAGAAGCTATTAAAGCTGTTTCCTCACCACAGACAAAAGCTCCGGCGCCTTCCTTGATATGCACAATAAAATCAAAACCCGAGCCAAGGATGTCTTTCCCCAAGAAGCCTCTTTCTTGAGCTTGCTTTAAGGCAATGCGAACTCTTTTTACTGCCAAGGGATACTCGGCACGTACATAAATATAGCCTTCATTGGCACCTATGGCATATCCGGCGATGGTTAGCCCTTCGATAACAGCATGAGGGTCAGCCTCCAATATGGAGCGATCCATGAAGGCTCCGGGGTCACCTTCATCAGCATTACAGATGACATATTTCTTATCTCCAAAAGCATTACGGCAGAACTCCCACTTGCGCCCGGTAGGGAAGCCAGCGCCACCACGGCCGCGCAGACCAGACTTCTTGATTTCCTCAATAACCTCCTCAGGTGTCATAAGGAGAACCTTCCTCAGCGCTCGATAGCCCCCCTGGCCGATATAATGCTCAATTTTCTCTGGATTGATGCGTCCACAGTTACGCAGGATGACACGCTGCTGTTTTTTATAAAAGTTTATTTCTGAATAGTGTGGGATAGCTTTGCCAGTCCCTGGGTCACGATAGAATAGCCTTTCCACCGGCTTGCTATTCAAGAGGTGAGAGCTAACAATCTCAGGTGCATCCTCCACTTGGACATGGGCGTAGAAAATGCCTTCAGGTTCAACCACTACATTTGGACCCTGCTCACAGAAACCGTGACAACCGGTGAAATCCACATCAACATCTCTCAGCCCCAGATTTGTCACCTCAGTCTTAAGGGCCTCATAGACAGTGTCAGACCCGCTAGAGATGCATCCTGTTCCCTGACAGACGAAAATGGTGCGATGGTTTTGCATACTACCCTCCACCCTTCTTGAACAATTGCTCTACCTTCTTGGGGTTCATGTGACCATAGACTCGGTCGCTGACGACCATATTGGGTGCCAGGGCACAAACGCCAATGCAGGCAACAGTTTCCAGGGTATATTCCAAGTCAAGAGTAGTTTGCCCTTCGTCTATGTCCAAGTGTTGCTTCACCAATTTCAGTATTGTCTTCCCTCCTCTAACATGACAGGCTGTTCCCCGACACACCCTGACTACTTTCTTGCCCCGTGGCTTGGTATAAAGCTGGGCATAGAAGGAAATAACCCCTTGCACCTGACTGGGGAAGACCCCAAGAGTTTCGGCTATAAATGATATAGACTGGGGAGGGATATACCCAAACTCATTTTGGATTTTTTGAACCAGTGGTATCAGCGCCCATTTCTGTTTGCTATACTCAGCCGCGATTTCACTTATCCGTGCCAGGTCGGCTTCTGTGGTTGTCTTCGCTTCAACCATGAATCTCTATCCTTTCTATTCTTACATTACATGCTTTGAGTGAAGGCGTCTTTGCCTCTGGATCTAATGCGATGCCGAATAGTCTATTGACTGGGCTTTCTGGGAACGAGATGGGTATGAAAACTGTGCTTTTAGGGAGTGTATCAGTAATTTTGACTGCAGTAGTTATTTCAGCCAGGGGCGAAATGACTTTGACCCTATCGCCGGGACTAATTGCAAGCTTTCTGGCTTCAGATTCTCCGATTTCCAAAAAAACCTGGGGAAAAGATTTCTTCAACCGCCAAGCCCTTGAGCTTCTAGTTCCGGTGCCAAAATGATTAAGTATCGTTCCAGTGAGTAAAGTAAAAGGATAGTCCTCTTCTGCCCCCTCTGCCTGTAGGGTATATTCAACTGTATAAAAACGGGCGAATCCCTTTAAGAATTGTCCGCCGTAGGTACGCCTTGCTTCCCAGGTGTCCGGCTCAACCTGGTGCAGCCTCTGGAAATCACCATATCCTTCGTATAAAGGAACCAATTCTTCAATCTCATCCATAACCTGCTGAAGGGAAGAAAAAGGCAGTGGAGTCCCCATCGTGTCAGATAGTCGCAGAATTATTTCCCAGTCCGGTAAGCTTTCACCAGGGGGCTCGATTGCCTTCCGCACCCTGCTTACCCTTCCTTCGAAATTAGTAAATGTCCCCTCCTTTTCAGCAAAGCTTGTCGCAGGCAGAACCACACCCGCTAGTTTAGCTGTTTCAGTAAGGAACATATCTTGCACCACAAGGAAGTCAAGGTAAGCCAAGGATTCGGTAACTATAGTTGAGGGTGGAAGGCTTAAAACAGGATTTTCTCCTACAATATACATGCCTCTGATCTTTCGCTCTTTTACTTGCTCTATCATCTCCATAGCAGTTAATCCGGGATTAGCTGGCAAGCTCACCCTCCAACGCTCTTCAAACTTTCTCCTTGCCTGGCTATCCGCCACACTCTCATATCCAGGGAAGAAATTGGGCAATGACCCCATGTCACAGGCGCCTTGTCCGTTGTTTTCCCTTTGTAGGGCATAGATGCTACCTCCCCTACGCCCAATGTTTCCGGTCAAAAGGGCCAGGTTCGCCATAGCCTTGACACCATCTGTGCCACTTACATGCTGGGTGATTCCGTTTCCATAGACAATTGCTCCCTGACTTGCCGCAGCGTACAATCGAGCGGCGGCGCGAATTTCGTGATTCGGAACGTCGGTAATAGCCTCGGCATATTCCGGGGTATATCTTTCTAACCCTTTGGTCAATGCCTCAAAATTATCTGTTTTTCGAGTGACAAACTCCTCATCCATTAAGCCTTCATCGATAATCACCTTTGCCAAGCTATTTAGCAAAGCCACGTCAGTTCCCACCTTGGGGCGCAGCCAGAGATGGGCAAATGGGAAGAGCTTTGTTCGCCGAGGGTCTATCAATATTAACTTAGCCCCATTGTATTTAACGGCACGCTTTATGGCATGTCCAACGATAGGGGCTGACGAGGTGGGGTCGGCTCCGATAACCATGATTACCTCTGATTGTTCCAGAGCACCGAGGTAATTTGTAGTGCAAGGGAGGCCGATGGAGGAGCCAAGACCTATTCGAGTAGCAGAATTATATAGGCGACTGCCATTATCAATATTATTGGTGCTCAGCACGCATCTGGCGAATCTCTGCAGGAGGTAGTTCTCTTCATTGGTGCACTTGGATGAGCCAAGAACAGCAAGGCTATTGGGACCATGCTCTTCCTTTATTCGCTTAAACTCAGTGGCCACTCGTTCCAAGGCCTGTTCCCATGGTACCTCTTGAAAACTACTATCCCCCTTGATCAATGGTTTGGTCAGCCTATCTGGGCTATGGATGAAATCGCAGCCATAGCTTCCTCTCACACAAAGCGTACCTTGATTTATTGAATCCTCCCGTGGTCGGGTCTTATCGACTTTAACTGGTGTAACCCGCACTATTTGGTTGCCTTTGACTTCCAGGCAAATACTGCATCCACAGCCACAGAAAGGACAGGTTGTCTGGATGGCGGTTTTAGTTGTCCCTCTAAATGGTTTCTCCCTCTCCGTCAGGGCACCGGTGGGACACAGCGCTAGGCAAGTTCCACAGAAAGTGCACTCGGAACCCTCCAGTGGTAAATCATTCAGTGTTGCTGGTTTGGCAATAAATCCCCTCCGAAAGTAGTCAATAGCTCCTTCAACGACTAACTCATTGCATGCCCGAATACACTTAGCGCATAATATGCATTTACTTAAATCTCTTTCGATGAATGGGTTAACTTCCTCGACGGCGGCCATCTGAGGGATCCTCTGAAACTCAACCAATCCGATGCCCATATCGGAGGCGATCTGGCGCAATTGACAGCGATTTCCTTTGTCACACACCAGGCAGGAATCGGGGTGGGTGGCAAGCATCAGCTTAATTATGTTTTTACGGTGCTCTATAACTCGAGGGGAATGGGTATTGATGATCATTCCTGGTGCTATAGGTGTGACACAAGATGCCACCGAAGCGCCGGTTTGTTCATTTTCTACCAGGCATACACGACAAGCACCAATTGAGGTTAGATGATGGTCATGGCAAAGCGTAGGAATATCTATGCCAGATTCTCGGGCCAGCTCCAGAATAGTTATTCCCGAATGACCGCTTACCTCCCGTCCATCAAGGGTAATAGTTATTGGTTGCAAGTGAAGGCCCTCTTTTTCACCCCCTCCCTCGCCCTCCCCCCTCGAGGGGAAGGGGCTGGGTGGGGGGGATCATACTATGGCCACCCCCACCTCAATCCTCCCCTATCAAGGGGGAGGATAATATATAGTAATTTCATCGTTCGAGCCTGCCTGCCGCAGGCAGGGGTGACGTAGCCGTCATGGGAAATTACATAGCAAGGGGACGCTTAAAGCGCTCTCCCCGGCTTACTCCCCTGATACCATCAAGGAGCTGGGAACTAGCAGCACTCTTAGGGATAAATCCATAAGCCCCTACCTGCTCAGACGTAATGATGTTCTCCTCATCAGCATACTGGGTTAGCATCAAAACCTTAGTCTGAGGGCATTGTTTGCATATGTGCTTAGTTGCCTCTAACCCATTCATAACAGGCATGACTATGTCCATTAATATGACATCGGGTGAAAGCTGAAGAGTCTTTTCCACTGCCTCTTTTCCATTCACCGCCTCTCCCACTACCGAGATATCTTTTTGAAGAGTGAGCAAAGCACGGATACCATCCCTGACGACGGTGTGGTCATCTACTATAAGTACCTTTATTCGCTTAGTGACTACCCCCAGCAATGTACGGATTAAAGGCACGAGCGCCGCTGGATCAACTGGCTTTGTGAGATACTCCACAGCATCCATTTGCGCACCCTCATCAAAACTCCACCCACTGATAAGGCGTTTTTCAAGCGGAGCATCTATCACTACAATAGGAATGGCCTTAGTTATAGCATTTTGTTTCATCCATCTGTGCAAAGAGCCTGCCTCCCTGCCGGGAGTTAGCGTGCCTAATATGACGATATCGGGTTCTCTCATAATTCTTTCCTGCGCCTCTGCTTTGGTCCTGGCAGTAGTAACATCCAAAGATTCGGCTTCCAGAGCCCTCTGCAAAGCTATTAGAAATTCAGGCTCATCGTCTACTACCATGATTTTGCCCTTCTTTTCCATATCTACCTCCTTTCTATGCTATACGTATTGTCAAAATTTTTTTACTTATAATGCTCAATTCCTTTTTATTCTCAGCCTTTTATCTAAGATGGACTTACCTCCCCCCTGAAATAGGGGTTTTTTAAGGTTTTAATTAAAAATCTATATCA